>Ga0256832_1003099_pt1 | contig 11317 bp, 5 predicted proteins | sample 134614metaG_FD_190534 | JGI IMG/M metagenome (GOLD analysis project Ga0256832, IMG submission 190534) | Hydrothermal vent microbial communities from Lau Basin, Pacific Ocean - 134-614 | ecosystem: Environmental > Aquatic > Marine > Hydrothermal vents | place: Pacific Ocean: Lau Basin | collected...
GCTTGCGGCGCACTGCTCGGCGGCGTCGGTATCTCCACCCGGTAGGTCGCTGGAATCAGACCGCAGAATTCATATTTGCCGCTGGCGTCCGTGCTGGTGGTGTAAAGAACGTCGTCCCCCTGGGCCGCAGCGTCGCCTGCGTCGGTGTCGATGACGCCGTTCCCGTCCGCCCACACCAGCCGCACGGTCACGTTCTCCAATGGCGTGTCGTTGGCGTCCTGTACGTTAGCCGTCGTCCCGGTGCTGTCGTCCCACACGTAGTTCCCTACGCACGCCAACGGCTGCCAGTAGTCTTCCACTTCGCCGTCGCTGGCAGGGCCGCCCCAGTCAGGACCGGTCAGCGCGTCGCTCGTCAAACGGAAGCGCATGTGCACTTCGCCGCCGTCGAAGGTCGCCGCCGCAGGCACAGTGGTGCAGATTTCATGGTCAGTCCAGTCCGTGTTCGCGGGCACGGCTCCCAGAATGAAGGATTCATCCGCGTCGACACCGCCAGCGCCGTCACCGAAGTCCCCGTCGCCGTTCCAGTCAATCCAGGCGTAGATGTTCACGTCGCTGCCCGTGGCGTTGTGCGCGGTCACGTTGAAGCAGGCCTGACCGCCCGGTATCATCGGCGTGGTCAGGGTGACGCCGTCTTCGTCGTCGCCCGCCTGGGCGCAGGTGCCGGTCGTGGCCGTGCCCGTGTTGCCGTCATCGCCATTGCCGCTACCCGAACCAGCTGCGCCTGCTTGTGGGTCATCCGGCTGGCCATCCGCCTCCGCGTCCACGCACGAACCCAGATACAGGTCGGCCGTGATCTGGTGGCTCGGGCCGCCGCTGGCCGTCAGTGTGGCGAAGCTATCGGGCAGGTCGCCCCAGTCGTAATCGGCCTGCGGTTTGAAGCCGAAGTCCAAAGTATGGTCGTTCTGTCCATGGCTTCCGGTAGTAAAGACAACGCCTGTGTTGCCTGCGCCATCGATGTTAGGCAAGCCATCGCTGTCGCGTAAATCGGCGCCATCATCCGAGCCGCCGTTGTTTGGTGTGGTTGGTTCATATTGACCACTTCCACAACTGTCGGCCAGGGCTGCCTGGGTTGGATCGATGAGAATACGACATTGCGTATTACGCGGCAGAATATGGAGATTGCTATCCCATGGCGCTGTGGGGAAATTACTTAAGCTGGCGTCGCCATCTTTGAAAAGGTAGTTACCGTTGGCGTCTGTGGTGGTGGTGGCGGAAACGTCATCGCCGCCGTTAAAGCCGTCGCCGTTAATGTCGCATTCAAGAGTGACAGTAGCATTGACCACCACTTCTTCGCCGGGGTCCTGGATGCCATTCTCGGCGCCGACGCCGCTTCCGTCGCCGAGATCACACCACAGACGGTTGCCTACTTCCAGCGGGGCGGGCGCTGAGAGATATTCCAGATCTCCCAAGCCATTTCCTTTGGCAAAGGTGCCGTCGCCGGGATCGGAACCGCCTGGAGAGGTATCATAAATCCGATAGGCTCGGTTACGTTGGCCAGAGGTGTTATCCATCCACAGAATGCCGCCATCAAAGAATTCATTGGTGTCGTAGATCGTATCATACGCATCCTCGACAACTTCGCCGCGACCAGGCACGTTGACCAGGCCAGACATGGATGTCTCGGTGTGGTACGGGTAATGTTCTTGATAGTAGAATTCACCGCCGCCCGGGCCTTGATTGTTATTGGCGCCGCCGGTGGTGTTCCCTCCGCAGCTACCGTTGTTTTCGAGCGTCCATCCTCCTGCGCCATCGGAACAGGCTTTCAGAATGTCGCCAGCGCTATCGCCAGAATACATGGTGTTGTCTGCAGGGTCCGTGCTATAGCGACGGAAACCCATCTGATCGCCATAGCGGTCCCGAATCCCCAAAATCATGTCGTTACCGTCGAATTCGATATCAGTCAACCAGGGCTGAGGATAAGCGACCTCGCCCGAATTGAATTGCGGCGATTGAAGATAGGTGAATGTGGGTGACCATGGATTCCAGTCCGCGTCTGAATCTGGATTGGCGTCAATGGCATACTCGCGATTATAAGTCAAGGGAACGCTCAATTCCAGGGTGAATGTCCCGGGCGCTGCAGCATCGGTGGAGTAAACAAACGCTTGCAGTTCGTTCCTGTCTTGAGAGGTCTCAGCCGTGCAGGTCATGCCCACATAAACCCTGCCATCATGAAAAGCGAGAGCAAAGGGTCGCAAATCATCTGAGTTTTGACATGTTGCGGTCAGAGGCAAGGCGTAAGCGGTGATGTCTGCGATGCCCAGAGGCAAACCGCTGCTTGTAACGGGAATCTGATAAAGTTCTTTGGTGGATAAATTGATGGTCCACAATGTGCTCAAATCATCGGAAATGTCCAGATCGCCAAAACCAACCCGACCTACCTGATCCCATGAATCGGGATCATGATCCCAGCAATCGGTCTCATCTCCAGATTGAGATTGCCACGACGTGCCCAGCCCCCCGGTGCACTGATTCGTCGCAGAGTCGTATTGCACATGAGGGTCTGTACCGGTTTGTGCGCTGAGATCTGCATAGACCGATGTCACGCCATTGTGAATGCTGAAAATCAGACCCGTCTCCCCGTGATTGCGGAACTGGGTGTGTCGTTTCATGAAAGCTGCTGCGTAAATTGTGTCCGTGCTTGGATCATGAGCAAGGCCCCAGGTGGTGCCGATATCAGGCTGCGTCGCCTCGGTGGTTGGTGCGGGCGTGTCAAAACCGTTGGGATCGCCGTTGTCACAGTTACCATCCAAATTTGCATCCACACAACCCGCATCATAATCGAATGACAAAAGCGCCGGATTCGCGCCGCTACGGTCGGCGTGATAATAAATGCTCGTCGTCAAGCGGCTGTCGCTTGCGGCGTACTCGCCCGGATTGTTGACGCCGATGTCCACATTGCTGGCGCCGTCATTGGTAAACACCACGGTCGTGCTCCCTGCGGCGCCATCAAAGAGATAGTCGGGCAGGCCAGTCACCTCGATACGCCACTGACCGGCCCCTGTCGCCAAGGAGTAAGAGCCATCGGCCGCCGTGGTGGCGGAAACGCCCCCGGTGGAGCCTGTGGCGCTGGCCGGATAAGCTGTTACGGTCACATTGGGCACGCCCGGCTCGTAAGCGTCGCGCACGCCGTTGGCGTTGTAATCGCGGTATACGACGCCGGTAATGGAAGTGGGCGCGGCCGGCGCGGCCATGCTGTCACCGCCAGCCAACAAAAGGGCTGTAAGAACTAGCGACGTCGCCAGAAACAGAAACAGAACTTTCTTCATGATAAAAAGAGCCTCCTATGAGCAGAAAAAAGAAAAATCAGCCGTTTTCATTCGTGTCAAGATCGAAAAACGCCCGTGTCCAGCGCCGAAAATAGCTGCGCCAGCCTGCGTCAGGGTACAAACATTGATGCAGAGTGCGCTGAGAGCACAGAGATTTCGCAGAGAAAATACCTCTGAATCCAGTCTTTCAACTCTGTGTCCTCTGCGTTCTCCGCGGTGAGCAACCTTTTTGCAGTGGAGCCATTACCTCTTTGGCAGACTTAACGGATCCCATCCGGGACGTCCCAAGGGAGAGCCAGCGAATTGCTTCAACGCGCCTTTGTGCAAAATGATCGGGCGATGATATCCATTGCGCAGCTTGTCGACGGGATGTTGTTCACAGTCTTTCATGTTTTCACCTCCTTAGTTGAAATGAAAAAACGTGTTTGCGAAACCAAGATCTCAAGCTCACTTATGAATCGCTGATGCAATGAGACCGATCCATGTTATTGAAGGTCTGAAGTAACTGTACACGTACCCTCTCATAGCAAGGTAAAAACCACGAAGACACGACGACACGAAGGCACGAAGGAGAAAATATAAGGTTTTTTCGTGTCTTCGTTCCTTCGAGCCTTCGTGACAGAGCTTTTTTGCTGGATACCTGTACAGTTACGGTCTGAAAGGACTTTTCTTCGTAACCTACCCTATTTTTCTCCACATCCTCCGTGTCTCCTTAATGAAATAACCTTGTTGAAGTGGAGCCATACAGCTATTCTCACTGCCTGCATCGCGTCATGCTGATCCTCTGCTGAAAGCGAAACATCGCCGAACGAAGTGAGCGCAAAGGGCGATTTTTGCGTCTCCCTTGAATCGACGTGCGGTAAGCATGTCCCCGATTGCTCCGCTCTCTCGACTTTACATGCTAAACTGGAAGCAAAATGAAAACCAGGTTTTTGCTCTTGCTGTCGCCCGGCGCTAAACTCCGAGCTGCGAATGCGAAGCCCTGCGGGCTGGCCATGCGATCGTTCAGCTTCGGAGGCGGGGGCGCCAAAAAATCCGCTGTTTGAAAATGACTGTAACTGCTAACGCACCCCGATCAACTAACCATAAAGGACACAAAGAACACGCAGGGAAATGTATCAATTGGCTTTTGCTCCTTTGTGTCTTCGTGTTCTTAGTGGTTTTCGGGTGACGACGTTACAAATGACTTCAGTTTGGCTCTCAAGTCTCAAGATATCGGTTACATCTAACTCACGATATAGGTAACACTTTTGCTAACCTTCGGGCAAACACCATCTTCTGGTGGTGAGCATGAAAGTCGTTTGAAAATTGGCCGGATCAGGCGTCAGACAAAATATTCAACTTGTCACCGTCTTTAATATAACTTTCCACATATAAAGTGTCAATGAATTTTATAGCTTTTATGGGAAAAGTGACACATTTCTGGAAGGAAGCAATGAAATTGACAAACAATGAAAGCTAATTGATTGATAAGAATCGAGCCCTGATTTTCATCATAATGTGATAGATTGTTAAAGTTTCGACAACAATAGGAGGCGGGATTACAGAAAAAAGGAAGGGAGTGGCGTAGAGTGGGGTTAGAACCCGCCCCGCTTTATTTTTCAACCCATTCATATTCTCATACTGAGGCAAACGACAAACCATCATGCAAAAGACATTCTTCATTCCCACCATTTCCTGCAACCACTGCCTGATGTCCATCAAGCGCGAGCTGAAGTTCGTGGACGGCGTCGATTACGTCGACGGCAACGTCGAGGCCAAGACTGTGCTGGTGTCCTATACCAGCGATGCGGCGCTGGATCAGGCCCGCGCCGCCCTGGCCGAGGCGGGCTACGCGCCGGTGAATTAGGATTGGGGATCAGGATTGGGATTGGGATTGGAATCATTGTCAACGCTTCATCCCAACAATCCTATTCCCGATCTAAATCCAAATCCTAATCCTAATCCTGATCCAAAAAATCCCGGTTTTTTCAACAACATTTCACTCTGATGACAACAACCAACCCCTCACCCAACACCAACGGCACAAATCAGGTTGTGCTGCCCATTACGGGCATGACCTGCGCCAACTGCTCCACCACCATCGAACGCAATCTCAAGCGCCTGCCGGGCGTGGAGAAGGCGTCGGTGAATCTGGCCACGGAGCGCGCCCACGTCATCTACGACCCCAGCGTCCTCTCCCCCGATGAGATCATCGAGACGGTGGAGGAGCTGGGCTATGGCGTGGCCACCACTAAGGCCGAACTGCCCATCGAGGGCATGACCTGCGCCAACTGCGTCCTCACCATCGAGCGCAACCTCAAACGCCTGCCCGGCGTCGAGGATGTGACCATCAATCTGGCTACGGAAAAGGCCAGCATCGTCTACAACCCGGCCATGCTCGACCTGACGGAGGTCAAGGACCTGGTCGAGGACCTGGGCTATCACGTCATCGAGACCGAGGGCATGGATGAAGAGGCGGTGCTGGACGCGGAGCGTCAGGCCCGGGAGGCCGAGATGGCCCGCCAGCGCAAGCTGCTGATCACGGGCATCGCCTTCACCACGCCCCTGTTCCTCCTCTCCATGGGCCGGGATTTCGGCCTGCTGGGGACATGGGCCATGCAGCCCTGGGTCAACTGGCTGATGCTGGCCCTGGCCACGCCCGTGCAGTTCTACGTGGGCAAGGATTACTACGTCAACGGCTGGAAGGCTGTGAAGCATGGCGCTCCCAACATGGACGTGCTCATCGCCATGGGCTCCTCGGCCGCCTATTTCTACAGCGTGGCCGTGCTCCTGGCGCCTTTCTTCGGCCTGGCCGCCATCGGCGAACACGTCTATTTCGAGACCGCCGCCGTCATCATCACCTTGATCCGTCTGGGCAAGTATCTGGAAGCCCGGGCCAAGGGCGCCACCTCCGAGGCCATCCGCTCCCTCATGGCCCTGCGGCCCAAGACCGCACGGGTGGAGCGGGATGGTCAGGAGATGGAAATCCCCAACTCGCAGGTGCGGGTGGGCGATATCGTCATCGTGCGCCCGGGCGAGAGCATCCCGGTGGATGGCGTCGTGCTGTCCGGGGCCAGCTCGGTGGATGAATCCATGCTCACGGGCGAGAGCATCCCCGTGGACAAGGAGCCGGGCGACCAGGTCATCGGCGCCACCATCAACAAACAGGGCCTGCTGCGGATTCAGGCCACCCGCGTGGGCAAAGAAACCGCGCTCTCCCAGATCATCCGCCTGGTGGAGGAGACGCAGGGCTCGAAAGCGCCCATCCAGAAGCTGGCGGACCGGGTGGCGGGCGTGTTCGTGCCCGTGGTCATTAGCATCGCCGCGGCCACCTTCCTGGTCTGGTATTTCCTGCTGGGCGCGGGCTTCACCGTCGCCCTGATCAACGCGGTGGCCGTGCTGGTCATCTCCTGCCCCTGCGCTCTGGGGCTGGCCACGCCCACGGCCATCATGGTGGGCGCGGGCCGCGGGGCCAAGATGGGCATCCTCTTCCGCAACAGCGAGGCCCTGGAGCGGGCGCACAAGCTGGACGCCATCGTGCTGGACAAGACCGGCACGCTGACCGAGGGTAAGCCCAAACTGACCGACATCGCCGTGGCCGATGGCTGGACCCCGCCCGAGCTCCCCGCCCATCTCTTGCCTGAAGAAGCTGTGCTGGCACTGGCCGCCAGCGCCGAGCATGGCTCCGAGCATCCCCTGGGCGAGGCCATTGTCCACGGGGCCAAGGAGTGGGACCTGCCCCTGTTCGCGGCCACCGGCTTCGAGGCGGTGACGGGCGCGGGGGTGAAAGCGACCGTGGCCGGGTATGAGGTCTTCGTGGGCAAGCTGAACAACGGTCAGCTCGATTCTGACGCAGACGAGGCCCGCAAGGCGCTGGAAAGCCAGGGCAAGACGGTCATGTTCCTGGAAGTGGACGGGCGGCCGGCCGGGATGCTGGCCGTGGCCGACACGCTGAAGGAGAACGCCCGCGAGGCCGTGACCAAGATGCACGAAATCGGCCTGGAAGTGGTCATGATCACAGGTGACAACGCCCGCACCGCCGCGGTCATCGCCGAACAGGCGGGCATCGACCGGGTGCTGGCCGAGGTGCTGCCTCAGGACAAGGCCGCGGAGGTGAAGCGCCTGCAGGACGAGGGGCGCTTCGTGGGCATGGTGGGCGACGGCATCAACGACGCGCCCGCCCTGGCCCAGGCCGACGTAGGCATCGCCATGGGCACGGGCACGGATGTAGCCATGGAGGTGGCGGACGTCACCCTCATCGGCGGCGACCTCATGGGCGTCTATCGGGCGCTGAAGCTGAGCCAGGGCACCCTGCGTACCATCAAGCAGAATCTGTTCTGGGCCTTCATCTACAACATCATCGGCATCCCCCTGGCCGCGGCGGGCCTGCTGAACCCCATCATCGCCGCTGGGGCCATGGCCTTCAGCAGCATCTTCGTGGTCACCAACTCCCTGCGCCTGCGCGGCTTCAAGCTGGAATGAGTTTGGCTGACGGCGGCTCGCCGGGAGCCGGAGGAGTTGCCGTCAGCCAGATCGGCGCGGGAAGCTGACGCCGTGATGCGTAATGCGTGATGCGTAAAGTCCTCACGTTTCACGCATTACGCATCACGCCAGTTGTTGTTTCGCCCAATGTTGGCCCGGCGATCCTCTCGCAACCGAAACCAACACGCTAATTCCAAAACAGGTTTGACGTCCGGGGAAGGAGCTGGTATCCTTGGACGCATGAGCTTTCAATATCCGCCCAAAGGCCCGGACGCCGGGCAAGAACCCGATTCACCTCCTCCCCGAACGCCCGCGCCCCCTCAGGCGCGGCAGCCATTGCGCCCGGTGCGACTACCCCAAAGTCCGCCCGTAGTTAGCTATACGCTGATGGCCATTACCATCGGCGTGTATCTGTTGCAGGTGTTGAGCAAATCGATCTATGGGGCGGACGTCGTGGCCCTGTTAGGGATGAAGAACAACGCCGCCATCATGGCTGGAGAATGGTGGCGGTTATTTACGCCCATGCTTCTGCACGGGTCCATCTTTCATATCGGTTTCAACATGTATGCGCTCTATGTGCTGGGCCCGGGCCTGGAGCGCTTTTATGGGGGATGGCGCTTTCTGTTGCTTTATATCGTATCGGGATTCACGGGCAATGTGATGTCCTTCATGCTCTCGCCATACAACTCCCTGGGCGCTTCTACGGCCATCTTCGGCCTGTTAGGTGCACAAGGCGTCTTTCTCTACCTCCATCGTGACCTGTTCGGAGACGCTGCAAAGCGTTCTCTGGCCAATATCGTCTTCATCGCTGCGGTGAACTTGTTCATCGGACTCTCGCCCGGCATCGACAATTGGGGGCATGTGGGCGGTCTCATCGGCGGGACGGCCTTCGCCTGGTTCGGCGGGCCCAAGCTGGGCGTGCGGGATGAGGGCTTCGCCCTGGTACTGGAGAACGTCCGCCCGGCGCTGATCTCCCTCCTGACCGCGGTCGTGATCATGATCGCGTTTCTGGGCGCGGGCATGACGTTTGGAGGCGCGGGCTAGAGGCGACGCCGTTCTGGCGTTGGTAATCCAGGAAATTAGCCAACCGGAAGACCGGTTGACCGGGCTCTATTTTTTCATTCACATCGGCGCGCAGCCGCTCATGCTGTCGGCTGTCCATCATTTCAAAGGAGAGGTCTGTATGCATTCCCGTCGGTTTCTTTGGAAAACGCTTGTTCTGACGATCCTGGTTTTGGGGTTGTGGGCGACCGTCGCGTCGGCCCAGGGCCCGGAGGGGGACCGCGCACAGGTTGTGCGGGTCTATTTCGAAGATCGGGCGCAGTTGAACGCGCTGGCCGCCCGGCTGGATGTATGGGAAGTGAACAATGAGGAAGGTTATTTCATAGCCCGGGTGAGCCCCCAGGCCCTGAAGGCGCTGAAGGCGCAGGGGCTGCGCGTCGAGATCGAGCGTCGACTCACTGAAAAACTTTATCTCAGCCTGCAATACTCGCCTCAACAGACCTCGGGCATCCCCGGCTATCCCTGCTATCGCACGGTGGAGGAAACCTATAACGACCTCTCCGCCCTGGCGGCCAACCATCCCGACCTGGCCACATGGACGGACGTGGGCGACAGTTGGGAGAAGGTCAACTCGGGCGGAACGGATGGCTACGACCTCTTCGCCCTCACCCTCACCAACCAGAACACGCCCGGCCCCAAGCCCAAATTCTTCATGATTGCGGCCATCCACGCCCGCGAATACACCACCGCCGAACTCGCCACCCGCTTCGCGGAGAAACTCGTCAACGATTACGGCTCCGACCCCGACATCACCTGGCTGCTGGACAATTACGAATTCCATCTCATCCCCCAGGCGAATCCCGACGGCCGCAAGCATGCAGAGGCGGGCGAAATGTGGCGCAAGAATACGGACAACGACGACGGCTGCAACTTCAACAATGTAGACTGGGGATACTATCCGGGCGTCGATCTGAATCGCAACAGCAGTTTCAAATGGAATCAGGGCGGGTCTAGCAACGACGCCTGCGATGAAACCTATCACGGGCCCAGCGCCGCGTCCGAGCCCGAAGTCCAGGCCATCGAGGACTACGCCCGTAGCATCTTCCCCGATCAGCGCGGGCCTAATGATGACGATCCCGCGCCCGCTGACGCCGAGGGCGTGTTCATCACCCTGCACAGTTACAGCGAACTCGTGCTCTACCCCTGGGGCTGGACCAACACTCAGGATGCGCCCAACAAGGCGCAACTAGCCACCCTGGGCCGCAAGTTCGGCTATTTCAATCAGTATGAGGTGTGCAGCGATTGCCTCTACAATGCATCGGGCGTCACCGACGATTTCACCTATGGCGAATTGGGCGTCGCCAGCTACACCTTCGAATTGGGCACGGAATTCTTCCAGGCGTGCGACGTATTCGAAAATGACATCATCCCTAAGAACATGCCCGCTCTCATCTACGCGTTCAAAGCCGCGCGGCGTCCCTACATGGATCCCAGCGGGCCCGAAGCGCTGAATGTGGCAGTGAGCGCCGCCAGCGTCAATGCAGGCGACGTCGTCACCCTGACGGCCACGCTGGACGACACCCGCTATTTCAGCGGCGGCCACGGCGACGAACCCACCCAGGCCATCCAGGCCGCCCGCTACACCATCGACACGCCTTCCTGGAAAGGGGGCGTGACGCATCCCATGAACGCGGCAGACAGCGCTTTCGACGCCACCGTCGAGGATGCGATCGTCACTCTGGACACGACCGGCATGAGCAACGGTCAGCACATGCTTTTCGTGGAAGGGCAGGATGCAGACGGCAATTGGGGCGCGCCCACCGCGGTCTTCCTGAACGTCAACGCGCCTTGCACCGCGGCCCAATCCCCCGCGGACATGGCTGAGAGCATTCTCAACGCGAGCGACATGCACCTGGCCTGGAATCACGATCCCGCCAACAGTTTCTACGAGGTCTGGAGATCCGACAGCCCCTACTTCCAGGCGGGCGACGCCGGCTCCGAACTACTGAAAACGCTCCAGGCCGTGGATGGCGTCTTCGACTACACCGACCCCAACGCGGTGGGCGATCCCAACGTCCAGCACTACTATCTGCTGCGTTCGGCCAACGCCTGCGGCGACTACGCCTCAACCGTCCCTCGCAGCGGCGAATTCGACTTCACCCTGGTTCCGGGGAGTTAGAGGCTGTTATGCACTTTGCTTCCCTCAAAGGTCAGGATCGCTGCATCGAACGTTAAAATTCGCCGTAACTGCTAAGGTATCGCCACCACTTTTGCCACGAAGACACGAAGAAAAGCCAAGGCACGACGTATTTTCCTTGATTTTTCTTTCGTGTCTTCGAAAAACTTCGAGCCTTCGTGGCTTTTGGCGGCCTAAAGTCAAGTACGTTAGCAGTTACAATTCGCCGCAGATAACGCGGATGAAGCGGATTTTCGCGGATTTTTTCAAAAGGATCGTAGCTTTTTCAGTAAAAATCCGTGTTCGTCGCACCAGCCTCATCCGCGGCGAATTGAAACGCACGTCATCCGCGAAGTTGCATCAAATTGGCGATAAGTTGATAACAGGCTTTAGTCGGGCGGTCGGGCGG
>Ga0256832_1003100_pt1 | contig 11316 bp, 2 predicted proteins | sample 134614metaG_FD_190534 | JGI IMG/M metagenome (GOLD analysis project Ga0256832, IMG submission 190534) | Hydrothermal vent microbial communities from Lau Basin, Pacific Ocean - 134-614 | ecosystem: Environmental > Aquatic > Marine > Hydrothermal vents | place: Pacific Ocean: Lau Basin | collected...
ACTATCTGCAAATATGAACCTTCTGAATGTCAATATCCGGAACCTTTTGATATAAATATTTTCTTTCCAAATGGCACTTTTGATATAGAATCAGGTGGATCAAATTGTAATTTTGATAGGTTAGAAATTTATGATAATAACAATAATTTGATAGATTATTTTTGCAACTCTAACCTGCCGGCACTTTATGGCACAACAGTAGGTGGGGGCATTATTTCGAGTAATGAGAATTGTCTCACTATGAAGTTTAATTCAGATGAGGGGGTAAACAAAGAGGGATGGGTTGCAATATTTTCTCAAGATTATTACGCAAATCAAATTGATTCCCCCCTTAACTGTGGAGATTTTGCTCAAGGATCCCTTAATTTAGCCATTGAAGGCTGTCAATCATGTGTAGCCAAATATAATTGTTCAGGTCAAATATATGATGGATACTTTTTCATTGAAGATATATATTCATTTGATTCAGATTTACAAGGTCCAATCACAATTAATGTAAATGGAGATGTTGATTTCTTTATTAGAGAATATGAATGGTATCCTAATTGTAATTCGTGTTGTCCTACAATAATAAATTGTGCAATCGGAGACCAATCAACCCTAACATTCAATGCAAATTTAGGGACTGAATATTGGTTAATTGTAGATGGCAATAGTCTTTATGGAGAATATACAATTAGTATTTCCTGTGGAATAACTACTTGTGAAGATATCCCCGATCTATATTGTAATGAACTTACAAATGGCTCTAATGATCCGGATTATTCTTCTCTAACCAGCCAAATACTAGATAAACACAAAGATGGAACTCTAACTGATGGGTTTAATGAAAGTGAACTTCCATATTATATTGAATTTAAAAATCATGAAAGGATATTCAAGACCGATAATGACCCAAATGGACATTTGACTATAGATTTAGTTCCAAATGACCTCGGTCTTGATGTAGATTTATTTGTTTATGAGTCATGTAATGATTATTCCCCACCAACAGAACGAAACAATCAAGATTTTAAAGAAAGAAATACACAATCAACCTTGTCCTTGGAGAATTGTTTATATAGAAGTATTGAATCAAAAAACCTGATTGATGCAGTGTTCATTGTAGATGCCAACGATTCATATTATGCAGTGGTTGATGGGCAGTCAAACTCAGCACAAAACCCAAATACAGAAGGAGACTTTGATATAATACTCACCTGTGGAAAACTTGTTAATCATGATATTGATCCTATAAGTTGTGGTACTACCTATGGTACAACAGAAAATGAAGACAATTATGCAAGTTATTATAGTTGTGATGATCATGATAATAAAGCCGGAAATTATGGCCCTGAAAAAGTATATTCGTTCGATCATAATGGAGGTTCTTTGTCTATCACATTAGAAATATTGGAAAATTACACTGACTTAAATTTATATCTTTTAGGAGATTTCCTTGGTGAACCAACTGTAATTGATTGCATTGAAAAAAGTAAAATAGAAGAATCTGGATATGGATCAAAGGAAGAAATATATATGCAGGATCTACAAGCAGGAATTTATTATATAGTTGTTGAAGGATATAAAGGAGATACCGGGGATTTTAAACTAAATATTGATTGTAATCAAAAAAAATGTACAGATTGTAGTTATTGCTTTTCATACCGGAACGATGGTCGTGATTTTTATTTCATCAACAATTATTGTGATGACAAAGGTGGATACATAGGCCTTAGAGAGAATGAGACATATGAATGGTCTATCCCGGATGATGCCGTTGAGTATTATATGGATAATACTAATAATCAATCTGCAGAACCAGCAATAAAACTTCTACCGGGAATATGGGAAATATGTCTAAAAATCACAATTCCAAATAATAACAATCCCATTGTTTATGAATGCTGCATGATAGTATTCGTGCCAAATGGTGGTTGTAATAACCACCCACCTACTTGTGGATTGACTTATAAACAAAATGATGACAACACATTCACCTTTGATGCTTCCTCATCTTCCGAAGTTGATTTCTATAGTTGGAATATAGCAGGTGCTGATGATGGCAAGACATATTACAAAAGTGATTTGGATACTTCACTTGTTAATCTTAATTTAAAACAATATGGAAACAGGTGTTATATCGTTACTGTCTATGGAACTAATTGCTACGGATTTTCAAAATTTAGTGTCAAAATATGTGTTTCAGATAACAACTGCAATAAACCCGTACCACCGGGTTGTGGATTAGTTTCACCAGTTACTATTGATAGTACTTTGACCTTTGAGGGGGTTCCTGACGGGTGGGACACTTATGAATGGAGTGTTCCTGACGAACTCAGGCTTATAGCAGGAAATAACAATTCTCAAAATCCTAAATACATTCTCCCGCCGTCAGGTACATATACTGTATGTCTAATTCTGAGAAGTGGTTGTAGTCATATTTGCTTGTGTTGGACAGTAAAAAGAGGCTGCTGCCCAGTACAGAATTGTGATGATATAGGTAGGCAAGTATATTGTAATGATGTGATAAATGACAACAACAAGGGATTAAATAACTACACTACTGATATAGTTGAGAAATATGATAATAATAATTGTATTGTTTTCAAAACTCAATCAGGTAAAGTTTACCATCCCAGTTTCAAATCAAAAGAAGTAAGGTACAAATATAATGATGGTTTTAAACGTCCTGTGACCTTCGATGTATATCTCAGGGAATCAAACCCAAAATTTGATTTGGATGTATTCTTATTCAAAGATTGTGAAAACGCACGGCCAATAAATTGTATTGATTCAGCCGGACATTTAACACCGGGATTAAACGAAAGTGTCTATCTTACAACTGAAGATATGTCAAAAATAGATGATCTTAATATTTTTGTAGATGGTCAATCATTTTCTTATCCTAGTTACCGGATAAACGAGGGGGATTATACATTTGCTATAACATGTGGTCCACTTTACGGAATTTTGGGTGAGTCTCCCGATATTATTCCAATTGATTGTGGGCAAACAATTACTAACAATAACAATACCGGCAAGAATTTTGGCAGTTGGTATAGTTGTGATCCGGAAACAAATAAAGGAAATAACTGGGGAAGAGAGAATATTTATAAATTCACTTTAAATCAAAACCAAAAAGTAGATATTAATCTCGATATTTTAGACAATGTAGATTTGAGTTTATACTTATTGGAAGAAGTCAATGTTAAATCCTGTATTGCAACCGGTAAAACAAAAGGCAGAAAAGTTGATGAAAAAATTATTAAAAACTTACAGCCCGGGATATATTATATAGTTGTGGACGGATTTGCAGGAGACGAAGGACGATACAAATTATCCTTAAAATGTTCAAATGGATCTTATCTGACTTTTGACATAGATGATGATGTTTGTGGTTCAAAAAACTCAGTAGTAGAAGTTCCAATCCGAGTTAAAAACTTTACGAATGTGGCATCTTTTGAATTCTCAGTCAATATTGCTGATACTTTAATTGCCAAAATAAGTGATATAACCAGCACTTATATTTCTCAGAACATCGTAAATTCCGGCAAAATATATGTTGGCTGGTATCCGAGTACAGGGGATCCTGTAACTTTACCAGATAATTTCATAATTGCAACCTTAAAAATAAATTTAGTAGGAGACATAGGCGAATCAACAATCTTGACCATAAAAGAAGAAAATGGTGAAAATTCTCAAGGAGTCATTCCAATTAATACGCTTGAAGGTTCTGTATGTATAAGTAATGATATTGGTAAAGTATGTGGAACAATATTAAGAGAAGATAATGTTGGCATTGATAGTGTGATTGTTAAATTATTAGGAACCACATTAGATTTAAGTACAATGACCAATTCAAATGGAGATTATTGTTTTGAAGATGTTCCTCCAGGAATTTATACCATAACTCCCTCAAAAGACATCAATCATTTGAATGGAGTTACAGGCGGTGATTTATTCTCAATTCAAAGGCATTTATTGCATAAAAAACTTCTCAATAGCCCCTATAAAATCATATCTGCGGATGCTAATACATCTAAAAAAGTAACAGGAGGAGATTTATTTCAAATACAAAGACTTATTTTAAGAAAGGATAAAAAATTCAGAAAAAGTGAGTCTTGGAAATTTGTTGATGCATCTTATCAGTTTCCTGATAATAGGAATCCTTTTAAGCAGGATTTTCCTCAGAAAGCTAATGTCAATCACACATCAGGAGATGATTTAGGGGTTGATTTCATTGGAACAAAAATTGGTGATGTAAATCTTACAAATGACCCATCAATGCTGATGACTCATAGAAATAATTCAGAAATACAAATTACAGTTGAATCGAAAGATGTTGCCGAAAAAGAAGAAATTGTTATTCCGATAACAGTAGATAAGTTTGAAAATATTGGTTCTGTACAATTTTCACTAAAATGGGATAACTCATTGATAGAATTTAAAGGGCTTGTACTAACAAATTCAGCAGTATCAATGACAGAAAACAATTTCACTACCGATAGCACACATATAGGCCAACTGGCAATGTCATGGTACGATGCTAACGGTTCAGGAGTAACTCTATCTGATAATTCAGAATTATTTGCAGTGAGATTTGTTGTAGTTGGACATAAAAATCAAACTACAAATATTGAAATTACAGATTCACCAATATCAATTTCAGTTGAAAATCTGGATGGTGAAATTACAGTTAATAAGAATAATGGTATCATTAATATTACTAAATATCCTGATGCCGTAGTGGATAATACAATGTCAAAGGCAATTACTATATACCCAAACCCATTTTTTAGTGGTATAAATATCACTTTTGATGAAATAATTGATTCAAAAGTCAAAATAAAAGTGTATGGAATAGATGGGGAATTAATTTCAACAGCATATGTAAATAATGGTAGCAAACAAATACATTTAAATGAGAGTCATTTCAAAAAGAATGGGATTTTTATTCTGGAAATATCATCTGAAAAATTCATTGTAACTAAGAAAGTAGTAAAAATGCAATAAGCAAATACAAGATTCTCGATTGTATTGTATTTTTCGCATCGCGAGTTGTTTTTTATTTATAAATCAAAGGGAAAGAATTGTAATAGAAAAAAACCTTAGCTTCACTTTAATTAGCAATTTGAGTGAAGCTTTTTTATTTTGACTTCAATTACAAAAAAACATGCAAGAATAACGATGAATCTGTTTTACCAAAAACGCAAAAATAAAACAAGAATAATTCCAAAACTAAAACCAATAGAAGGACTAAGACATTAAATTTCACTTATGTTTAATTAAAACTATATTTATTTTAATCATCAAATTATTAGCAATATATTAAGTCGTCAAAATGACAAATAGGCGAATATACCAACATATTATCGCTTATGCTTTTTATAAGCAAAGTATTTTTACTAATATTACGGACTATTTGTAAAATCTTAACAATAAAAAAAACCTAATGATCACACCCCAAATGAGAAGTCCGGTCTTAGTAAAAAATCATATTCTGAGCACCATCGAGACCTTAATCGTTCAATATTATAATGCTTATTAGAGTTCTCCTAAAAAATGAAATTCCGGCTTTCATTAGTTATTTATAATGAAAATGAATATTAGAAATACAACTAAACAGATAATAATTCTACTCTATATTTTTATAAACCACTTGTCTGTTTATGGACAAATAACTAACAAGGGTAATTCTGTTCCTCCAAATGAATCCATTTATTTAGATGGCATCAATGATTTTATCGAAGTAAAGCACCACAAATCTTTAAATATTTATGAGGATATTACTATTGAAGCATGGATAAAACCTGATTCTATTGGACCGGAAAAAACGATATTAATAAAAGGTTCTTCCGGTCAATGTGAAAATTATGGGATGTTTTTGAAAGATGGAAAATTAGCATTTGTTTCAGGAGGTGATTGTGGTTGGAAAGGTACAAGTAAAAAGACCATTATAAAACAAGGAGTTTGGCAACATGTCGCAGTTGTAGGTATAGGAAACATGGTGTATTTTTATTTAAATGGAATCCAAACTGACAGCATCTCTCTCTACAATACAATTGGCCCCATTAATTCAGAATCGATATGGATTGGCAAATCGTCCGGGGTATTACATAATGCATATGCAGGTCAAATAGATGATGTAAGGATTTGGAATTATGCAAGATCAAAAAATCAAATTAATAAAAACATTTTCAAAGAGCAATCAGGTAATGAATCGGGTCTGGTTTTAAACTTTTCATTCACACAAGAAAAACAAAGTCCAAATAACCATTCAAAACTATTAATAGATAATACAAAGCATAAAAATGATGGATTGCTTTATACATACGACAAATCAAAAAAAACAACTAACATTATCAAATCATTCAGCACTTCACAAATCAAAACCTACCAAAATTATAATGAAGCTATTATTGAATCCAATAACCATTTTTTCATCTCAACCCTCGACGGTCTAAACATCACTAACGGAATCAACACCAAAATATATAAGCAATCTACTCACAATATGATAGGAAATATACTCCAAGGTGATTTTTATAAGGATGAGGATGCTTATATTTGGTTTACTACCTATAATGCGTTACATAAATATATACCGGAAAAAGACAACTTTGAAGTATTTCAACTTCCCGATTCTAAAGGTGACACAATTACTTCAGATTACCGGCTGATAAATCACTTGAGTAGTGATAAAATTTTACTTAAGCTAAAACATGAAATGGTTATCTTTGATATTAAATACAAACTAGTATATAAATACTTCAATATTGATTTTTTCAATTATTCTGATATTGATGCAATCATCGATGATGATAAACAATTATTTGCAGCTATAAGTAATAAAAAAATAAAAATCATACAAAAAAAAGACTCTTTGTTTAACACCAGTTGGATAAACATATCAGCAGAATCTATTTTATTTGATAGAAATAAACTTTGGGTTGGTACATCAACCGGATTTTTAGTCCAAATAGATTTAGAAACAAAAAAAGAAATATCGCGTAAAAAGATAGATGATAGTAGAATAATGAACATTCAGATCATTGATCAAAAAAAATTATTAATTACATCAAAGGAGCAAATATCCATATACGACAAACAAACAAAAAGTATTGTCGAACAGCTCACAATAAACCATCCTATCACAGGTGAAAAACTAAACTATTTGTTAAAACCATATATTGACAAGGATTCTATCCTTTGGATAGGAAATGATGGTTTAGGCGTTTTTAGTTTAAATCTAAAAAAAACTAAATTTTCCCACTGGAAAAATCTTTCATTCAATAATGAAAATTTTCAAGCGACACAAATTTTAGAGTCTCAACATCATAAATCCTATTATATTTGCAGTCGTTCAAATGGCTTATCAAAAATCAGTTTAAAAGGAAAAATCTTAAAAGAATTTGGTAACTCAAACAAAGAATCTATCGGAATTAAATTTGCTTGTTGGAAAGATAGTACTTCCCTAATTGTTAGTAATTTTAATAGTTTTTTAAAATTTAATATAGATAAAGAAACATTTCAAAAGATAGCTTTGCCTTTTAAAAAATTCTCCCAAATCAATGCAGATAAAAAACAAAATATTTATGGTTCCGTCTCTAAAAACTTTTTAATCAAACTAAAAGAAGATAATGGTTACTGGTCTTATGACACAATTGCCTTATGTCCACCAGATATCAATAATTCAATATATACATATTTTTTCTTTGACAATGAAAACAATCTTTTTATTGACAATAACTTAGAAAATATTTTAGTGTTTGATTCGACACACAAAAATTATCTAAATAAAATTGAGCTAGAAGGAGGACTGCTATCACTTTATGACAAGGGCGATGTACTTTTACTCACAAATTATAATGGCTTATATGAAATTAATAAAAATAATTTTAGTCACAAACATGTCATAGATAATAAAAATAAGCTCATACAACTAATATATGGGCTTTTAATTGATAAAAATGGTTTTTATTGGATGTCAACAAATAAAGGTATATACAGATATGATCCAAAAACAAATGAGGCTCACCAATTTAGATCCAAAGACGGTCTTCAAGAACAGGAGTTTAATACAATGTCATATTTCGAAAATAGCAAAGGTAATTTTATGTTTGGAGGTATTAACGGTATAAATATTTTCAACCCTTTAAAAGTAAAACTCTCCAAAAAACAAGCAACCATTGATTTTTATAATTACAAAATTAATGATGAGGATTCTAGACAATTTGGAGTGAGTAACTATGTAAAAGACATTTTTTTAGACTATGATAATAACACCATAAGCTTTGAGTTTGTAGGTATAGACTTTAAAGACCCTAAATCTGTAAACCTTAAATACATCATGGAAGGAGTGGATAATGACTGGGTTGAAATAGATGAGAATAAAGGTTTTGCCAGATATTCAAATCTTCAAACTGGAAAATATACTTTCAAAATGTTAGCAAGTAATGCTGATGAAGTTTGGGCTGAACAACCCAAAACAGTAAGAATAACTATACTACCCCCCTGGTGGCAAACATGGTGGTTTAGAATTTTATCTATAGGAAGCATTGTAGGTTTTATACATTTAAGCTTTTTATCCTACCATAGAAGAAAATTACGCGAAAAAGATTTTCAACTTCGTGAACAAAAACTTCTTCTGGGAAAACAACAAGCACTTGAAGCCGAAAGAACTCGTATCGCAGGTGAAATGCATGACGACCTTGGAGGAGGGCTTACTACTATACGCTTTTTAAGCCAAAAAGTATTGAAAAACATCAAAAATGACACTAACAGAGCAAGTATAAAAAAAATAGTAAATCATGCCCAAAACCTTGTAACAAATATGAGCGAAATCATCTGGGCTATGAATGCCGGTTTTGATACATTGGATAGTTTGATTGCATATTCGCGTAGATATGCAAATGAGTATCTTGGAGAACATGATATTAAATTAGAGTTTAAAACTATTGGCAAAAGTCAAAACCATCAATTTACCGGAGAAAAAAGAAGACATATTTTTTTAGTTATCAAAGAAGCATTACACAATATTGTAAAACATGCGGATGCTAATGAAGTAGGCATTAAATTTGAAGTAAGTAATCATCTTACTGTATTAATAAAAGACGATGGAAAAGGTATAAACGAAGAAAACCAGTTAGGAAACGGGATTCAAAATATGAAAAATAGAATTAGAAAATTAGAAGGCGAGATTGAATTCATTAATAAAAGTGGTACAGCTATAAAGATAGTTATTCCCATTATAAATAGTTAGAAAAGTGACAAGTACTCATTTCTTAGATAAATATCAGAGGTATCCATTCTGCCCTTTTATGAATCCACTAACTTTCAACTGTATAACTAAAGTTATATTTTTAGATCGTTAATTATATAGACCTTTGTATTGTATAAAAATATAATTAAATTGAATTATAGTTGCTAAGAAAATTCATTGCCGCTTCGCAAAGTAATGACAAAAAAAATAAATATGCCGGAATCAATTAAAATAGCAATCATTGAAGACATTAAAGATATTGCAAATGAATTGCAAGAAGTTTTTAATAATGAAGATGATATGATTTGCAATCAGGTTTACCATAATGCTGAAGACGCAATCACATTCTTAACTAAGAATCCATCAGATATTGTACTTGTTGATATTGGATTACCGGGAATTGATGGTATTGAGGCAATAATCAAAATTAGGGAATGCTGTCCAAAAATAGAATTTTGCATGTTTACCGTGTTTGAGGACAATCAAAAGATATTCAAAAGCATTCAAGCTGGGGCAAAGGGATATATACTAAAAAATTCAGCTCCTGATAGAATAATTAAATCAATTCGGGAACTATACAAAGGAGGTTCTCCTATGAATCCTGAAATAGCTCGCAAAGTTATCAATGCCTTTTCCAAACATACTAAAATCAATACTCAAAGTACCGACTTACCTTTGACCAAAAGAGAATTTGAATTGGTAGAACTGCTATCTCACGGTTTGCTATACAAAGAAATTGCGAGTAAATTGGAAATTTCAACCGGAACTGTAAAGCAGCATATCCATAAAATATACAATAAATTGCAGGTAAATAATCGAACAGAAGCTATTAATTTATATTTGAATAGGTAAGGTTTTTTAATTAAAATTTGCTTTCATCTATTTTTTTACCAACAAATCCATCATTGTTACCGCTGCTACTTTTGCTTTGTGGTTTATGATGTCATTTGGAGTATTGTCCCCTACTTCATAAGTCAAACTTTCCGCCTTAAATTGCATATAGAACCAAGTTTTGGAATATGGCTTACTTAGTGGTTCAGGGGAATAGATTGTAGAAAAAGGGTAAACTAAGCGATCAATACTTTCAGTCCAATATTTGGTAAATAAACGCAACTTGGTGTGAAAACTATTGTTATAAGTATAATATGTGTCCTTTTGAGTAGAATGAAAATCCAATCCTAAAAGCACTTTATTTCTATTAACTTTTGCCTTGTTCACAATAAATCTAGTTATAATATCAATTTCCTTTTGTCTGTAATATGCCCAGTCTCTATTCAAATCTACACCGTTCGCATTATGCCGCCAATGCCCTAAATCAACTCCATCCGGGTTCAATAAAGGAAAAACCCATATATCGAAAGAATTAAAAAAATCTTCTGATAAAGTATTTTTGATTAGTAATTCATCGATAAAGGATTTCAACGCTATAAATCCGGTAGTTTCGGGTGGGTGTTGCCGACTCATCAAAACAATGACTTTTTTCCCTTTTGATGTTCCGTTACCAATTCTAAAAAAAGGAATATCCCTTCCTAATGTTGATATCCCAATTGACATCACTTCAGAAACTCTAGGATTCACCTTCAAAGAGTCAATCCATATTTTTACATCACCTGAATTGATTATTTCCTGAGCAGCAATCCAAATTTTATTTTTGGTCAAAGTAAGCGGAAATATAATATAGCTTCCGTCCTCAGCCTTGTCAATAGTATTTGGGTCAAAAGCAGTCCATTTCTTTCTATCAAAACTGTATTTTGGAGAATACCGATGCGTTCCATTTACATATCTAATTTTCAAAAATACCTTAGAAATCGTATCACTCCAAATCCTAAAAGCATACCATGCGCTATTGTTTATCGGAGTATTCTCCGGCTTTACTAATATCTCATATTTATCATCACTTATTTTTTTGAAGTCGTTCATCCTTGCGCCATCGAACATATTATCAGCGTGAATAGCACCAATAACATATTGTTTCATTTGCTGAAATTCAATTTTTTTATTCCTTGTATCGACAGGACTGGGAAATTTGAATGTATTGCGATTGTAATAAGTGTTGGAACAAGAGTTCAATA
>Ga0256832_1003101_pt1 | contig 11315 bp, 12 predicted proteins | sample 134614metaG_FD_190534 | JGI IMG/M metagenome (GOLD analysis project Ga0256832, IMG submission 190534) | Hydrothermal vent microbial communities from Lau Basin, Pacific Ocean - 134-614 | ecosystem: Environmental > Aquatic > Marine > Hydrothermal vents | place: Pacific Ocean: Lau Basin | collected...
CTTTGTAATGCCGCACAGGCCCTGCAAGAGCACGGAGCAAAGGAGATTCACGCCTGCGCCACACATCCAGTCCTTTCAGGCCCGGCAGTTGAAAGGATAAAAAATTCGGTCCTTAAGTCCCTTATGGTTACAAACACCATACCGCTAGGAGAAAAGGCCAAGGAGCTTGGAGACAAGGTAAAGGTCTTCACGGTGGCCCCACTGCTGGGCGAGGCCATCTCCAGGATACATGACGACGATTCGGTCAGTTCACTCTTTGTGTGACCGGTAAATAAAAAATACATTAGGAGTTAAGAGATGATTCAGATAAATCTGGACGCAGAGGTTAGGACACAGGGCGGAAAGGGAGTCGCCAGGAAGCTCAGGAAGGCCGGCAAGATACCCGCTGTCCTCTATGGTCCCAAGAACGACCCGGTCAGCCTGAGCGTCAATGCACACGACTTCAATAAGGTCCTTATAAAGGCTGAAGGTGAGCAGGTCATCTTCACCCTGAGACTCGACGGAGATGAGAGGCTTGCGCTCATAAAAGAGATGCAGAGGCACCCTGTAAATGACAGCGTCCGTCACATTGATTTTTATTCCATTTCCGTGGAAGACAAGGTCGAGGTGGAAGTATCCATCAAGCCTGTTGGCAAGGCCAAGGGTGTTGAGATAGGCGGCGGTGTGCTGGAGATGATCCAGCGTACCATAACCATCAGGTGTTTGCCCCTTGCCATTCCAAAGGAGATCGAGGTGGACATCAGTGACCTTGACGTGGGTGACGCCATCCATATCAGTGATCTCACGCCGCCTGAGGGGGTGGAATTCACTGAACCACCGGAAACCACCCTGATCACCGTTGTTGGCGCAACTGTCCAGGCTGAAGAAGTTGAAGAGGAAGAAGAGTTGGAAGAGGCAGAGGGCGCAGAAGAGGCTGCCACAGAGGAAGAATAAATATTTTGAAGGCCAGGCAGGAGGCCTTTTTGCAACCTGTCTGGCCTTTTAATTTTTACTTTTCAGTTTTTTCAAATTACTTTAGTTGAAAAAGATCCTTGTAACAGGTTTAGGCAATCCTGGTCGTAAGTATAAAGAGACAAGGCACAACGTAGGCTTCTGGGTGGTTGACCGGCTGGCAGAGCAGGCATCCCTGGCCTTTAAAGAGGAAGGGGTTCCTCCAAAATATCAGCTGGCTGATGCACACCTTTGGGGACAAAAGGTCTTCCTTTTAAAACCCATGGAGTACATGAACAGAAGCGGAGGTCCTGTCAAGCGGGTGGCCTCCTACTATGGGATAGTGCCTGAAGATATACTGGTTGTGCACGATGATCTGGATGTTTCCCTTGGAAGGCTCAAGTTTGTCCGCTCGGGTGGCCACGGAGGCCACAACGGCATTCGCTCCATAATAGAAGGGCTTGGCACCAGAAACTTTCCAAGGCTCAAGATAGGGATTGGGCGTCCACCCCAAAATGTTCCTGCAGACAGATACGTGCTTTCGAGGTTTTCGCCCCAGGAGCGAAACGTGGTTGAAGAGGTGGTGGAGCTCTCGGTTAAGGGAATTGAGGAGTTCATAAGAAATGGCATAGATTCTGCCATGAATAAATTTAACGGAATCGAGGTAGCCCCTTCATGAAAAAACTGCTTTCAATCATCTTTGTCCTTCTAATAGTCTTGACCATTGCGGCAGTAGCCTACTTTGGATACAGACTCTTTGAAGGCGATCCACCTGAAATCGTTCCCGTTAAGGTCCCAAAAATTGTTGGCAAAACAGGTGAGGTGACCATCAGAGTAAGGGACGACCGTGCCGGAATAAGGCTGGTAAAGGCGAAAATCATCCAGGGGACGAAGCAGGTTATCCTTGGAGAAAAGGCCGCTCCCATTGAAAGCAGGTGGACAGGTTCTCCAGACAAGGAAATGGTGATTACATGGCAGTTGTTTCCCCAGAGGCAGGGGCTTGCCTCTGGAAAGGCAACCCTTGTGATCAGTGCCTTTGATGCATCCCTTAGAAACGGCTCTAAGGGCAACCAGTCCATCCTCAAGATTCCCCTCAATATAGACTATCTACCCCCTGTTATCACCGTTCTTTCCACCATACACAACATACGGGTTGGAGGTTCAGGTGCCCTATCCTTCTCAGTAAGCGAACCTGTGACCCGGGCAGGGGTCCAGGCAGGAAGCAGGTTCTTCAAGGCCTTTAAAGGTAGTGACAACATATACCGTGTCTTGTTTGCCATTCCCTTCAATGAGGACCACCCCAAGACCTTGCACATTGAGGCAGTAGATAAGGCCGGAAACAGGGCAATTGCAGGATTTGCCTTTCGCATTTTTCCCAGACGGAAAAAGGAGGACAGGATAAACATCCCGGACTCCTTTCTTCAGCAAAAGATGCCTGGATTTGCCTCCAGGTTTCCAGAGGTATCGGCCCCAAGCCTTATAGAGACCTTTATCAAGGTGAACCACATATTGAGGAAAAAAAATAACGACTTTCTGCTGGCACTCTGCCAGAAAAGCCTTAATAAAATGCTCTTTTCCGGAAGATTCGTCCGCTTCAAGGGTGCCCAAAGGTCAGATTTCGCCGATAAAAGACACTACTTCTACCATGGTAAGGAGGTTGACCAGGCCTATCACATGGGCGTGGATATCGCTTCTGTGGCCCATGCAAGGGTACCTGCGGCCAATAACGGCCGCGTGGTCTTTGCCGGATACAACGGTATTTACGGAAACACCATCGTAATTGACCACGGCATGGGCCTTATGAGCCTCTATGCGCATCTAAGCCAGATGATGGTGGGTGTTGGCCAGGAGGTTGGCAAGGGCCAGGTGATTGGAATCACAGATTCAACAGGGCTTGCCGGAGGCGACCACCTGCACTTTGGAATGATGCTGGGCGGCGTATTCATCAACCCATCCGAATGGTGGGATTCCCGCTGGATCAGGGACCACATAACCTACAACCTCTACTTGAAGAAATAGGGAAGAAAATCTATGTTTCGGCCCCTTCTAAGAAGAGACAGGATTCTAAGTTTCATACTTATCCTGGTTGCTTTGCCACTTTTATTGGGCTTTGACTTTTCTAATCCGAAGAAGCTTCGCCAGGATATCAGGAAAGAGATAAGGGCGGAGCTTGAAAAAATCATAGAAAAGACACCGAGTGGAAGGCTCAGAAACACCTGGTGGGAAAAACGGCGTGTTGCTGAAGAAAGTCTAAACGCAGCCCTCATGTTGGATGCACCAACCTACTGCCCCAAGAGTTGGGATGAGGCAGTAGCTCTCTTTAAAAAGGCCAAGAAATATGCATCAAAGAGGGAGTATAGAAAGGCCATTTATCTTGCCAAAAAGACAAAGGAATTTGCAGACAAGGCAACATCCTGTGCCAATAAGTACATAGAGAAACAAAACAGTGCACTCAAGAAGGAATACCAGGAACTCAGAAATCGAATGGATGAGGTGATGGGGCTTATCCCGCCGGATGCAGAAGACCTCATAAGGCAGGCAAGCGAGCTTTCCCTTAAGGTCGAGGAAGTCTCCTATGCCACAAGACTCAGGCAGTTTGACCGTGCCAAAGGCCTTTGTAAGTCCCTTAAAAAACGGATAACAGACCTTGAAAAGGCGGTAAAGACGTACAAAGAGGAGCATGAATCCCAGGAAGAACTCTAAACGCCCGCTCCTTGTACGTATTACCGTCCCTCTGTCCCTTCACGAAAAGGTCAAAAAAAACCTCATCCAAAAGCTAACCCCATTAATTTCAGGCTGCCCTCTGGAATTTCAAAACATGAATGATGCCTTCCTGATGGTTAGAACCAGACTGCCTGAAGGCCTTATAGACGCCTTTCTCGGGCAAATCCTTTCTGTCTGTGACCAGTTGGACAGCAACATGACTGGCAGAGAAACAGAGATATTGGTAATGGATGAAAAGGCAAGTGAATGCTCTTTTGGCGCCAACGAGGCAGCCCTCACTGATAACTGGAGGGTGAGATTTGTTTGTTCTTCCAAGGAGGTCAATGGCCCTCCTCCTTCAAATACCATCCTCCTTTTTCAGGATATGGAGGCCTTTGGCACAGGTCTTCACCCATCCACCAGGCTTTCCGCCCAGGCACTGGAATATCTTTACAACTCGGGCAGACTTGACTCTGCCTCTGTCATGGACATTGGCACAGGCTCTGGAATCCTATCCATTCTTGCAATTTTTTTGGGGGCAGGCAGGGTCTTGGCCCTTGATATAGATGAAAGGATCGTTGAAGTTGCCAGGAGAAACTTCCTGCTTAACGGCATAAAGGAAGAGGCAGAGGCCACAACATGCCCTCTTTCCAAATTGCAAAGGCAGCAGGCAGATGTTATTGTTGCAAATCTTACACCCTCTGTAACCTTTGACCTTATGGAGAATATGGTCAAAAACCTCTGTGGTCGGGGTTGCCTTATCCTTTCAGGCCACAGCCTGAGAGCCAGGGACGAAATATGTCAAAGATTGCGCGCCCATGGTCTCTGGATGGAAAGGGACTTTTCACTCAACAACTGGAGTGCAGAACTATTCGTTTTCAGGAGATAGAACATGGATGTTTCTTTAATACTTATTCCTACAGACTTTTCTGAATGCGCCATGAACTCCCTTAACTACGCCAAGGAGATGGCCCAGCAGTTTGGCTCCAAGCTCATACTTCTCAACGTGATAGACAGCAGGGAGGCAAAACATTTTGCAACATACTCCAAGGAGGAGCTGGACAAGGTGCTTGATCGGCTTATGAACCAGAGCAAGCAGGCCTTTCGCAAACTCCTTAACAACTGGGACGGCAAGGACCTTGTACAGGAAACACTCGTTTCGGTTGGCATGCCCTTTCAGGAAATAGCCATGAAGGCCAGGGACTTCCAGGTGGATCTCATCCTCATGGGAGGCTACGGAAGCAGGGGAAAGGGTGGCACCATAGAAGAGATATTCTTTGGCAGCACAGTGGAAAAGGTGGTAAGGCTCCTTCCCTGTCCTGTCCTGTGCGTACCAATTGGATGGCCTGATGAGCGACTCTAAATATGAGGGGCCTTGTCACTGACATTGGAGGAACAAATTCACGCATAGCCATAGTCAGGGATCTTCAAATAGAGACCCTCAAGGTCTACCCCACCGGCAACTTCAAAAGCGCCATTGAGCTTTTTCTACATTTTCAGCAAGATACTGGACAAAAGCTGCCCCCCAGATGGGCAGTTGCCGCAGCAGGGGTCACAACCCAAGAAAAAATACACGGCACAAACATCGGATGGGACATTGTGAGAAAGGAGCTTTCTGATGCCTTCCATCTTAAGACCTGCGTGCTTTTAAACGACTTTGAGGCAGCCGCCTATGGCCTTGCAGTGGTTGGTGGGGACAGGCTTGAAAAAATTGGTGGAGGGAAGCCTGGGAAAAATGAGGTAAAGATCGTTCTCGGTGCTGGTACGGGCCTTGGCGAGGCAACCTGCGTATTTTGCAAGCAGACCGGCTGGAAGGTACTAAGGAGTGAGGGCGGACATTCAAGCTTTTCCCCAACAGACGAGTTAGAGATTGGGCTTTTCAGGTTCCTTAAGAAAAAATACGGGCACGTCAGCTTCGAGAGGATACTTTCTGGCCCTGGCCTTCTTGAACTCTACCATTTTTTTCTTGATAAAAAGTCCATTAAAGAGGCCAGGAAATTAGAAGAACCTTCCCAGGTGACAAAGGCTGCAGAACAAGGAGACAAGATATCCGGGGGCGCCCTTGACCTTTTTTGCAAAATCTACGGGGAAGAGGCAGGAAACTTTGCGCTCAAGACCCTCCCCCTTGGGGGTGTCTATCTAACCGGAGGCATTGTCCTTCACATCCTTCCCAGGCTAAAAGCAGGCGGCTTCATGAAAGGTTTTACGTCCAAGGGCAGGATGAAAGAGGTCTTAAAAGATATACCGGTCTTTGTGGTCAGGGAGCCCTATCTTGGAATCCTTGGGTGCGCCTACAGGCTTTTACAGGCCAGTGTGACCGAAACCTCCTGAACCCCTATCTGTCCTTGATAGCTCCTCAGCCTCCTGCCACAAGACCCTGAAAACCCGGGAAAGAACCGCCTGGGCGATCCTCATGCCCCTTTTTATCTCAAAGTATTCCTGGCCAAGGTTGATCAGCCCCACTTTGATCTCCCCTCTGTAATCAGAATCAATTGTGCCTGGGGCGTTTATGACAGTGACGCCATGCTTTATGGCAAGGCCGCTTCTGGGCCTTATCTGAAGCTCAAAGCCTGCGGGGATCGCAACGCAGATCCCCGTTGGTATAAGCACTTTTTTGCCTGGTAAAAGACAGACAGGCTCATCAATTGCCGCCAGAAGATCCATGCCTGAAGAGCCATTGGTGGCATAGGATGGAAGGGGCAACCCCTCATAATGCGAAAGGGTTGAGACTATTACCCCTACTTCCTTATCCATCACCCCTCCAGTATCTTTTTGCAGTTGTTAATATCGGTATCAGAAAGGGGGCCCAGAAGGGCGGCCGCCATACCCTCGGAGAGATATCTTTCAGCACACTGTCTTATCCTTCCTGCATCAATTGCCTCTATTTTTTCAACAACCTCCTCATATGAGACGTAATCTCCAAGGTCTATCTCGTTTCTGGCGATCCTTGTCATGCGGGAATCAGTGTTGTCTGCCGAAAGGAGTATTCCTCCCTTTATGTTGTCCTTGGCTGCCGAAAGCTCGGCCTGGCTCACCTCTTCCGAGGCCAGCCTTTCAAGTTCCTTTCTGATGAGGGAAATTACCTTGCAGGTATTTTCTGGCGCTACCCCGGCATAGATTCCCAAGAATCCTGCATCCTGAAGGGTGGAGACAAAGGAGTAGACGGCATAGGCCAAGCCACGTTTTTCTCGTATCTCCTGAAAAAGCCTGGAGCTCATGGAGCCTCCCAGTATGACATTCATCAAGAGGGCCGGATACCTTTCTGGATCAACAGAAGATGGCCCGTTAAGCCCAACCATGATGTGCGTCTGTTCAAGCTCCTTCCTCTTAAAAAAGCAGTCGAAGTTCCCCCTTGGAGGGTGCCTCCTTTCCTTGCATACCCCGTTAGAAAGTCCGGAGAAAAGTGAGTCGATTTTCCGTGTGAAGCTTTCGTGATCAATGTTTCCTGCTGCAGAGACAAGCACCCTTGGAGCTGCGGCAAACCCTGCCATGTGATTTCTCAGATGGGAGCTTGTTATCCTTGACACCGTCTCTGGCGTGCCAAGGATTGAACGCTCAACAGGGTTGCCCCTCCAGAATTTGTTATTGAAAAGCTCGTGAACAAGCTCATCAGGGGAATCCTCCACCATGCTAATCTCCTGGAGGATAACCTGACGCTCCCTTTCAACCTCCATTGGGTCAAAGGTGGAGTTGAGGAAGATGTCTGCCAGGAGCTCCAAGACTATGTCCAAATGGGAATCAAGCACCTTTGCATGAAAACAGGTGGTCTCCTTGGATGTGAAGGCGTTTGAAAAGCCGCCAAGGCGATCAAAGGTCTTTGCTATGTCAAGGGCACTCCTGTTCTCCGTGCCCTTGAATATCATGTGTTCAATAAAGTGGGATATACCTGAAAACTCACCGGGCTCATCCCTGCTACCTGTGGCAACCCAGATACCAACGGAGACCGCCCGGCTTTCAGGAAGCCTTTCGGTAAGCACCCTTACCCCATTTGAAAGGGTGGACTTTCTAAAATCCTGTTTCATTGTCCATTGCCTCCTGTTGGACTATAAGAGTGCTTTACGGCTGAGTTTTATCCTGTTCTGGTCATCTATGCCTATTACCTTGACCTTTACCCTGTCTCCTTCCTTTAACACGTCGCGCACGTTGTTTATTCGCCTGTTTTCTATCTGGGAAATGTGAAGAAGCCCGTCTGTCCCAGGAAGTATCTCCACAAAGGCACCGAAATCCACGATACGCTTTACAACGCCCTCGTACACCTCGCCCACCTTTGGGACCCTGGTTATCCTCTCTATCTCCTTGACAGCCCTCTCAGCTGCATCTGGAGAGACACTGAACACGTGGACCTCTCCTGTGTCCTCAATGTCTATCTTGGCGCCTGTTTCTGCAACAATGGCCTTGATGGTCTTTCCACCAGGCCCAATGAGATCCTTTATCTTTTCAGGGCTTATGGTGAGATTTGTCACCCTTGGTGCATACTTGGAAAGCTCCTTTCTTGGCGTTGAAATCACATCCTGCATCCTTGAGAGGATAAACTCCCTGCCCTCCTTTGCCTGCATAAGGGCCTTCTTGAGGATATCCCTTGAGATGCCTTTTACCTTGATATCCATCTGGAGCGCTGTAATGCCTTCCTGGGTACCGGCCACCTTGAAATCCATGTCTCCAAGATGGTCCTCGTCTCCAAGGATGTCTGAAAGGATTACGGACTTCCCGGACTCCTGATCCATTATGAGTCCCATGGCAATTCCTGCCACCATGTCCCTTATTGGGACTCCTGCGTCCATCATTGCAAGGCATCCTCCACAGACTGTGGCCATGGAGGATGAGCCGTTTGACTCAAGGACCTCGGATACCACCCTTATGGTATAGAGAAAATCATCTGGCAAAGGAACCACTGCCGCAAGGGCCCTTTCTGCAAGGGCTCCGTGACCTATGTCACGCCTGGCCGGCCCCCTCAGAGGGCGCACCTCTCCCACACTGAAGGGAGTGAAGTTGTAGTGGAGAATAAAGTGCTTGAACTCCTGCCCGGCAGGGGATTCAATCCTCTGCTCGTCCTCTGATGAACCCAGGGTGGTTACAGCAAGGACCTGGGTCTCTCCCCTGGTGAAAATTGCAGAGCCGTGGGTTCGGGGAAGCACTCCGATTTCGCAGTTTATGGGCCTTATCTCGTTGAACTTTCGCCCATCGATCCTGGTTTCCTTATCAAGGATCATGGAACGCATGATTTCCTTCTCAAGGTCCTTTAATACCGACGAAATCTCCGAGTCACTGTCCGGAAAGGCCACGGAAAGCTCCTCTACAATCCTTTCCTTGAGCATCTTCTTGGCATGATTCCTTTCCACCTTGGACGGAATGGATAGTGCAGACTCAAGCTCCTTTTGGGCAAGCTCCCTGACCTTCTTCTCAAGCTCCTCGTCCCTTTCAGGGGCAGTCACAACGAATTTCTTCTTCCCTGCCTTTGATCTCAGCTCATCCTGGAGCTCTATCAAGGGCCTGATGGCATCCTGTGCAAAGACAAGGGCGTCAAGTACCACCTCTTCACTCACTATTGAGGCGCAACCTTCCACCATGACTATGGCGTCCCTTGAACCTGCCACGATAAGGTTGAGATCCGACTCCATGAGCTGGGACCTGGTGGGATTTACCACATATCTGTCATCCACATGGCCGATTCGGATGCCTGCTATTGGCCCGTTAAAGGGGATGTCAGAAACCGTAAGGGCAGCAGAGGCTGCGGTTATGGCAAGAACATCCGCATCCACATCAGGATCAACGGACAAGGCAGAAACAATAATCTGGGTATCATAGTTATAACCTTCAGGGAAAAGGGGCCTTAAGGGCCTGTCTATGAACCTTGAAGTCAAGGTCTCCTTTTCACTGGGCCTTCCTATCTCCCTTCTGAAATAGTTGCCCGGAATCCTGCCCGAGCTGTAGTACATCTCCTGATAATCAACCATAAGGGGCAGAAAATCCACCCCTTCCCTGGGCTTGCCAGAGCTTACGGCCGTTGCAAGGACAACCGTCTCCCCGTGTCTTGCCAGAACTGCACCGTTTGCCTGCTTGGCAAGGCGTCCCGTCTCCAAAACGTATGGAAGCCCATTAACATCTAACTCTACTTTTGTCATTGGCATCTAACTACCTGTACCTTTGTTGTAATTTTTTATCGTCTAAGTCCCAGTTCCTGGATAATCTTTCTGTAACGACCCACGTCCTTTCTCTTCAGGTAATCAAGAAGCCTGCGCCTTTGACCAACGAGCTTGAGAAGCCCCCTCCTTGATGAATGATCCTTTTTATGCACCTTGAAATGCTCAGTAAGGTCCTGAATTCTTGTTGTTAAAAGGGCAATCTGGACCTCAGGAGAACCTGTATCCCCCTCATGGGTCTTGAATTTGTCGATTATCTCCTTTTTCCGTACTGGATCTAGTACCACAACTGTATTCCTCCTTGTAACATTTTGTTTTTTTTAGCTTTCAATCAGTTAGGGTTCCAAACCCTCAAAATCTCAAGGCCCTTTTTATCAGTGGTAAAATCGGGCCACTTTGCAATGCAGACCAGCCTGCCTTTGCCTTTACCTTCCCGAACCATCACCCTCAGGTAATCGGAATGGATTTGTGTAAAGCCTTCCACCTGATCCTGCATGTATTCAACTACTCTAAGAAGCTCCATCCCCCTGCCCTGCTGAATAAAGAGGGCATCCCTGCTACTTACATAAATGGCCGGGATATGGGAAAGAACCAGCTCTACAGGCATTATTCTCTCTTTTATTTCGCGAGGCTCCCTGTCCATGACATACTCTACGGAAACGGCCTCATCCACTGAGAGAAGACCGCTTCTCAGCCTCCGCAGCCCCGAGAGGGTGGCCCCACATCCAAGGGCCCTCCCCATTTCATGGGCCAAGGTCCGAACGTATGTCCCCTTTGAGCAGTGGACCAGGAAATCAAAGTGCGGGAGGCTAAGGTCTGTAATCTTAAAATCGTAAATGGATACAACTTTGGGTTCCTTTTTAACCTTCACACCCTTCCTGGCAAGCTTGTATAAAGGAACCCCCTTGTGTTTTGCCGCGGAATAGGCTGGAGGAACCTGTAGAATTTCCCCCCTGAATGAATCGGCCATCCTTTGGATGTCTTCCCTTGTAAGCCCACTGGGCACATCCCTCTGGCTCACCACCTTTCCGTCCATATCAAAGGTGTCCGTTTCCACACCCAAGGTGACACGCCCCTGGTACACCTTGTCCGCATCAGTCAGGAATCGGGCAATCTTGGTGGCGTTTCCGATACAGACCACCATCAGTCCCGTGGCCATTGGATCAAGGGTACCGGTATGACCGGCCTTCTTGACCCTGAGACGACGCTTTACGCACTCCACCACCTTGAAGGAGGTCATGCCCTTTGGCTTGTCAAGAATAAGAACGCCGTCTTTCATGAGCTTTTACCGCCAAGATATGAACCTATGACTTCAACAAGTCTTCCCTTGATTTCCTTGGGATTTCCTGCAAGCCTGAAGCCAGCCGCATTGAAATGGCCCCCGCCTCCAAACCGGCCTGCCACCTCTGCAACATTCACGAATCTCTTTGAACGGAGGCTTACGGACACCACCCCTGGCTTTGCCTCCTTTATAAGGACGGCCACCTCCGCAGTATCAAGGGAACGTGCATAGGAGACAAAATCATCGGTCTCTGCCTCCTT
>Ga0256832_1003102_pt1 | contig 11314 bp, 11 predicted proteins | sample 134614metaG_FD_190534 | JGI IMG/M metagenome (GOLD analysis project Ga0256832, IMG submission 190534) | Hydrothermal vent microbial communities from Lau Basin, Pacific Ocean - 134-614 | ecosystem: Environmental > Aquatic > Marine > Hydrothermal vents | place: Pacific Ocean: Lau Basin | collected...
CCCTTGAACACCTTGGCGAGATAACCGGAGAGACAGTTACCGAAGACATCCTAGACAGGATATTTTCAAGTTTCTGCCTTGGAAAGTAGCTTCCTACTTTGTTTCCGCGGTAGGTCTTCCTGCGATCTGGCTCCTGGCAACCCTTATGACAACATTGGGGGCCACTTCCAGGGAGACGATGTTCTCGGATAGACTTGCGATTCTTCCTATGATGCCACCAGATGTGATGACCTCGTCTCCCTTCTTGAGGGATTTTAAAAACTCCTGGTGCTGTTTCTGTTTCTTTTGCTGAGGCCTAATCAGAAGAAAATAGAAGATGAGAAATATGATAATGAGCGGAAGGAAGGCCATTATGGGATTCCCCTGTCCGCCCTGGGCGCCTCCAGGCGCTGGCCCCATTGCATATACGATTTGTGAAAACATCTTTTTCTCCTTTCCCTTTACTTATTGGACGTTATTTGAACCTTCGTTGTCTCTCTTGGAGTAAAAATCCCTCTTGAACCTCAAAAATTCATCCTTCTCAATGGCTTTTCTTATATCCGACATCAGCTTCAGATAGTAATGGAGGTTATGGATCGTATTCAGCCTGTAGGACAGCAGCTCCCGGGCCATGAAAAGGTGTCGCAGATAGGCCCTTGAATAGTTCCTGCAAGTGTAGCAGTTACATTCAGGATCAACAGGGCGTTCATCCGAGGCGAAACGAGCATTCTTTATAACAATGTGTCCAAAGGAAGTAAAGAGCATTCCATTTCTGGCGTTCCTGGTGGGCATTACGCAGTCGAACATGTCTATTCCAAGGCCTACGCACTCAACCAGGTCTTCTGGAGTGCCAACACCCATTACATAGCATGGAAATTCCGGAGGTATCAGTGGGCGGCAGTAGTCAATTATCTCAAAAAGCATCTCCTTGGGCTCTCCCACACTCAGCCCGCCAAGGGCATAACCGTCAAAATTTAGATCAAGGAGCTCCTCCGTATGTCTTATCCGAAGGTCCTTGAACATTCCTCCCTGTACTATACCAAAGAGTAGGAGTTCAGGCCTTGTCCTTGCGGCAAGGCACCTTTTTGCCCACCTGGTTGTAAGATCTGTGGCTTCTTCCGTCTCTTTTTGAGTTGAAGGGTAGGGGATGCAGGTGTCAAGGGCCATCATGATGTCTGAGCCAAGGGCTTCTTGTATCTCCATGGCAAGTTCAGGGGTCAGAAGATGTGTGGAGCCATCCACGTGGGACCTGAAGGTGGCCCCTTCTTCCTCAATCCTTCTAAAGGGTGCAAGGCTGTAGACCTGGAATCCGCCACTGTCTGTAAGGATGGGCCTGTGCCAGTTCATGAACCTGTGGAGGCCGCCAAGTCTCCCTATGAGTTCATGGCCTGGTCTGAGATAAAGATGATAGGTGTTTCCAAGTATGACCTGAGCGCCAAGTGAGACAAGTTCTCCAGGGGTAAGGGCCTTGACGCTTGCCTGGGTTCCAACCGGCATGAAGACAGGAGTCTTTATGACCCCGTGTCTTGTAAAAAGGCACCCGGTTCTTGCCCTTGTCCGGGAGCATCGGCTCCTTTCAAGAAAAATTTTGGTGCCCACTTACTTGCCCGCCGCCTTTTTAAGCCCTTCAAGGAGCCTTTGGTGGATGTTTTCAAAGGGCCCGTTTGAAAGAACGATAAATACGTCACCTGGTGCAAAATCCCTTGTAATGCGTTCAACTATTTCACCTGCATCCTGGCAAAATATGGCCTCTTTACCCCGCGCCTTTAGGTCAAGAACCAGCCTCTCAGAGGAAAGCCTGTCACCCTCAGGGGCCTTGTCGGGGTCCGGAACCTGCCGTACATAAATCTTGTCTGCTGCTCCAAAGGAGTTGACATAGGGTTGTTGAAATACGGCCCTCCTGCTGGTATTTGTCCTTGGTTCAAAGATGGCAACGATACGCCCTGTTTTGAATCTTTCCCTTAGGGCCTCAAGGGTCTCCCTGACGGCCCTGGGGTGGTGGGCAAAATCATCAATGACCACCATATCCCCCACCTTACCCCTGACTTCCTGGCGTCTTTTGACCCCCTTGCACTCTCTAAGGCCCCTCAGTACTCCGTCCATATTTAGCCCCAGGGCGTCACACAGGGCCACCACGGAAAGGGCATTTAAGGCATTATGTCGTCCTGGAAGGGAAATGGAGACCTTGTGTGTGCGTCCACTCGGCCCCTTTGCCTTAAAGGTTGTCGTCTCTTCATCTATCTTCAGGGACCTTATCTGCCAATGGGCGTTATCACCTGTTCCATAGGTGATGACAGGGCAGTTTGCATGAGTGGCTGCATCCATTACGTCTTTCCAGTCGCTACAGGCAATAAGAACCCCCTCTTTTGGTAAAAGCGAGGCGAACTTGTTGAAGGAGGCCTTAATATCCTCAAGGGAAGCGAATATGTCTGCATGGTCAAATTCAAGGCTTGTAATAATGGCTGAAAAGGGTCTGTAAAAGAGGAATTTTGACACCTTCTGGAAAAAGCTTGAATCGTACTCGTCTCCTTCAACCACAAACCACTCGCCTTTGCCTGTGCCAAAACCCCTTTCCTTCTGAACAGGCACCCCGCCTATCATGAAGCCTGGCATTTCTCCGCATGCCTCAAGGGCTGAAAGAAGAAGGGTGGATGTGGTGGTCTTTCCGTGGGTTCCAGCCACAACCAGGGGTTTCTTGCCGGAAAGGAAAAAGTGCCCCATGGCCTCTGGAAAGGACATGTACGGTATCTGGTTTTCAATTACAAAACGCGCCTCCGGATTGTCCCTTCTGATGACGTTTCCTATGACAACAAGATCGGGCCGGAAGGCCTCTACGTTTTCAGGCCTGTAGCCTTTCAGGGCCTCGATGCCCAGACTTTCTAACACCCCATCCATGGGCGGATAGCAGCCAGAGTCTGATCCGCCAACCCAAAAGCCCTGTTCCTTTAAAAGGCCTGCAAGGGCGGCCATGCCAGTGCCGCATATCCCAAGAAGATAAACCCTCTTTTTCTTCTCGCTTTGGTCTCTTTTTTGCTCCATTGTAAGATGCCCCTGGCCCTGCACTATACAGTTTTGACACCTTTCAAACAATCGCTTTTAGGCCTCCTTCTTTTGTTTTAGTGTCATGTTTTTGTCTGGAGTGGGGACGCATCAGGTAACAGAAGCCTTGTAATTTTGGTTTCAAATTGATAGTTTAGACCACCTATGAAGCAGGATAGATGGGCGGCAATAGACAGGGCAAGGAGGCTTCTTGGGCTTACCGAGAAGGCCTCCAGAAACGAGATAAGAAGCGCCTACATGAAGGCGTGCAGGCTGAACCATCCGGATAAGAATACGGATGCGGAGGATTCAGAGGAAAGAATGAGCCTCATCAACAGTGCGTACAGGCTTCTTATGGAATATTCAGACAATTACCGTATGAGTTTCCTGCCCAACGAGGACGGTATGGATGACGAGGACTGGTGGTTTTACCATTTTGGGCAAGACCCAATCTGGGCAGGTGAAAAAGAGGAATAGACATGGCTCTTGTAGTGCAAAAATATGGCGGGACCTCGGTTGCAAACTGCAACAGGATAAAGAGGGTGGCAGACAGGGTAATAAGGAGAAAGCAACAGGGCGATGACGTGGTGGTGGTCCTTTCAGCCATGGCTGGCCAGACCAACTATCTCATTTCCCTGGCCCTTGAGATGCAAAGTCAGCCGGATAAGAGGGAACTTGACGTGCTCCTTTCAACCGGGGAGCAGGTAACCATCTCCCTCTTTTCCATGGCAGTAAAGGCGCGCGGGCTTGATGCCGAATCCTTTCTCGGCTACCAGATCCCCATAGAGACGGATGCTGCCCACACAAAGGCAAGAATAAGAAACATTCCAACAGAGAAATTGAAGAGGGCGATTTCCCAGGGAAAGATACCGGTGGTTGCAGGCTTTCAGGGTGTAGATGAGATTGGAGACATAACAACCCTTGGAAGGGGAGGCTCTGACACAACGGCGGTGGCCGTGGCGGTTGCCCTGGGGGCCGACGTTTGCGAGATTTACACGGACGTTGACGGGGTTTACACAACTGATCCAAACATTTGCCCAAGCGCCAGGAAGATTGACAGGATCTCCTACGAGGAGATGCTGGAGATGGCAAGCCTTGGCGCAAAGGTCCTTGAGATAAGGTCTGTGGAGTTTGCCATGCGCTACAATATGCCGCTGCACGTAAGGTCAAGTTTCAGCGAAAGCCCTGGCACCATGGTGGTTAAGGAGGATGAATCAATGGAAGACGTACTGGTTTCGGCAGTAACCTACAGCAGGGATGAGGCGAGGATAACTGTTAAAAAAGTGCCGGACAAGCCCGGTATTGCCGCAAGTATCTTCAATCCCATCTCTGACGCAAATATTGTGGTGGACATGATTATCCAGAATACCAGGGAGGGAAACCTTACGGACATGACCTTTACCGTACCAAAGGGCGACTTTCAGCAGGCCCTAGAGATAGTGGAACGCACTGCCAAGGATATTGGCGCAGAAAGCGTTGTGGGGGACAAGGGCATTGCAAAGGTCTCCATTGTTGGCGTGGGCATGAGAAACCACGCAGGAGTTGCAAGCAAGATGTTTGACATCCTTGCAAAGCACGGGGTGAATATCCTTATGATTAGCACCTCGGAGATAAAGGTATCCTGCGTGATAGATGAAAAGTTTACAGAGCTTGCAGTAAGGGCGCTGCACGAAGGCTTTGGCCTTGACAAGGAAAATCAAGACTGATCCTTCCAAAAGAGGTGTTTAAATGTCAAAGAAGGTCGAGATATATGACACCACCCTGAGGGATGGTACCCAGGCAGAAAACTTCAACCTTTCCGTTGAGGACAAGATCAGGATCGCCCAGAAACTCGATGAACTTGGAATCGACTACATTGAAGGGGGCTGGCCAGGGTCAAACCCAAAGGACCAGCAGTTTTTTTCAGAAATAAGGCAGTACAACCTCAAACACAGCAGGATTGCCGCCTTTGGCTCCACACATCCTGCCAGGAACAAGGCAGAGGAAGACCCGAATCTCAGGGCCCTGGTGGCATCTGGTGCGCCTGTTGTAACCATCTTTGGGAAAAGCTGGGATATCCACGTAAGAGACGCCCTGCGCATCAGCCTAGAAAGAAACCTCGAGATTATAGAAAGCTCCCTTTCCTTTCTGAGACAAAGGGTTGAGACCCTTTTTTACGATGCAGAGCACTTTTTTGACGGCTTTAAGGCGGATAGGGACTATGCCCTTTCAACCCTCAAGAGGGCCAAGGAGGCAGGGGCGGAATGTCTAGTCCTTTGTGATACCAACGGGGGTACCCTGCCAAACGAGATAGTCGAAATAGTAAAGGCCGTGCAGGATGCCCTTGGAGAGGATACTGCCCTTGGCATCCACTGCCACAACGATTCGGAAATGGCCGTTGCAAACTCCGTAATGGCCGTTACAGCAGGGGTAAGGCAGGTGCAGGGCACAATGAACGGCTTTGGAGAGCGCTGCGGAAACGCAAACCTTTGTTCCATAATTCCCGCTCTTGTCCTGAAGATGGGGTACGAGTGTGAGGCAGGAAGGCACCTTTCAAAACTCACCAGTATAGCAAGGTTCGTTTACGAGATAGCAAACCTTGCTCCCAACAAGTACCAGCCATATGTTGGCGCAAGCGCCTTTGCCCACAAGGGCGGCATCCACGTAAGCGCGGTCCAGAGAAACCCGGAGACCTACGAACACATAAGGCCAGAGCTTGTTGGAAACGTGCAGAGGATTCTTGTTTCAGACCTTGCAGGCAAGAGCAACGTCCTTGCAAAGGCAAGGCAGTTTGGCCTGGACATCTCAAGCGACGATCCTTTGGTGCTTGACATAGTCTCAAGGCTCAAGGAGCTTGAGGCCCAGGGATTCCAGTTCGAGGGAGCAGAGGCGTCCTTTGAGCTTCTCATGAGACGCGCAAGCGGGACGGCCCGCAAGTATTTTGACCTGGTGGCCTTCAGGGTCATAGACCAGAAGTGCAAGGAAGACGAGCCTCCCCAGGCAGAGGCAACGGTCATGGTTAGGGTGGGCGGAAAGATCGAGCATACGGCCGCGGTTGGAAACGGGCCAGTTAACGCCCTTGATAACGCCATCAGGAAGGCCCTTGAGACCTTCTACCCCCAGCTCAAGGAGATGACCCTTGCAGACTACAAGGTCAGGGTCCTGCCGGACAGCCCCGGTACAGGCGCAAAGGTGCGGGTGCTTATAGAATCCAAGGATTCCAGGGACAAGTGGGGTACCGTAGGCGTATCCCATGATATAATTGAAGCAAGCTGGCAGGCCCTGGTGGACGGAATCTGCTACAAGCTTCTTAAGGATGAAAAGGGATCCGGCTAGGCCCCATTCCTTCATGGACGTTAAGGCCCTGATGCTTCTGGCCGCACTCGTACTGGCAGCCTTAGCTATTTGGGATGCATCCCTGTTAGGCTTTGTTAATAGTCGCAATGCTTTCAGGCCAGTTGATCCTGGGATGAGATTGGCTCCTGCTGAAGATATTACTGATGGACGTCTTTGTCTTCTTGGAAGGGCCGTAGACATAAACCAGGCCTCCTTGGAGGAGCTTGTAATGGTTCCAGGCATTGGAGTAAAGAGCGCGGAGAATATCCTTTCTTTCAGACAGGATATGGGGTTCATTATTGATGATAGTGAGCTTTTGGCCCCCTTTGGTCCCCTGGTGCCAAGGCAGTGGATGGGGCTTAGGAAGTGTTTCAGGGCGGCATTCGACTAGGCCCTGTCTTAAATTTTCTGATTTCTAAAGGAGTGCATTTGTAATGGTTCAAGAATCTGGTGCAAAGGTAATAGCAATGGCAGGTAAGGGAGGCACTGGAAAGACCACCCTTACGGCCCTTTTGATAAAGTATCTGGTTTCTTCTGGCAAGACCCCTGTTCTAGCAGTAGATGCGGATGCCAATGCAAACCTCAATGAGCTTCTTGGCCTTGAGGTGGACGTGACCCTGGGGGAGATAAGGGACAGGATGAAGACTGAGACACCCCAGGGCATGACTAAGAACGAGTTCATGGAGCTACACATCAACCAGGCAGTCATAGAGGCAAGGGGGTTTGATCTTCTCGTCATGGGCCAGCCAGAGGGCCCGGGCTGTTACTGCATGGCAAACTCCATACTTGCCCAGGTTATGGAAAAGCTATCCAGGAACTACCGCTATCTCCTTGTGGACAACGAGGCGGGCATGGAGCACCTTTCAAGGCTGAATCTTCGTAAGATACACGCCCTTTTCGTGGTATCCGATCCATCTGCCAGGGGCGTGCTCACTGCTGCCCGAATAGCAGACCTCACCAAGGCCCTTCAGGTGGAGGTTGGCCAGAAGGTTCTCATAGTGAACAGGGTACCTGACCCTGTGCCAAAGGCCCTTGATGAGCACGTTAAGAAGGCGGTTGAGCAGACGGACCTTGTCTTTGGCGGCTACGTCTCGGCAAGCCAGGAGATATTTCAAAAGGAGATGGCCCAGGAGTCCCTCCTGGAACTCCCAGAGGACAGCCCGGTTGTGAGACAGACATTTGAGATATTTGACAGGTTCTTGAAAGACCAGTAGGGATCTTCTTAGATCTCTTCTGTTACGCCTGAATAGACCAGAACCGCGTTTCCCTCAAGGTATATTTCATCAAGGTTTGTGGTGTCAAAGTGGACCAGCAGCCTTTCTCCTCCCGAGGTCACGACCTGCACAGGAGATGAGACAAGGCCCTTTAGGCCAGCAAGAAGTGCGCTTGCAGAGGCACCTGTTCCGCATGCGTAGGTCTCATCCTCGACCCCGCGCTCATAGGTCCGAACCTTTAGCTGGTTGGGGGAAAGTACCTGGACAAAGTTTACGTTTGTGCCTGCCGGCTGAAAAAAAGGGTGATTCCTTATCTTCTTTCCAAGGCCCTTTACGTCCATTCCTTCCACGTCCTGGCAAAAGAGCACGGCATGAGGCACCCCTGTGTCTGCAAAGTCAACCACCATCTCCTTGCCATCAAGGTCAAGCCTCATGCCTTCCTTTATATCCCTTGGCCTTGTAAGCTGAAGCTTTACTGAATTTTTCTTTACCCTGGCCTTTATGATGCCCGCCTTGGTTTCAAAGGTGAGATCGTCTTTACAGATGCCAGCAATGCTGGCAAAGCGCGCAGCACAGCGACCGCCGTTTCCGCACATTTCTGCAAGGCTTCCGTCTGCATTCAAAAAACGCCATTTGAAATCGGCCCTTTTTGAATCTTCAATAAGGATGAGCCCGTCTGCCCCAATACCAAATCCGCGCCTGCACAGCCTACTAGCAAGCTCCGGGGCCTCTTCTGGCTTTATAAGCCCCTGCCTGTTGTCAATGAGGATGAAGTCGTTTCCGCTTCCGTGCATCTTTTTAAAGGGGATGTTTTTCATTTCAGCATGCCTCCTCAGGGATGGTCTCACCCCGAACCAGGTCCTGCCACGTCTCCCTCTTTCTAACTACGTGGAAGCGGTTCCCATGGACCATGACCTCTGAAACCCTTGGCCTTGAATTGTAGTTTGATGCCATGGTGAAGCCGTAGGCCCCGGCGCTCATTACAGAAAGAAGGCTTCCTGAAGAGAGCTGGGGCAGTTGGCGCGAGCGGGCAAGGAAATCCCCTGTCTCGCAGATTGGACCCACAACGTCTGCCTCAATTTCAGTTTCCGTGTTCAGTTGCCTGACAGGCCTTATCTCGTGGTAGGCATCGTATAGACTTGGTCTTCCAAGGTCGTTCATACCAGCATCCACTATGTAGAATCTCTTGCTTCCGTTTTCCTTGGTGTAGAGGATCTTGGTCACAAGGACTCCGGCATTTCCGCATATTGAGCGGCCTGGCTCAACTATTATGGTCTTGTCTAGGTCCTGCGCCTCTTTCACCATTTCGGAGATGTAGTCCTCAGGAGAGGGGGGGACCTCTTCCTTGTAGGAGATGCCAAGGCCCCCTCCTATGTCTACATGGGAAAGGGTAATTCCCATGCCCTCGATCTGGCCGATGAGGTCCTTGAGCCTTCTAAATGCGTCTATAAAGGGGGATATCTCAGTTATCTGGGAGCCTATGTGGCAGTCTATGCCCTTTATGGAAAGCCACTTGTCCGTGGAGGCCTTTTTGTAGGCGTAAAGGGCTTGTTCTCTTGAGAGGCCGAACTTGTTTTTCTTTAGCCCTGTGGAAATGTATGGATGGGTCTTTGGATCCACGTCCGGGTTTACCCTGAAGGCGACTGGGGCCTTTTTGCCCACCTTTTTTGAAACCTTTGAAAGAAGGGCCATCTCTTCCAGGGACTCCACATTGAACATGGCTATTCCCTCATTAAGGGCGTATGCCATCTCCTCTTCCGTCTTTCCAACCCCGGAATAGACTATCCTTTCAGGCCTCATCCCTGCCTTGATGGCTCGAAAAAGCTCACCTCCAGAGACAATGTCCGCGCCTGCCCCGAGGCCTGAGAGGCAGTTTAGCACCGCAAGGTTGCTGTTTGATTTTACTGCAAAACAGATGAGATGTTTCCTTTTGCCAAAGCCCCTTTTGTACGCCTCGAACCTGTCCTTGAGATGAGCTGAGGAGTAACAGTAAAAGGGAGTGCCCACAGCCTCTGCTATTTCTTCAAGGCTTACGTCTTCACAGTAAAGTATCCCGTCTCTGTATTGAAAGTGGTCCATGGAAGAATCCCTTCTATCTCACAGTAATTGTAACTATGTTTGAAGCCCTGCTCTGGTTTGGCGGATAGGAATCGTCTATGGATGTTACCCAGTAGGAATATCTGCCTGGTTCAAGTTGGGTGTTGTCAATGAAGGATGATGTTGGCACAGGTTCAGAGTTGAGCTGAATAACAAGACCGCTTGAGTCCCTTCTGAACACGTAGTAGCCAACAATTCCAGGCCGTCTTACAGGGTGCCAGGAAATCCTAATGCCTCTTTTGGTCCGTGCCGCCTTGACATGGGTTGGCGGTGGGATATTCTGAAGGCCCCTTGCCTTTACCACAACCGGGGTGGAGGGTGGCCCTTCGATTCTGGTATCGTGGTAGTAAAAGATGGCAGCAACCTTATAGGTCACCTGGCGGTAGGTCCTTCTTATCTTGTCAAAGTAATTGGTCTTTTCAGTGGTTCCCGGAAGGGGTGTCCACTTCTCCTCATCACTGAATCTTCTGTAAATTTTGTATTCAAGCGGTTGGTCGTCTAAGGGTTCGCCGTCTTCAAATTCCTGTGGAGGAAGCCAATCTAGCTCCACCCCTTCCTCGAATACCTTTGCAGAAAGATTCATGGGACTTGCAGGCGGGCTGTGAAAGGCAAAGGTCACCTTGTTTGAAAAGTCAGAGACATTCAAAAGGCCTTTAACCGTCTTTACCTGGTAGGTGTAATAAAAGCCTTTTCGGACAGTTGTGTCTTCGTACACCATCTTTTTTCCGGGCTCAGGTTTGCCATCATATGCGATCCTAATGGGTTTCCCGTAATCAGGCGGGCAGGTCAGACATGCAGATTCAATGGGGGCCTCTGCCTTGAACAATAAAAACTCCTTGATGTGTGTAAGCGGACTTCCGTCGTGGTTTCTGAAAGGTACACTCCAGCTAAGCATGGCCCCTTCCTTTACTATCTTGTAGGAAAGGTCCTTTATGCGTTCAGGCCTGAGGGTGCCTGGGGGCACTGGTGCCCTCTTTCTTCCGCATCCAGAGAAAAGGCTTGGCACTATCAGAAAAAGCAGGAATAATATAAAGGTCTTTTTCATTTAAAAATCCTGAAATTTTTAAGCCAGCTCTTTGCCTCTGAAAGAGCCTCTTTCACAACCTCATGCCCTGTTCCGCCTGTGCATTTTCTCGATCTGACAGAGCCTTCCACTCTAAGCACCTCCAGCACATCCTCGTCAATTAGTTCATGGAGTTTTCTAAGCTCCTCCATATCCAGTTCATGGAGTTCTGCCCCGTGCTCAATGCAGCGTGCAACCGCCTTTCCAACCACCTCGTGTGCCTGTCTGAAGGGAAGCCCCTTTTTCACAAGGTAGTCTGCAAGGTCTGTGGCAGTCAAAAATCCAGTTTCCGTGTCCCTGGTGATGTTTTGGGCCCTGGGAATCATTTTTTCAACCACTCCGGTCATGACCGCTAAAGAAGACTTAACGGTATCAAGGGCGTCAAAGAGCTGTTCCTTGTCTTCCTGGAGGTCCCTGTTGTAGGTGAGGGGAAGGCCCTTTAAGGTGGTAAAAAACGCAAACAGGCTTCCATAGACCCTCCCCGTTTTTCCCCGTACAAGCTCTGGTACATCTGGGTTTTTCTTCTGGGGCATAATGCTAGAGCCTGTGCAGTAGGCATCTGGAAGCTCCACAAAGGAAAATTCAGAGCTCATCCAGATTATAAGCT
>Ga0256832_1003103_pt1 | contig 11313 bp, 7 predicted proteins | sample 134614metaG_FD_190534 | JGI IMG/M metagenome (GOLD analysis project Ga0256832, IMG submission 190534) | Hydrothermal vent microbial communities from Lau Basin, Pacific Ocean - 134-614 | ecosystem: Environmental > Aquatic > Marine > Hydrothermal vents | place: Pacific Ocean: Lau Basin | collected...
TATCACCATCACCGAACTTGTGCTTGCCGGAAAAGCGGGCACCAAAGGTCTGGCTGGACAGGCCAAACACAGCCGGATTGTTCAGATCAATAAACAATCCATAAACATTCAGCTTGCCCAAAGAAAAGCCGGTATAATCAGCTCCAATCCAGAAACTGTCTGTATCCAGATTGCCAAACGGGTGTTTGTCAGAAAAAATCCGGTTGACATTCCACACATAGGCCCCGGTCAGCGTCAGGGTGTCGGTCGGCTTGACAATGGCGGCGGCCAAATCATAGCTCTGGTCGTTCTGCCGCCAGCCGACCGTGCCGACAAAGCGCTGATTATTCATATTCAGGGCCACACGACCGACCATAAAGGTGGCTTTGTCCATTCCGCTATAGGCGAGATAGGCCTGGTTGATTTCGGTAAATTTCGGATCCGCAATCACCGGGCGGTCGGTGCGTCCATTGATGGTTGAATTATAGTTATTATCAAATGCCAGCACATTATCGACCTCGACAACAGCCGAAAACCCCCGAAAACTGCCAGTCGCATATTTCAGCGAAGAGCGCAGTGTCAAGGCATTGGCATTATCGGCAAAACCCGCCTGATCCACATTTTCATTGCGAAGCCTGAATTTAAGCGTGGTTTTACCTTTGGTAATGGCATCGGCCAAAGTGGCTTCTTCTCCGGCCTGGGCCGGTTTGGCGATGTTAAGAGAGAGGGCAGCTACAGAAATAAGAAGTAAAGCGCGCATAGCACAAATCCTTGTTTTGATTAAACGGTGCGTGTATTTTATGATCCGCAGGTCTGATAAATTTGACCCAAATCAAGTCGGTCATATCCGCCGCAGGACAGATTGACGCAGGAGCATAACACTTCTGGTGTTCAGCATTTCCTGCTCTCACACAAATTCAAGAATTCGCCTGCAAAGTGCGCATAAAAAAAGCGTTTATCCTGTAAATTGAGCATGTTGGTCAAAATGACCATTTGCTGGTCAGAAAAATAAATCCTAACATAAAGTAAATGCAAAATGATAAAGATATAGCTATAGGACATTTATGAGCGAAAATATAAACCACGAATCGGGGAAAGCACGCATGGGAACTGACCAGAGACTGGTTGCACCTGATGGAAGCTATGAGACCGTGCCCTTAAAGAAGGACACGATCACCATCATGGCGGTGCAATCGCGCGTGGTACCGGTTCGGGCAGATAAAGCCGAGGCGATGAAAAAGGCCAATCTTGATCACATGCTGGATCTGATTGATGCCGCCGCGACATGGATGGGGCCAAAAGACCTGATCCATTTCCACGAATTTCCCATCACCGGATTTTCGCATATGTGGAACAGGGACGATCTCTTGAAAGTCGCCATTGATGTCCCTGGAGTAGAGACCGAAGCGATCGGGGCGCGGGCCAAGAAATATGGCTCCTATATCGTCTTCGGTTCCTACTCCAAAGACCCGGACTGGCCGGATCATATCCTCTCAACCACCATCATCATCGGGCCGGACGGCGAAATTGTCGACAAGCACTGGAAACTGCGCAATCTCAAAGGTGTGTTTGCCGGGTTTGAGGTGATTACCACGACCGTGTTTGATGTGCTCGATCGCTATGTGGAAATGTATGGTCGCGATGCCGTCTTCCCTGTTACCCGCACCGACATCGGCAATCTGGCCAGCACATCCGTTCAATATGAACCGGAACTCATACGCGGCTTTGCGCTCAAAGGGGCCGAGATTATGCTCAGGGCCGCCACATCGGGTGCCGACCCGATAGATGTGCGTTCCGGGGCCATGCACAACAATATGTATACCTCACTGGTCAATAATTCCATCTCACACAATCCGGGGCCATTCTTTGAAGATGTGCGCGCAGGCGGGACGACCATTTACGGGCCAAAGGGCGAGATTCTCGACACCGCCAATTCGGTCAATGAGACCGGTGTCATGGCGCAAATCCCGATTGCCGCCTTCCGCAAGGGCCGTACCATCCCGCGCATTCATCCCGTCCTGTTTGCCGATCTCTATGCCCAATACCAGGAAGCCTACCCGCCGAATATGATGCTGGATGATCTGCCGGACAATGGTTTTGCCGCCGGGGCCTTCCTGAAAGACAAGAGCCGGTGGATGTGATGGCGCTCCTCTCTCCCAAAATAAACGTCCACGCAGACGTGCAGGACTTTCTCTCAGGGCGACGCGGGCATTTTATTGATGGAAGCTGGATGAGTGGCGGCGATTTGCAACCCATTGATATTATCAACCCGGCCACGGGCCTGAAGATTGCTGAGATTGAGGCTGGCGGGGCCGTTGAGATTGACAGCGCGGTCAGTGCCGCCAGACAGGCATTCGATCAGGGCGTCTGGACAAGTATGACGCCGGTTGAACGGGCCGAAGTTCTGTTCTCTCTGGCCGATCTGATCGAGGACAATGCCGCCATGATCGCGCATCTGGAAGCGCTTGATATCGGGGTGTCGCGCAATATGATGCATGAGATTGGCGTCCGGCTGGCGGCCAACCAGCTGCGCTATTATGCTGGCTGGGTGACGAAAATCGGTGGCAAGACGATTGAAAACTCAAGATATGCCGCACCAGGGCGCGAGTTTCTCACCTATACCAGACGCGAGCCGATTGGCGTGGTCGGGCAAATCATCCCGTGGAATTTTCCCTTCGGCATGGCGGTTGGCAAAATCGCCCCTGCCCTTGCGGCAGGCTGCACGATCGTTCTCAAACCGGCGGAGGAAGCTCCGCTCACCACCAATTATCTGGCCGAGCTGATCGCCAAAACCAAACTGCCAGATGGTGTGTTTAATCTCGTCAATGGGGTCGGACGCAAAGCCGGCGCGGCGCTGGTCAGACACAAGGATGTGGACAAGGTGTCTTTCACCGGCTCAACCGCTGTCGGCAAAGACATTCTCGCAGCAGCAGGCGGCAATCTTAAAAAAGTCACACTGGAGCTGGGCGGAAAATCACCCGTGGTAATCTTACCGGACGCCGATCTCAATGAAGCCATTCCGGCCGCCGCGCGGGCCATCTTTTTCCTCAATGGCCAAAACTGTATGGCCGGATCACGCCTGCTGGTGCACAAGGACGTGCATGATGCGGTTGTCAAAGGCCTGGTTGAGATTGCCCAAAACATGAGCATTGGCTCTGATCTGGACAATACCTATGATCTGGGTCCGCTCATCTCCAGGCGGCAAATGACGAGGGTGCTGGCCTATATCGATACCGGGCTTGGCGAGGGCGCAACACTGGCCACAGGTGGCAGGCAGGTTGAAAATATGGCCGGCTATTTTGTTGAACCCACCATTTTTACCGATTGCACGGCCAATATGCGCATTGTGCGGGAGGAAATTTTCGGCCCTGTCCTGACCGTGCAGAAATTTGACACAGAGGATTTGGACGAGATTGCCAAAATGGCCAATGATACAATTTTCGGGCTCTCGGCCAGTGTCTGGACGCGTGATCTGGCCAAAGGGCACAAGCTGGCTCACAAAATCAAATCGGGGCAGGTCGGGATCAATGTGCATGCAGCCATTGACCCGGCCACACCATTTGGTGGCTATAAACAATCCGGCTGGGGCCGGGAGTTTGGCGCTGAAGGGCTGGACCCCTATCTGGAAACCAAAGCCGTGACGGCATATTTATAAGGAAAAACATGGGCAAAGGGGCTGACATAAAGACAGCAGGCACTCCGGCAAATGACCGGGGTGTACATGCCGACGGCGAAAAATTCGCCTTCGGTCTGGTGCATCTTGAGCCGGGCGTGACGCACTGGAATGCGCGCACATATCTGTATTCAGCCTTCTGGACAATTGCCTTTCTCTCCTTCCTCTCATCCATGCAGAACTATGTGCTGGATCAGCATTTGCACATACCGGAAAAGGAGATCGGGCGCTCTGTCGGCAATCTGTCCTTTGTCGGCGAGATGATGTTCCTGCTGGTCTCCCCGCTTTGGGGCGCATTGTCAGACAAGGTCGGGCGCAGACCAATCTTTGCCCTTGGATTCTTGTGGATTGGGGCCGGCTTTGCCCTTTACCCTCTCGCCCCAAATTATCAGACCCTGTTGATTATCCGGGCCATGATGGGCATGGGCGCGGCGGCACTTGGCGGGATGATGGCTACGGTTTTGTCAGACTATCCGCAAAATTACACAAGGGGGCGAATGGGCGCACTGAGCGGCCTTATGAACGGTTTTGGGGCGCTGACCGGGATTTTCCTGTTAAGCAAATTGCCGAAGTTCTATTCTGCCAAAGGCTTTAGTGAAATACAGGCCGGGACTTATACGTTCTGGACAGCTACAGCTCTGGCCGTGATTACAGCCCTTGTTTGCATAATCGGTCTTAAAAAAGGCAAACCCGGAAAGCCCGTGGATCGCAAACCCGCTCTGGTCTTAATGCGCGAGGGTTTTGGCGCGGCAAAGCTCAATCCGCGCCTGCGTTTATCGTACCTGGAAAGTTTTATTGCGCGTGGGGATTTGCTCATGCTGGGCACTTTCCTAAGCACCTGGATTTACCAGACCAGTTTACAACATGGCTTAAGCGCCCCGGAGGCTTCTGCCAATATGGGGCGGATTGGCGGTATCCCGCAATTATGCGCCCTGCTATGGGCACCGATATTTGGGTATATTCTTGATAAGTTTGACCGGGCCACAACTGTTATATTCGCCATGACCCTGGCGGCTGCGGGATATATAAGCGTTGGCCTGACACCTGATATCACCAGCGTACGCGCCCTACCTCCACTCATCCTGCTTGGCATTGGCGAGTTTTCGGCTATCATGGCCGGACAGGCTTTGGTGGCGCAGGAGGCACCGATTGATGTACGCGGCTCGGTGCTGGGCGTATTTGCATTTTGCGGAGCTATGGGACTTTTGCTGCTCAGCAAAGTCGGCGGCGAGATTGCCAGCCGGATTGACTATGGCGCGGTGTTTCTGCTTGTCGGCGCAATAAACGCCCTCATCCTGCTCTATGCGGTCTATATCAGACTCAAAACCGGATACAAATCCCCAAAAGCGAAAATGATAGAGGACATGGCAGAATTAAGTGAAACTTTTGAACGTGGATAATTATTGCTCTTGATAATCATTCGCAAATAAGACTATTTTAGACAGAACTGGAGGAAAAAATGGCAAATGAAATTGAAGCAAGTTCAATCCCGAGAAAAGTAGAAAGGGGCACCTGGCTCAAACCACCCTTTGTCGGCCTGATTGCCTTCATGGCTGTCTTTCTGGTTCAGCCCATCGGGCATATTACCATGATTCTGATGGAAAAAATCTTCACACATGGTACGCAGTGGTACACAGAATTCATGAACAAACCACCTGCTATTCCAGACGGCTATGAAAACTTCGCCCTCATGGACAGCAGCATCTATTGGTCTGCCTTCCTGGTCGGGCTTGTCGGGCTCATTATTATCGTTTGGGGGGTACGCAGAAACACAGAAGTCGCAGGAACCTGGGCCGGTTTTGCCGGCGCATCCCTGTTGTGGACAGGCTGGGTTGAGTTTTCCCTGCATTATCATGCCCGCAGATTTGGCGTCAAAGCCCTCTGTTCAGATGGCACCTATGCCTATGCCTGTGCGGAAAATCCGGCGACCAAGCCTGAATATTTCCTAATGCAGGGTTCGGTCGGTTTTATGCTTGCCATCCTTCTGTTTTTCTTCCTGAACAAGGAGACCCGTTGCAATATGTTCCGCTGGTTTCAAAAGAAGCTCCATATCAAGGTTGGCAAACCCACTCGGGGGTATACACGCAATTTCGCCAACATAACCGCCATAGAGACCATCACGATTCTCTGGTTCTTCTATGTCTATCTGATGTTTCTGTATGATGAGCAGATTATTGGCGAGAATCACTGGTTTACCAAATTTAATTTTATCGCCATCGGTATCTGGTCTCTCTATCTCATCCAGCGCCTGTTGCGTTTCAAGCGTGTGACCAGTGCTTTACGCTATGCCATTCCCACCGCCATCATCTTCTGGAACACGGTCGAGATTGCCGGGCGCTGGGACTGGTTCAAGGAATACTGGATCCATCCGCTGGAACATCCTGTTGAAGTTATTCTGACAGTCCTGCTTCTGGCCGGGTTCGTCATTGTAGGCATTCTTCAGGCCCTGGACAGAAACAAACAAATTGATCAAACTTAGGAGCAAAAGCATGAAAATCACACAAACAGTCGGACTTCTCACCCTCGGCATGGCTTTGGCCCTGTCCGGGTGCGGCAAGAAAGCCTCCGAGACACAAAATACCAAATCTGAAGCCGCCAAAGCGGAAACACCGAAGACAAAAACCGCGCACAGGCTGGGCGGTTCGACGGATTATTCTGTTGTTCAGCCCAAAGTCATGAACGAGCATGAATTGCCGATATGGAAAATCCCGAACATGCCCGAGAGCGCTGAGGCCTATTACGCACCGGATAGCTATCATCTGATTGCCCAGACCCAGGACCCGGACGCCGTCCCACCGTCCAGCCCGCGCGCGGCAGGTGGCGCTTTGGAATGGATTTTCTCTGATGACGGCAAGGAAAAATGGCGTATCAACGATCGTGGTCAGGATGCCTGTTCCTATTTTACGCCGGATGGCAAGCATGTGCTTTATACCTCCACCCGTGACAATATGGACATGCCGGTCGGCAACTGGTCGGACGAAACAGACTATCCGCAGGGTGCCGAGATTTACATGGCCGATCTGGACGGGAAAAATGTCAAACGCCTGACCAATAACAAGGTTTACGATGCGGAAGTCTCAATCTCACCGGACGGAAAAACCATTGCCTTTACCCGACAGATTGATGGCAAGCTTGACATCTGGCTGATGGATGCTGATGGCTCCAACCAGCGCCAGCTGACCCATACAGATGACTGGCAGGAGGGCGCCCCCTTCTTCCTGCCTGACAATAAGACTCTGACCATGCGCGCCTGGAAACGCAAAAAGCCGGGTGAGCAAAAGGGCCATGAGATGACGATGATGACTGTATTCACCGTAGATACGGAAACAGGAAAGGCGACACCAATCACCCATGACCAATGGATGAACTGGGCCCCTTACCCGACACCGGACGGCAAACATTATGTCTTTGTTCGTCCCCTGAAGGACAACCCGATGAACTGGGAGATATTTTTGGGCAGTATTGATGGCGGTGCGCCAATACGCCTCACCTATAATGATAGCTTTGACGGCTTCCCGTCCGTATCACCGGACGGAAAGAAAATGCTGTTTACGCGCAGTGATGGCAAGGGCTTCATGTCAGACCTTTATACCTATGTCATGGATATATCATCACTGAATGTCGGCCCGCAGAAAACAGGGCACATCAAACGGGCGGAATGAGCCGCCCTTAAAACCAAGGGAAGACCACATAGTTCAAATCAAGGAGGGGACTAAAATGAGGACACTTAAAACCAAACTGATGGGAACGGGCGCCCTGCTCGGTCTCATACTGGGCGCGGGTACACCTGCCCAGGCACAGGACAATTCTGATGAAACCAAACTCAAACGCCTGGATGAAATCGTGGTGACAGCCAGGAAACGCTCTGAAAATATTCAGGACACGCCACTGGCTATTGATGCCTTCACATCAGATATGATTGAAAGTGCAGGGATTAGAGATATCTCGGATGTTGCCAAGTTCACCCCCGGTTTTGCCTTTGACGATGAATTTGGGCGCGTCAATTCCAGTCGCCCGGTCATTCGCGGGCAATCCACAATTCTTGGCGCATCCGGTGTCTCGACCTTCGTCGATGGTATCTTGCTCAACGGCTCTCTTTTGGATTACGACCTGACCGATGTTGAACGGATTGAAATTGTTAAAGGGCCGCAATCAGCTCTCTATGGTCGCAACACCTATTCCGGTGCCATTAACATCATTACCAAATCACCCTCAGACAAAACATCAGGTGAAGCTATGCTGGATGTTGGCAAGTTTGGTCGCGTGGAACTGGCCGGCACCGTGCGCGGCCCGGTTAGCGATGTGCTTTCCGCCAGCCTGCACGGACGCTGGTTCAAACGCGGTGGGCCATTCACAAATACCTTTGATAACACCAAGGTCGGACAACAGGAATCCCTGGCTGGCTCTCTGGCGCTTTACTATGAGCCTACGGATAAATTGTCCGCCAGAGCCCGGATACGTCTGTCCAAATTGCATGATGATCAGTTGCGGCTATTCTTAACTGACCCGTCCGAAAACAATGTCTTCTTTGATCAGGGTGGCACCTATCTCGGCAATGGTCGCTATTTTGAAGGCGAAATCGTCAACCACCCCATCGCCTATGACGATGTCAGGCAGCTGGGTCAGAAAGGTTTTGATGATGTCCGTTCCATGCAGACGAGCCTGAGCATTAACTACGAACTGAATGACCAGACCAGCCTGGAATTTATCAACGGATTTAATACAGATACAACAGAATCCAGCTTTGACTTCGACCATTCGGCGCGCAGCCAGTCTCCGTTTGCTGTTTATATAGGCCCGGTCTTTCCTCTGTTCGGCCCCTACTTTTTCCATGCCTATGTGATTGGGGATCCCGCAGATTTTGCGTCTGTAGGCGTCAGTCATTCTAATGACCACTCACATGAATTACGCCTGCATTATGATGCCGGTCAGGCAAAAGTCCTTGTAGGGGGGTATTACTATCAGGGCAATGGCAAATTCGAAGGTACACGACAGGCACCACCGGATCTGGAAGCTCTGTTGCAAGAAGGCTTTGCCGAGCAGCAGGCCCGCATGGTTGCACAATGTGCCGCCCATGCCGGAGATGCAGTAGCACCCTGCTTCTCTGTACCCGGTTTTGATTCCATATTGAACTTTGGCAGTGATGTTACGGGTCTCGAGTTTGCCGCAGACCGGAGTGTTATCAGGGACACACGGCGCAATCTGGCCGCCTTTGCCAGCGTTGACTTTAATATCTCCGATCAGTTTGCCGTGACCGTGGAAGGCCGCTATAAATCTGAACGCATAAGAAACCGAACGAACAGTAGAACCGCTGTCTTTGACTATCAGGGCAATCAGATCAATTATGTTGAAGACCCGGAAGTCCGCAGAGAGGCCACTTTTAACTCATTCAACCCGAGATTTACGGCCAAATACAGGATTAATGACCAATCGCAATTCTATGCCGTCATCGCCAGAGGTGACAAGCCCGGCGGATTTAATAATACAAATGCCGCGCCCATCGGTTTTGGCACCTATGATGAGGAAAAGGAATGGTCTTACGAAGGTGGCGTGAAAAACACCTTTATGGATGGCCAGCTTATCTTCAATGTGGACGGATTTTACAATTCCATCACAAACTACCAGTTGACACAGGCGGCCACCTTACCCGGTAACCAGACAACAACGGTCATCTCCAATGTCGGTAAAGTCAGGGTGCAGGGCATTGAGGCGGAACTGGTTTACAGAGTGCCATCGATTCCAGGGCTGATTATTAATGCCAATTATGCCCTGGCGGATTCCAAAATTCTCAAAGGGACTGACCTGAATGAAGGGAGGCATCTGGATGTGGCCGATGACGGACGTCTGAACTGCTCCACCGGCTTGCAGGACCCAAGCCTTCCATGCAACTCGGATAATGTGCTGTATGGCTCAATTGTCGGTCGTCAATTACCGCGCTCGCCCAAGCACAGCTTCAGCGCCGGGATTAACTATACCCGTTCTGTGACAGATCAGATGGACATCATCCTCAACGCCAGCATTTCCCGCGAAAGCAAGAAATATGTTCAGGTTCACAATCTGGCCTATGTCGGGGCCAATACGCTGGTCAACGGGTCTGTGACATTACAGGGTCAAAGCGGTCTGAGCTTTACCGTTTGGGGACGCAATCTGACCAATGAAGATGCCGTGATCTCGGCCCAGCGCTTTATTGATCCCAACCAGTCCTTCCAGCGTGCCTTTGGTGGTAACCCACGCCTGCCGCGCTCCTGGGGAGCGACTGTTCGTAAAAAATTCTAGGCCAGTTGGTCGGCCTGATGTATGGCTAATCAATCAGGGGCGGCGAGATGATCGCCGCCCTCATTCTATTGGAGACATATATGAAATTCATCTCAGCCCTTCTGCTGGCTTCAGGCCTGACCCTCTGCGCCTGCGCAACGGACAGCACGAAAGAGATTACCGGCTCCTCTTCCCATCAGACAAAGACATCATTGACCAAAGACGGGGATCAATATACGGCCTCCACCCCCATACCCAGCTTTTCAGATTATATCCTCATCAAGACCGGTCTGGGTGAGAAAAACGCCAAACCGCGTATTGTCAATCTTGGGGAAATGATTGATGATCTGGCCCGATATGATGTCGTCTTTGTCGGTGAAGCGCATGGCCATGCCGCCAATCACTATCTGCAATCAAAAATCCTTGCAGGTCTGTACCGGCATCATCCGGACATGGCCCTGTCCATGGAGCAGTTTGAACGCTCCCAACAAAAGGTCGTGGATGATTATCTGGCAGGTAAAATCGGCGAAGAAACCCTGGTGCATGATGGCAAGGCCTGGTCGCATTACCGTCAGAGCTATCGCCCCCTGGTCGAATTTGCCAAACGTCATCATCTCCCGGTAATTGCGGCCGAGGTGCCGGGCAATATGGTCTCCTGCGTTGGTGAGCGCGGCCCGGATTTTATCAAGACCCTCAAGGGGGAACCCCGCAAATGGATTGCGCGTGAACTGCATACAGGAGATGGGCCATATAAGGATAAATTCTATACATTTCTGGACCAGGCCGCCGGGCACAGTGTCTCTGACCCGAACGCCAGCGAAGAAGAAAAAGCGCGCAAGAAATTTTACCGCTTCTCTGCACAGGTCGCCCGTGATGACACTATGGCTGAAAGCATCGCTGATTATCTAAGGGCGCATCCGGGACATCGCGTCATGCATATTAATGGTCATTTTCATTCCGAAGGCCTGCTGGGCACAGTTGAACGATTGAAAATGCGCATGCCAGATGTGAGCGTTGCCAATGTCGCCCCAATCCTGGTTGGGGATCCCGAACACCCGCAATTCTCAGAAGAAGACTTAAGGGCCGGTCAATACCTCATGCTGCTCTATCCCGTGCCCAGGCGTTTTGTGCAGATGAAAAATATCAATGCGTTTATCAAGCGAACGAAAAGCAAAATAGATGAAAACCGCTGTGCCTATTAGCCAGCGGTCTTCAAAACAGTAATGAGTGCATATATTTCATCTATTCCTGCGCTAATATTCATATCCCGGACTACCCCATATGCAGCCAGTCGAGTGTGAGGCCGTCAATCGCTTCCGGGCCGAACTCCAGTGCGATGATGTCCTGATCAAAGGCGGTGAGCAGGGCTTCGGCTTCGGCCTGGAACTCAGCCAGCGTGTCACTGT
>Ga0256832_1003104_pt1 | contig 11312 bp, 4 predicted proteins | sample 134614metaG_FD_190534 | JGI IMG/M metagenome (GOLD analysis project Ga0256832, IMG submission 190534) | Hydrothermal vent microbial communities from Lau Basin, Pacific Ocean - 134-614 | ecosystem: Environmental > Aquatic > Marine > Hydrothermal vents | place: Pacific Ocean: Lau Basin | collected...
CTGACGGTAAAAATGCCGGATGGGAAAATTTACATTATTGAGTTTAAACTCACGGAAAAAGCCACCGGTGAAGCACTTCGCCAAATAAAAGAAAAGCGCTATTTCGAGAAATACCAAACCGACAGCGACCTCTACCTCGTCGGGATAGAATTTAGCAGGGCGGAACGAAATGTCATCGGATTTGAATGGGAGAAGTTGTAGTATCTTTACAGCGGGAAAAGCATACACCTTATGGCAAAGAAAAAGAAAATTGTAAAGAAGACGGGAACCCCTCGACCTACGGCAGATGGAGGGTGGTTGATGAACAAAAAGATGCATCTTATTTTTTTGTTTACCATTTCGTTTTTGCTTTATGCGAATACCTTTTCGCATGATTATACACAGGATGATCAGATTGTCATCACGGACAATATGTACACTCAACAGGGCTTTAGTGGCATCCCCGGCATTTTGACGAAAGACACTTTTTATGGCTTTTTTAAAAAAGAAGGGAAAGACAACTTAGTCGCCGGCGGGCGCTACCGCCCATTTACATTGATACAATTTGCCATCGGAAAGCAGATTTTTGGCAATACTCCTGCCGTGGGACATATTTTCAATGCCATTTACTTCGGACTGACGGTTATTCTCCTATATCTCGTACTTTTATTGCTTTTCCGGCAACGGATGAAAAAGGAAGGAGCATCCTTTATCGCGCTGACGGCGGCTTTTATTTTTGCAGTACACCCCGTCCACGTGGAAGCCGTGGCAAATATCAAGGGACGAGACGAAATAATGGCGCTTTTATTTTCATTGACTGCCTTGTATTTGGTGGTAAAATCTTATTTGGAGAAGAAAAATTCATTGGCTCTGTGGGGTGGTCTGGTCTTCTTTTTGGGGCTATTATCCAAGGAGAACACGATTACCTTTCTCGCTATCATCCCCTTTGCATTTTATATCTTCACCAAGGCAGATTTGATAACGATTGTCAAAAAGATGTTGCCGGTCATTGGTGCTACCGTTTTGTTTTTAATCATCAGGTTTTCTATCCTGCCGGGAGGTCTGGGAAAAGAATCTATGGAGTTGATGAACAATCCATTTTTGAAAATTGAAGGTGGTCGCTGGGTCGTACTTACGTTTGCCGAAAGGCTCCCCATCATCTTTCTGACCCTTGGTAAATACCTGCAGCTGTTATTCTTCCCTATGACGTTGACGCATGATTATTATCCGCGTCAGATTGATTTGGTAAGCTTCAGCGACTGGCGGGCAATATTGGGATTATTATGTTATTTGGCAATGGCTGCTTACGCTCTTATTGGATTGAGAAAGCGGGATTCTTTAGCTTTTGCCATTTTGTTTTATTTGGCCAGCCTGTCAATTGTCTCTAATATTGTTTTTCCCGTAGGGACAAATATGTCGGAACGGTTCGTCTATATGCCGTCTGTTGGCTTTGCCTTGGCAATTGCCATTTTGCTATATAGACTTTTTGACAAAAAAATCCTGAAGGAGAAAATACCTACTCCGGTCGTAGGCATTTTAGTATTAATTGGGGTTCTTCTCGGAGGGAAAACCGTTTCACGAAATATGGTATGGAAGGATAATTTTACGCTATTCTCCACGGATATAGAAACATCCACAAAAAGTGCCAAGCTACTCAACACCATGGGCGGAATGTATTACGACATGGCAGAAGCAGAGAAAAATCCGGCGAAGAAACAGGACTACTACAAAAAGAGCGTCGGTTATCTCGAAAGAACCATCCAAATACACCCAACCTATCGGGATGCGTACATCCGCCTTGCTGCCGGCTGTAACAAATCCCATCAATACGAAAAGGCTATTCAGTATTACAACCACCTCGCAAAGCTATATCCCGACCTAAAAGAAGAGGTGCAAAATAACATACAGATTACTTACAGAGAAGCAGGGCAATACTACGGTGAGCAAAAAAACGACCTGCAAAAAGCATTTTCTTATTTACAAAAAGCCTACCAACTCAAGCCCGAAGATGTTGCGACTATCCGCCTGCTTGGCGTTGCTTATGGCATATCGGGACAAGCGGCAAAAGCCATTGAATTCTTCACGAAAGTGACTGAGTTGAAGCCTGACGATGCCGATGGATGGTTCGATTTGGGAATTGCTTACGCCCAAGCAGGTGACAAAGCACGAGGAAATGCACTCATTCAAAAGGCACGGAGTATGGATCCGGAAATTGATGCCAGAAGAGGTAAGAAATGACGTTTTAATCTATATTGATTGCTTTATAAATTTCCTCTTGGTAATGTCCGCAAATTTTTCTTTAGTAATCTGATGCTCGACCCATGCCTTAAAATCAAAGATATTAAATAAGGGGTTAGATTTTGTGGCGTGTGCCTCAATATCATTTAGTAACTTTTGAAAAATGCTTTTTCGTTGTGTAGGAGAAGGCGCTTTGATAATGTCCGAAAATGCAGGTAGGAAGAATTTTTCCAGTATAGCAGATTTTTGTTTTAGATTTAAAAATCGCCTGGAAGACCTAATCAGAGAAGATAGCAACATCGTGTTATCTAGTTCGTAATGAACGATAAGCAATAATATTCGTGCGACGACCTGCATGTCCTGACGTTCCGAATGTTTAGGTAAATTCGTCCATTCATTGAGGTAATCTAAGGCAGTCTCATAATCTTCTATGCCAAAATAAAGATAAAAATATTGAAACAAGAAACTGTCATTATTGAAGATATGCCAATGTTCATCGCTAATAGAGCGGCGAAGTGTGGACAGCGCTTTAATGCCCTCCTCAAAATTACCCGACAAAATACATAGCTTGAATTTATTGGAATAATACTGTCTGTTAATCCTTATTTTATCATCCTCCGTGACCGGATGAAGGCATTCAAACTTATGCAGACTATCCCGAACTCTCGAGTAGTCATTTGTCAAAAATCCAGCTACAGAGTTATTACTCAATGCAGCTATATAGTGTACAATATCCTCTTTCAAGAAATGGGCATTACTTTCAATTAGATGAATCAATTTGTCATTTTCCTTGGCGAAGTCGAAAAACTTACCGATTGAAAAATAGTAAATAGACCATATTCTATGGAAAAAAACAAGCGCTTTGAAGGAGCGAGCACAATCGGGAGAGGATAACACTTTATGGCTAATATAGGGCGCCAAATCTTCCTGCTTCTGGCTAGGCTTTTTTCGTATAGAAAGATACAGCCGATAGAAAATTTGTTCGTAAACTTTGTAATTCTCCAATTGCTCGAGCACCGTTTCCTCTTCCCTCTGTATACTCATCAGTTTTTTTTCAAAAAAATCAATATCCGCTTTAGCGTAGGCGATTCTCTTTTTCCACTCCAATGCCTCTAAGTGTATTTTGAAAGCCTCGTATTTTCCAGCTTGCCTTATTAGCTTATTGGCCTCATCCAAAGCGTATTTAAACTTTGATCGAACAAATAATAAGTGAACGTTGAGTAACCCATTTTTGAGGCTATAATCCACAGAAGAAGCTTCATCAAAATTGCGGAGGCTACGCAGAATAAATTGAAATAAATAATTTTTAAGCTCAGAGTATTTTTTACTATTGGAAGGTAAATCCGGATAGAGTTCTCCTTTGTAATAATCGTCATCAAAAAACTGGCTTTTTTCGATTAAGTCAAAAAGTCGAATGTATTTACTACTACTATCTTCTTTGTGTTTAGCGAGTATCTTGAAATATCGCTTCTCCTGGTTCGTCAGGGAGTGAATCAGGTTGAATAATTTCGTTGAAGGAGTTTTTGCCATATTATTAGTCTTTCTTTAACCGGCGAATACCAGTGTTACTTGCATTGCAAATAAAATAAAAACCTGACTTTTGTAGCTACAAAAACTTTTTGAAAACCTGACTTTTGTAACCGTCCTGACATTTTTTTCAAAAAAGCCTATCGACGACAATTAGTTAAAAGGATTTGGTTTATCTTTGTCCTTATTCTTCCACAAAATCCAGACAAACATATCCAACGCGCTAACTTTTCCTCTCTTTTGTAACAAGATAGGAGTAACTTCCTATTGCATCAAATAAACTTTACTAAATCCGGTTGGATGGCTGTAGCTTGGTCGTACCGGGTAGTGATTCCTGTTGGTAAACACAATAATTCTATGAAGAAAAATCTACTTTTACTTTTCATTAATGCCCTAATCTTCGGTGGTCTATTCGCACAACAACCACCCGGCTCTTGCGATGGAGGAACAGCCGTTTTATCCAGTACCTGCGACAATGCCTGTGTTCTATGTTACGAATTTGATGGTTTGACTTTTAATAATAGTATAACAGATTTGGGAGAAGCTCCCCCGGGATTCTGCGCCCCTCAACTGCACAATACCCAGTGGGTAGGTTTTGTTGCCGGGTCAAGCTCCATAACTATAGATGTTACAGTATTTAATTGCAATAATGGTGATGGGTTACAAATAGGTATTTACACTACCTCAGATTGTAACGGCTATTCGCTCGTTAGTAATTGTGAGGAACAAGTTCCACCCGGCACCACGACTTTTACAGCTCCAAATACCATTCCTGGTGCTATTTACTTTGTAGTTGTGGACGGTTACTCGGGAGATATTTGCGATTTCACGGTGGATGTCACTTCCGGCATCGCTGAAGCTCCTGATGTAGTCGGAACCGCCAATATCATTGTTCCCCCGGCCATGTGCCCTGGAGGCACCTATCCTTTTACTTCTACGGGAGTGACAGGTGCCGGTATCTTTGAATGGACGCTAGAGGGGAACGTAATCGGATACAACCCGGAAGAAGCCATTACTATGCCGGATGCCCCGGGCACCTATGAAATTTGCGTAACCCCTTCTAACCCCTGTAATACCGGTGCGCAAGCCTGCACACAGGTCAATGTAGAAGCTCTTCCCGATATAGACTTGGGGCTAATCACGATTTGCCAGGGAGATGTTTTCACTAGCGATGGCTTTGATTTTTCAACACCGGGACCTCATTCGTACACCATATCAACACCGGAGGGCTGTGATCAGGGCTACACCTTGGAACTCGCACTCACGGCTCCTGTTTATCACGAAATTGATACGACGATTTGTAGTTGGGAGGCTGTCCAGGTAGGGGATGATTTTTTTGAATATTCCGGCACTTATATGGTATTATTGGAAACAGTTGGAGATGCCTGCGACAGTATTGTCACCTTGAATTTAACGGTCAGTCCAAGCTATATGGTTGACTTGGATGAAGATATTTGCGAGGGAGAGACATACATCATCACCGATGGGATGACGACTTACGAGCACGACCACGACGGCTATTATGAAGACCTCCTCACCACAGTTGACGGGTGTGACAGCCTCATACGATTATCATTATTGGTCAACTCCATTCCCAGCCCAACAGAAATAACGGACTCTATCTGTCCAAGTGATTCTTATTTCGTCGGCACCAATGAAGTAGATATGCCCGGGGATTATTCCTTTACATTAACGACGCAAGCCGGTTGCGACAGCATAGTTGTACTGCACTTGTCTTATTATCAGCCATCTGTAGATATTGTAACTTCCATTTGCAATGGAGACACTTATGAAGTCGGAGACAACACCTATGACACTACCGGTGTGTATACAATCGCCATTCCCCTGCCATCGGGTTGTGATAGTATCGTCAATCTGGATTTGACGGTCAACGAAGTGATTCGCGACACCTTCGATGTGAGCATCTGCACAGGACAGACCTATTCTGTAGGTGATTCCATCTACACGGACGAAGGGTTCTACACCAATTTTTTTATGACTACATCCGGTTGTGACAGTATAATTTATACAAACCTGACTGTATCAAACCTATTGGAACAATTCCTCACCATTGGCATTTGCGAAGGAGATACTTACGCCGTTGGAGATTCACTATATTCGACGACAGGAATGTACCAAAATAGTTTTGTGACAATAGATGGCTGTGACAGTATCGTTTATCTGAATCTGTCCGTTCATCAACCACAGGTAACGAATGTGACGACCTCCATTTGCACGGGAGAAAGCTATTTCATTGGGACAACCCCCTATACCGAAAGTGGTAATTATCAGGAAATATTTAGTTCTGACCTGACCGGGTGTGACAGCACCGTCAATCTATCCTTGACTGTTTTGGAGCATTCATTTACTACGTTAACTGAAGAAATATGTCTGGGAGGTTCATATGCAGTTGGGAGTTCCGTTTACGCTAGTACAGGAATATTTCGGGACACCTTAACTGCTGCCAATATGTGCGATAGTATCGTCACCTTAAATCTGACGGTATTACCCACCTTTACAATATCCCTAACCGAAAGTATTTGTGATGGTGAGACTTACACTGTTGGTAACAACAGCTATACCCAATCAGGTATTTATCAAGATATTTTAACAGCAGCTAATGGATGTGACAGCACTGTCAATTTGAACCTTACGGTGCTAGACCACTCATATACCAACCTTATTGAACAAATATGTCAGGGAGCATCCTTCCCCGTTGGCAACTCAAGTTATACCACGACAGGTACCTATACGGATACCCTGCAGGCGGTCAATGGTTGTGACAGCATCATCAGTCTTAATCTACAGGTCGACCCCGTTTACAACATTCAACTCAATGCCAGTATTTGCGAAGGTGCAACCTATGAGGTCGGAAACTCTGTTTACAATAGCACCGGCATTTATCAAGACACCCTAACAACTGTCAACGGCTGTGATAGTATTGTCAATTTGAGCTTAACGATTACGGAATTTTACCAAATACCCCTCAATGCCTCCATCTGCGAAGGAGAGTCATATATCGTTGGAAGTGAAATTTTTGATACAACGGGTGAATACCAAATAGCTTTTATCGCGTCGGACGGATGTGATAGTTTCGTCAATTTGGCGTTGACGGTATTACCGGTACTGGAAACGGATGTTACACCGGTTATCTGTAATGGCGAAACCTATGAACTGAACGGCTCCTCCTACACCGCCTCAGGAAGTTATCAGCAAGTCCTGACTGCAAGCACCGGTTGTGATAGTGTTTTGAATATTGACCTTACGGTAAATCCCATTTACGAATCGAATATTAATCATGTCATTTGTGAAGGGGAAAGTTTCTCAGTAGGAAATTCGGTTTTTGATGCTTCAGGGGATTACACCGAAGTACTGACTACTGTAAACGGCTGTGACAGCATCATCCATTTATCGCTGATTGTCAATCCCATCTTGCAGGCAAACCTTGTTGCCGAAATATGCGAAGGGCAATCCTACGAGGTTGGCTCATCTTCATACATTTTCTCCGGTAATTATACAGACCATCTCACCTCTGTTGTGACCGGATGTGATAGTGTTGTTCACTTGGATTTGACAGTTTATGCTCCGGCTGTCACCAATTTGACTGAGGCTATCTGCCAAGGCGACAGCTATTTTGAAGGTAACAATGAATACACAGAATCCGGTGTTTACACCAATATCTACACCTCTTCGTTAACGGGTTGCGACAGCATTGTCAACCTAGATTTGACGGTACATCCCGTCTTTACAACTGCCATTAGCGAAGTCATTTGCGACGACGAATCATATAGCCTTGGAGGAGCTAATTTCTCTTCCACCGGCGATTATGAAGTGAATCTGACGACAACGGAAGGATGTGACAGTATCGTCATGCTTAACCTCACCGTCCATCCTTGCCAATTAAACCTACTTATGGAGGAACAGCCCGTCAGTTGCCACGGTGCATCGGATGGTACAATCGACTTTGAAATGACCATTGGCGTAGCACCCTACACTTATGTATGGGAAGGCACAAACAACCCCTTTTCAGGATCGGGAATAATTGAAGCCAATTTCACAACGACGACCATCAGTGGGTTGATAGCCGGCACTTATTTACTTTCGGTGACAGATAGTTTTGGCGTTTCCTATGAAGTGGAAATATCAATTATCGAACCCCTTGCACTAGACCTGGAACTCGAAGCGAAAGACTACGGCTCCTATCAGATAAGTTGCCACAATGAGTCAGACGGGATGATTACTGCCTTGATGACGGGCGGCACTCCGCCGTACTCCTACGAATGGTCAAATGGACTATCCGGTGAACAAATTGAGCAATTGAGTAGTGGTCAATACAAAGTAACGGTAACGGATGCATTAGGCTGTCGCATCAGTAAAAGCATTGAGCTATTAGCGCCTCTAGAGCTAATGGCATCTATTGCTATAACAAATCCAAAATGTTACGGAGACGACCAAGGGAGTGCCATGGTTGTTAACCTAGAGGGAGGAATTACACCCTATTTATTCTCCATAGACCAGCAGGCTTTTTCTACCTCTGCGGAGTTTGCAAACATCAAACCGGGAGAACACAAAATTATCGTTGAAGATGCTTTCGGGTGTACGAAACAACTGCCCTTTACGATTGAAGAGCCGGAGGAATTAACAGTAGATATTGTTGCAGATGAATACATGGAATTAGGCTCGGAAATGACTATCAGGGTGGAGCCGGCTTATGATGTCGAACACATTATCTGGACCCACAACGACACTACCTTCACCTGCGAAGATACCACTTACTGTTTGGAAGCCATTATCCGTCCATATATAACAACAGATTACCACGTGATGGTTGTTGATGCCAATGGCTGTACCGCCTCCGCTGACATCACTATCCACGTAGAAAAGCCAAGGAATATATTCATCCCGTCCGCTTTCAGCCCAAACGGAGATAACGTCAATGACATTTTCTTTATCAATGGAGGAATTGACGTTGCCCGCATAAAATCATTCGTCATCCTAAATCGCTGGGGTGAGATCGTGGCTGAATTCTATGATTTCCAGCCTAATGACCCATTTTATGGCTGGGACGGAATGCACCGTGGTAAAATAATGAACTCGGGCGTTTATGTTTATTTCGCAGAAGTGGACTTCATTGACGGAGAATCTGTGCTCTATAAGGGGGATGTCGTTTTGATTCGCTAAGGTTTAATCATCCAAAGATTCCACGCCTTCGTTGACGATTTTATCAGGGAAGGCGTGGTTTTTGACGAACTGGCACCAGGTACAATAGGACTCGCCGCAGCCATGATAAAAATCGTGCGCCTGTATTTTAGCGTAAGTCTCTGAGATAATTTGGGTCACCTTTGCCACATCGTCAGCAGTGTACTCAAGGATTTCTTCCTCGAAGGTTCCATCCTGGGTGGGTTGTAAATACACGAGACGACCGCTTGTTATCTTTTCTCCAAAGGGGAAGGCATTTTCATAGAGTATTTTATAAAAGACCAATTGTCTGTAGTATATACCACCAAGCGGGGATTTTTTGGTTGGTCGCGCCATTTTTTTGGACTTTTTGCCTGTTTTGTAATCGACAATTTGCGCTTTGTTGTCCCCATAGATTTCCACCTTATCAATGGTGCCTTTAATGGGAACGCCATTGACTTCTACCTTGCTCAAATTTTGTTCTATTTTCACTTTCTTATGCCAGCCGGAAATCTCCTTGTTGTAATAGTTGGCAAGGTATTTCCTTCCGGTATTTAACCGGCGGAGATACTCTTTTTTTGAGAAATAGCCCTCCTGCTTTTTGAGAGCGACTTCATACATTTCTAAAAACCGATCCAGGTTGGGAAAGGCGTTGGTAGGCGATAGTAACATTTGTTCAAACAGGCGCTGCAGAGCCTCATGGACGGCAACACCGTAGGCGCCTACCTCACTCATCAGGGAAGGTACTCGTAGCACACTTTCATAATAAAAACTGAGAGGACATTTAAGGTATCGGTTTAGGGCAGATACGCTTAGCTGAAAGCCATCGAGCAACTCATTAATTATCGCTTTATCTGAAGCCGGAATGAGGGGTTTATCCCGGGTCTTCAACTGCAGTAAGTTGACCTCCAATAGGGCATCTTGATTCATTTCTACTTCTTCCACTTCAACCAAATCGGGTACTTCCTTTAACTCCTCCACGAATACGGTAGGGAGACTATCTTTTTGTTTTTTCGTTTTGGGGTAAGAGATATAAAGCCCCGATTTTGCCCTGGTCATAGCGACATAAAACAATCTTCTCCTAGCTTCCAACATATCTTCTTCTCCTGAAAGCGTAAGTGTGTCAGGCAATCCAAAGTTATGCCGACTCCGTCCTTCTTTTTCCCAACTATTCTTTTCGGCATTATAGATAAACACATGTTCGAATTCAAGTCCTTTGGAGCTGTGTGCCGTTACAAAATGGACTCCTTCCTCCGAGCGGACAGTTTTGTCAAGGGGAATACCGAGGTGGTTTTTATCCATTGCCCGGAGAGTCTGAAAAAATGTGGCGAGGGACATCCGTGGATTTCGCTCATGCTCCTTCTTTGCAAAGTTGACAAAGGTATTGAGTACTTCCAGTAGCCACCACTTGTTCGTTTGTCTCAATGCGTATTCCAGTATACCTGACTGGTTGATGATTCGCTCAAGCAGGATGGGAAGGGGACGAATTGTTACATCCTTTATCCAGCCTTCAATCAAGTGGTTGAAGGCTAAAAAGGCATCTGGATTTTCTAATCGGAAGCTGCCAATCTTATCTTTGGTCATCATCGCGCGATAGGGTTGAGAATAGGCATTTCCCAAACGGGTCATTTGGTAGGTAAAAGCCGCTATATCCGCTTCCGATATATTCCAATAGGGAATATGCCAAAGCCAATAGAGCAGGTGTTCGCCAGAAAATGCCCTGTTTTGCTCTAGTTGAATGTATTCCAGCAACAACAGGATATTTCTAATAAATGGCGTGTCTAAAATGTTGACTTTTCGCTTGGTGTTATAGGGAATGCCCTTTTGCTCCAACAGCATAATAAGCCCCTCAACCTGCCGGTGTCGGGCATAAATAATGGCTATTTCACTAAGAGATGTTCCTCCATCCCTCAGCTGTAAAATAGCTTTCAACACTCCGGCCATTTCATGTTTTTGATCGAGGTAAGCCGTAATTTTGGGACGATTCCTCAGCGTGCTATATACCGGATGGAAGGCAGATAAATGCTTGGTCAACGCCAAGTCATTTAAGCGATTGATAACCCTTTTTTCATTATGGGCAATCAGACTTCCCGCCAAGGAGAGGATAGCAGGAGTAGAACGATAATTGTTTCGCAGCGTCACTACTTTCATTTCAGCTTTGAAGCGCAAATAAAAGTCCTCTAAGTTTTGTAAACGGGCTCCTTGAAATTCGTATATTGACTGGTCGTCATCCCCTACAATAAAAATATTGGGCGCATCCCAGAAATCATAAAGCAAAGCCAATAGCGCGTTTTGAGCGCCGTTAGTGTCCTGATACTCATCTACGAGAAAATAGAGATATTGCTCCTGATACCGCCGAAGTAACATTTTGTTATTTCGAAAAGCATCCA
>Ga0256832_1003105_pt1:0-5000 | contig 11310 bp, 7 predicted proteins | sample 134614metaG_FD_190534 | JGI IMG/M metagenome (GOLD analysis project Ga0256832, IMG submission 190534) | Hydrothermal vent microbial communities from Lau Basin, Pacific Ocean - 134-614 | ecosystem: Environmental > Aquatic > Marine > Hydrothermal vents | place: Pacific Ocean: Lau Basin...
CAGTTCAAGAACCAACTGCTTGGCGCCCTCTATCTGGGCAATGATCGGGTCGCCGGCATGTTTCGAAAAGAGGATCTGGAGACCTTGCGCATTTACGCCGGTCAGGCCTCCCTCATCCTGCACAGCGCTCAGATCCTCAATGAGCTTCAAGTTGACAACAAGACCTTGAGGGATGAACTCAAGAACGCCGCGCTGGGGCGCATCATCGGTCAATCTCCGCCCATGCGGGCGATCTCGGCGACCATCGACAAAATTGCGGATGTTGATATCTCATTGATGATTTGTGGGGAAACAGGGACCGGCAAGGAGCTGATCGCGCGTGAAGTGCATGCGCGCGGCAACCGGCGCGACAAGCCTTTCATCTCCATCAACTGCGGTGCCATTCCCGACAACCTCTTGGAAAGCGAACTTTTTGGCCATGTCAAGGGCGCGTTTACCGGGGCCGTTTCTCATCGCATCGGAAAGTTCGAGGTTGCTCATGGGGGAACCATCTTCCTCGACGAAATCGGTGAAATGCCCATGGCGCTTCAAGTCAAGTTGCTCCGGGTCTTACAAGAAAGGGTCGTGGACAAGATTGGCGAAAGCAGGCCCATCCCCGTCGATATCCGCGTGATTTCAGCCACGAATCGCGATCTTGAACAGGCAATCGCGGATGGAGAATTCAGAGAGGATCTCTATTATCGCTTGAATGAATTGACGATAGTCTGTCCTCCCCTCCGGGAGCGTGGCGAGGATGTCATCCTCCTGGCCCGTTATCTCCTCGACAAGTATGTCTCGCGTTATCCCTCTTCCAAGGTCAAGGGGTTTACCAAGGAGGCGCTGACGGCCATGCGCCGTTATGCCTGGCCGGGCAACGTCCGGCAGCTTGAAAACCGCATCAAGCGGGCGGTCATCATGGCAGAGTCTCCCATGTTGACGCCCGCCGATCTGGACATCAAACTGGACGCAAAAGAGACGAAGATTCAACCCTTGGCCAAGGCGCAGGCGGAGTTCACTTTGAACTACATCAAGCAGGTCTTGGAGATCAACAACTGGAACAAGACGCAGACCGCGCGCGATCTGGAGGTCGACCCCCGTACCATTTTTCGTTATTTGGAAAAACTCAATGATGGAGGATGAGCCGTGTTCATCCAAGGTCCGGCCCCCTCTTTTTTCTCATGGGGTCTTCCCGGGCAACAGTATGGATCGATACGACTATCGAGCGGTGAATGAACGTTTTCGGCCTGACAGGCGGCATTGCCAGTGGAAAATCGACGGTCGCCTCCTTCTTTCGGGAGCGCGGTTTTCCCGTGCTCGATTCGGATCGAATCGCTCGGGATGTCGTCGCCGTCGGCTCGCCTGGTCTGGCCGCTGTACGGGATGCTTTTGGGCCGAGCTTTATGCTCCCCGGCGGTGAATTGGATCGTGTGAAGTTGGGAACATTGATCTTCAGCGATCGGGAAGCTCGCCGGCGCCTCAATGCCATTATTCATCCGCTGGTTTTGGAGAAAACGGGACTTGAGCTTCGGAAACTGGAAAAAGCCGGTCAATCTCTCGCTCTTCTTGACATTCCACTCTTGTTTGAAGCTCGGGATCCGGCTGATTTCTCCGGCGTTATCGTTGTCTACGTCGATCCTGAAACCCAGAGAAAGCGGCTTATGGCCCGCAATGCCCTGACGCCCGAAGAAGCGGACGCTCGTATCCGGTCCCAGATCCCGCTGGAGGATAAAGCTCGGAAGGCGACTTGGATCATCGACAATCGAGGAGCGCTGAGCGAGACCAAGGCGCAGACCCTTTTGTTGGCCGACCGTTTGCTTTGGGAGAGTGCTCACTGAGTGACTTTGCATGGGGCGCTCAAGGCTTCTTTCGTATGCGAATCCCCGGCATCGTTTCTCTTGTGTTGTGGGTGGGGTTTCTCGGCGGGCCGCGGATACGCTGGACCGTGGCGGGAGGTCTTTCTCTTTCGTGGGTGCGCGGACCGCGAGTCTTGAGCACGTGGCGGTGGCTCTTTTTTGGGAGGAAACTTGCACGACTTGATCACTCGGATGAAGGCGGGATCTCGTTACGCGTTGGCTCGTTTGATCTCGGCCGTCGAAAATCGTTCGATCGACGTCTTGGGTTTGATGGCTCAACTTCGAGGCGATATAAGGCACATTCCTTCCGTGGGCATCACTGGGCCGCCGGGGGCTGGAAAATCCACGTTTGTTGACCAATTGATTGCTCATTATCGTTCGCGGGAGCTCAAGGTCGGTGTCATCGCTGTCGATCCTTCCAGTCCCTTTTCTGGAGGCGCCATTCTAGGGGATCGCGTTCGCATGCAATCCCACGCCTTGGATCCTGGTGTTTTCATCCGGAGTCTTGGTTCTCGGGGACACTTTGGGGGGTTGACCCTTTCGACGTCGGAGGTCATCAAGCTGCTGGATGTAGCGGGTTATGATATCGTCTTGATTGAGACGGTCGGGGTCGGCCAGTCCGAGTTCGGCATTATGAATGTCGCGGATACCGTCGTTGTGCTCTTGGTTCCCGAGAGTGGTGACACCATTCAGACCCTCAAGGCGGGGTTGTTGGAGGTCGCTGATATCTTCGTGGTGAACAAGGCGGATCGGGACGGCGCCCATCGAATCCAGGTCGAGCTTCGGAATATGCTGCAGCTTCGTCCTGATGACGATGGCTGGTCGGTTCCGGTCATGAAATGCATTGCCTTGCGCGGAGAGGGGATTGAGGCGGTTACATCGAAGATTGCGGCGCATCATGCTTTCTTGAAAGCGTCGGAGAATGTTCGGGGCGCCCAGCAACGCCGGCGGGTGTTTGAAGCCATCGTTCAAGATGCGATGTCCGCTTCGCTTCGGGACGTTTTTTCTTCTCCGTCCGGAGAGTTGCGTGAGCGTCTTCTTCAGATTGAGACCAAGGGGACGGATCCTTATGGTGAAGCGGTCGCCATGTTGCGTAATCCAAACGCCTTTCTTGAATTGATCGCCCTCAACCTACAGGCGCGAACGGGGTGCTAGGCGGACGGATCTTTTCCTCTTCTCCTGATGGTGTGGCGGGGTTGTCTTTCGTGATCTCTTTCGAATATCGTTTAGAAATTGGGTATACTGCTTCCAGTCTCATCACGAATGGGGTTTTGCCGAAGTATTGCCATCTCATTCTGGTCGGGTCATGAAGATCTGTCCCAAGTGTCACCAGACCTACGACAAGTCGATCGATTTTTGCCTCAAGGATGGCAATCCATTGGTCGATGCCTCTCGCTCGTCTTCGGATGGCAGTCTTGCTCCTGGTGCCGCGTCGTCTCCTCATGAATCCCAGGGCCGGCGTGGGCGTCGTCATCTGGCGGCCAAGAGTGTTCTTCAGTCGGTGGAGCCTCCCGAGCCGGTGGGTGAGCCGAAGATACAGAAGAAACAATCAAGAGAACAGAATCGTTCTCATATTGCGCCGCCTCTTCTCATTCGTGAGGCTGCCGTCGGGCGTGTCCGTATTTCCATGCCCGCGGACGCCCCTCAGCCCAAGCCGCCATGGGAACTCGTCGACGAACCGCCTTCTCCTCCTTCTCCCGCGACTCCCCCCGAACCCTCATCGCTCCTCGAAGGTGACGATGGCCTCTCCGCTGCCGAGGACATCGTCCGCACGCCGGATATCCCCGAGCCTCCTCCGGAACGCTCGGAGGTGGAACCCGTCGGCGATGAGACCGTCTTACTTGAGTTGGATGAGGACGAGGGAATTGATTTGATGGACAGCTTGGAGCTTGTCCCTGTTCCCGAGCCTCCTCCGGAGCCGGAGATCCCGTTGGAGTCTCGTTTGTCCAAGGCTGCGGCAATTCCTCGACCTTCCCTTTCTCCGGATTGTCCGGCGCCACCCGTTCTCGACGAGCCCGCCGAGCAGGAAGAGCGACTTGCGATAGTAACCGAGGAAGAAGCCGACATCTCCCTAAGCACTGTTCGGGAATTGGGTCATTCTTATCGAGTGATTCGTGCGGGGGCTCCTTTGGGCGATGAAGATGAGGGCGCTTTTCCCCCGCCTCGATCACGAGTTCATCCTATCCTTTGGGGGATGATTGCCGCGGGTGTTTTGGGGATCGTTTTTGCCTTCTTTTTTGTCCCCGGCCGGGAATTTGGCACCGTTGTCACTGCCGAACGGCGGGCCGCTCCGATTGAGGAGAAGGCTGTTTCTCGCTCTCGGAGCACAACGGTGGCTCCATCTCGGTCACATCGGCCCGAGCGGTCCAATGATGTCTTGACGGAACGGGGGGCAGCGCCTGGTTCTCATCGTCCCCGCGTGGAAGCGCAAGGAGAAAGTGGGCGCCATGAAGTGCCGGCGGGTTCTCCCCTTCGGCGCGAGGTGGTGGGCAAAACCCGGTCGTCAGGTATTAACGAAGGGGGCGGCCTCACTGGTATGGAGGTTGGTTCCACCAATGGCCTCACGGGTGTCGCCGTGGCTTCGCCCTCGGAGGGGCTTGGATTGGATGGGGGGGCGGCGGTAGAGAGTCATACCGGGGAGGTATCTTTGGCTGCCGAACCAGGTTCGCCGTTTTTGAATCGGGAGGACGTGGAACCTTCTGGAAAACCGGAATCTGTGTCATCTGCTACGCCGAAATTCTCCCCTCCTCCGAGTAAGAAAACCCCAACCGAGAAGGCGGCCGTCGAGAGAACGCGTGCCGGAGAAGGGCGGAAGGGGCGTTCCCACGCCGATGCCCCAAGGTCGACGGAACGGGGTGAGGGGACAAAGCATTGGGATATCTTGATCAATGCCAATAGGAGTGGTGGAAAGATATTCGTGGACGGACGGTTCGAGGGGATAGCCCCTCAAACGATTTCGTTGCCGGGGGATGGCGTTCATCGTATTCGGGTAGAGGTGGAAGGGCAGGCGCCGCAAACCCGGGATGTAAATGTAAACCCGAACAAGGGGCCTGATCCCCCGCTGCTTTTTTTCCAGTTCAAATGATGGTGTGACGTGTCGTCCTGGTTTGGCTGGGGATAGCCCGTGGAGGCTGGCGCCGTTTACCGGAGCAGGCCTCTTTGGTTCGT
>Ga0256832_1003105_pt1:10000-11310 | contig 11310 bp, 7 predicted proteins | sample 134614metaG_FD_190534 | JGI IMG/M metagenome (GOLD analysis project Ga0256832, IMG submission 190534) | Hydrothermal vent microbial communities from Lau Basin, Pacific Ocean - 134-614 | ecosystem: Environmental > Aquatic > Marine > Hydrothermal vents | place: Pacific Ocean: Lau Basin...
GGTAGCGAAATTCCTTGTCGGGTAAGTTCCGACCTGCACGAATGGCGTAACGACTTCCGCGCTGTCTCAACCAGGGACTCAGCGAAATTGAATTGTGGGTGAAGATGCCCGCTACCCGCGGCAAGACGGAAAGACCCTGTGAACCTTTACTACAGCTTGACAGTGAGTTTTGGCCTGGTCTGTGTAGGATAGGTGGGAGACTATGAAGCCGGGACGCCAGTTTCGGTGGAGTCGTCCTTGAAATACCACCCTGGCCAGTCTGAAATTCTAACTCAGGTCAGTGAATCCTGGCCGAGGACCCTGTCTGGTGGGTAGTTTGACTGGGGCGGTCGCCTCCTAAAAGGTAACGGAGGCGTACGAAGGTTCCCTCAGGCTGATTGGAAACCAGCCGAAGAGTATAAAGGCAGAAGGGAGCTTGACTGCGAGACCAACAAGTCGAGCAGGTGGGAAACCAGGTCTTAGTGACCCGGTGGTTCCGAATGGAAGGGCCATCGATCATCGGATAAAAGGTACTCCGGGGATAACAGGCTGATCTCCCCCAAGAGTTCATATCGACGGGGAGGTTTGGCACCTCGATGTCGGCTCATCGCATCCTGGGGCTGAAGTCGGTCCCAAGGGTTTGGCTGTTCGCCAATTAAAGCGGTACGCGAGCTGGGTTTAGAACGTCGTGAGACAGTTCGGTCCCTATCTGCCGCGGGCGTAGGATATTTGAGAGGATCTGCCCTTAGTACGAAAGGACCGGGGTGGACGAACCTCTGGTGTACCAGTTGTTTCGCCAGAAGCATCGCTGGGTAGCCACGTTCGGAAGGGATAACCGCTGAAAGCATCTAAGCGGGAAGCCCACCTCAAGATAAGATATCCCTTCTCGAAAGAGACTAAAGGGCCCTTGAAGACGACAAGGTTGATAGGCCGGAGGTGTAAGTATGGTGACATACTCAGCTGACCGGTACTAAGTGCCCGTGAGGCTTGACCTTATTTTTGTCCATCCGCGTAGCGGTCCGGTTCACTTGTTCATTCTCTCCCTTATTCGATTCGTTTTGACCCGGTGGCCACAGCGGAGGGGAAACACCCGTTCCCATACCGAACACGGCAGTTAAGACCTCCAGCGCCGATGGTACTGCACGGGTAGCCGTGTGGGAGAGTAGGTCGTCGCCGGGTCTCTTTCCCCCCCTTCCTCGGCTAGTAATGCATCCGTGGTAGAGGAAAGAGAGAAAGGAGAGAAAAGAAGTTGACAAAGAGGAATTGAGTGGCTATATTGCCGGCTCTCCTTCGGGGGAGAAAGAGGAATTTCTGGTCTTTGAAAACTAAAT
>Ga0256832_1003106_pt1 | contig 11306 bp, 11 predicted proteins | sample 134614metaG_FD_190534 | JGI IMG/M metagenome (GOLD analysis project Ga0256832, IMG submission 190534) | Hydrothermal vent microbial communities from Lau Basin, Pacific Ocean - 134-614 | ecosystem: Environmental > Aquatic > Marine > Hydrothermal vents | place: Pacific Ocean: Lau Basin | collected...
GCGGTGCGCGGTGACCTTGCTCGAGCAGGGCCACCATCCGTCGAACCTGGTGCACTGCGAGGGGGCCGAACCCGCCTGCGCCGAGCAGGTCCTGCGCAGCGGGCAGCATCCGTCGAGCCTGGTGCACTGTCAGTAGCGTCCGCGCTCGAGCGCGGGATGCGTCGCCGCGCTCGCGCTCTTTGCGCTTGCCTCCGGGAGCGCGGAGCTGTGCAGCGGCTGTCGGCAGGCGTTGGGGGTCGACAGCACACCTCGAAAAGGAACCGACTGGGCGGGGCCGGTGGTGCATCTGCGAGCCGAGGGATTGCCGAGCATTGGTGAGGGGAGGGCGGCAGAGGCGTGTGGAGGCACGGAGCGGCGACGAGGTTGAGATGGGGGCTAGAACGGGCGGGTGGCGCGCTGCCGCAGCCAGTGGTCCGCGAGCACGAGCGCAACCATCGCTTCCGCCATCGGCACGAAACGAGGCAGCAGGCACGGATCGTGGCGGCCTCGAGTGCGGATCTCGGATGGCCTCAGGTCGCGGGTGAGCGTCGGCTGAGGCCGCGGCAGGCTCGACGTCGGCTTCACCGCGGCCCGGAGCACGAGGGGCATGCCGCTCGAGATGCCGCCGAGCATCCCGCCGTGGCGGTTCGTCGCCGTCCGCACGACCCCGTCCTGGGCCACGAAGACGTCGTTGTTCTCGCTGCCTCGCATGGTGGCGACGGCGAAGCCCGCGCCATACTCCACCCCCAGCACTGCCGGCAGGCTGAAGAGCGCCTTGCCCAGGTCCGCCTTGAGCTTGTCGAAGACCGGCTCGCCCAGCCCTGCCGGAACGTCGTAGGCGACGATCTCGGCGACGCCGCCGATGGAGTCTTGGGCGCGGCGGACCGCCTCGATTCGCGCGACCATCCGGGCGGCGGCTTCGTGGTCGGGGCAGCGGACGATGTTGGGCGAGCCGTCCGGAAGGCGCTCGACCATGTCGCTGGTCACCCGCTCGGGGAGCTGGGTGGCGACGACGTCGCCGACCTGAACGACGTAGCCGACGACGGAGCCGCCGAAGGCGCGCGCGAGGATCTTCTTGGCGACCACACCGGCCGCGACACGCGCCACCGTTTCTCGTGCCGACGCGCGCCCCCCGCCGCGGTAGTCGCGGCGTCCGTACTTGGCGTCGAAGGTGAAGTCGGCGTGGCCTGGGCGGTAGAGGTCCTTGATGTCCGCGTAGTCGCGGCTCTTGGCGTCCTGGTTGCGGACGAGGATGGCGATCGGTGTGCCGGTCGTGTGTCCTTCGAAGACGCCGCTGAGGATCTCGGCGCGGTCGGGCTCCTTGCGCTGGGTGACGATCTTGGATTGCCCGGGACGCCTTCGGTCGAGGTCCGCCTGCAGGTCCGCCTCGTTCAGGGGGATGCCCGGTGGGCATCCGTCGACGATCACCACGTTCGCTGGCCCGTGGCTTTCGCCGGCGGTGGTGACGCGAAGCACCTGGCCGAAGCTGTTGCCGGCCACGTTCAGCCTTTGGAGAGCAAGACGCGCTTGCCGACGAAGAACGGGCCCATCTGCACGATGTACTCGCTCGTCTGCTTCGTCTTGCGCATGCTCTGCACGACGTGCGAGAGCGGGTGCAAGGTCTCGCCGATGAGGCCGATCACGAACTCGTTGTCGTGGGCGTCGATGCCGTGGCAGGCGAGGCGAACGTCGTGGGCGAGGTCCTTGGCTCCGTAGGCCCGCCCGATGAGGGCGTGCTCCATGAGGATCGCGCCCTTGGCCTCGTCGCTGAGCTTCTCGAAGGCGCCGCTTCGACGCAACGGGTACCAGATGGCCCAGTCCCAACCCTCGCGGGTCACGTTCGCGATCGGGCGCTCGAGGATCCAGTGCTCGAGGTTCTGCTCGTGACCGCTGCCGTAGCTGCGACCCATCATCGTGTAGTCGGGGCGTAGCACGAGCTCCCCGAGGCGCTCCCGACGAAAGAGCGGCCGGATCGCGTCGACGAAGTAGCTCGGGTCCTCCGACCAACTCAGCAGCGCAAGCCCGCGTGGGTCGTTGACATCGACGTAGACGACCCCGTGAAGGTTCGTGTCCGCCTCGAAGGCCTGGCGAAAGGCGTCGACGTAGCTGTCCGGGTCTTGTCCTGGGGGACTCGTGAAGACGAGGAGCTGCATGAAGAGCCGCCGGTCCATGGCCTGCTCCACGTCGCCGCGGCGGGCGCCGTGTTCTCGCACGTCGATTTCTGGGAGCTGCGGTCGGCCTCGTCCTTGTTCGCTCATGGAGCCGTTGTAGACGGGCCGGCCGGACCAATCAACGCGCTGTCGGCCGCGAGGCGCGCGGAGAAGTCTTGGGGCGGACTGTCAGCGTCGCCGCTCGGCGAGGACTGCGACGAGGACCGCCCTCAGGCCGCGCTCGTCGAGGCCTTGCAGCAGCGAGGCGTGTTCGGCCAAACGGTTCATGCCGAGCAGGAGCAGACCCTGGCGGCGTAGGGGAAACTCCAGGCGCCCGCGGTGCACCGCCCGCAGCAGTTCTTCGAGGTCCTCGCTGGGCACCTGGGTGAGTCCTCGGAGCATCACGGTCGCGCCGGCGAGGGCGCGCCGAGGCCGGCCGCGCACTCGGCGCAGGTCCGGTCGCGCCAGGGATCGACGATCTCCACGAGCGCGGTGAGCTCGACGCGCTCGCTCGACGGTGCGTCCTGGGCGCTCTGTGCCCACGGATCGACGACCTCTCGAAGCAGCTGGATGGCCGCCGCGCAAGTCGTGCGCACGTCATCGATCGGCCACGGGTCGATCACCTCGCGCGCCAGGAGCAGGCCATCGCTTGGCGCGATCGGCCTTTCGGTGTTCCTTCCCCAGGGGTCGACGATGCGCGGGTGGAGCGCCCGCTGAGCGCGAATCAGCGCTGCCACCGGGCGCGCGATCCACCCTTCGACGGTCGCGTGCCGGTCCCGGCGCAAGACTCGGACCTCGACGTCGCCGTCCCTCCGAAGCAGAACCTTCGCCACCCGTCCGTCGCGCCGGATCGCGATGCTGAGCACCTCGGTCGCCCGTTCGGCTGCGGGATCGAGCAGTGACCGAACCTGAATCCCCGCGTCCCGGAGCGCGGTGCGGATGTCCTCGGCGCGCACCTGCGGGGCCTGGGACTCCACCACGACGAGCACCGGGGCTTGGGCCCACGCCAGCGGAGCGGTCGTCAGCAGCAGGAGAGCGGCCAGGGTTCGCACGGCTTTTCTAGGGTGTGCAGTCAGGGGGCGGTCGTCAACATGCGCCGGGCGCTGCGTTCGCCTTGTGAACGGGGCGCCGACGCTGCTAAGTACCGCGTCCATGCAGAGGGATGCGATGACCGTGACACGACCGCTGACGCTGTGGATGCTCATGATCGGGTTGCTGGGGTGCCCCGTCGCCCCGGGCGGCGCCGGTGGAGTCGGTGGCGGCAGCCAGACCGCCGGTGGGGAGCCCGCTCGGATGAGCAGCCGCTGCGCCAATGCGCGCTTCGAGGCCAACGCGGCCGGCAAGCGCGTGACGGCCTTCCTCGGCGCGGCCGCGCAGTTCAGCAACGCGGCCTTCGAGCTCCAGGCCTCCCTCGTCGACGTCTGCAAACGCATTGGTGGCGAGTTGGGGATGTCGTCGGCGGAGCTCTCGGGCGACGTGCGAAGCGTGTGCAACGCGGTCCGCGACAAGCTCCGCGCGGAGCTGGCGGCCGTCGGCTCCGGCGTCCAGCTCCAGGTCGTCACGACGCCGCCGCGTTGTGAGGTGAGCGTCGACGCCTACGCGCAGTGCGCGGCCTCTTGCGACGTGAACGTCCAGCCTGGGGAGCTCGAGGTGCAGTGCGAAGGCGGCGAGATCGTCGGTCACTGCAGCGGCGAATGCCAGGGCTCCTGTGCGGTCGAGGTGCAGGGTGAGTGCGGCGGGCGTTGCGATGGACGCTGTTCCGCAGGATGCACGGGCGAGTGCCACGGCACCTGCGAGGGGACCTGCTCGGCCACCGACGCCTCGGGGGAGTGTCGCGGCCGCTGCGACGGCATCTGCCACGGGACCTGCACCGCGGGCTGCCAGGGGAGCTGCGAGGGAACCTGCTGGGTCGAGGGCCAGGCGAGCTGTCAGGGCGAGTGTCGAGGAGGCTGCTCCGTGGCCTACGAGCGGCCTCGCTGCGAGACCGACTACACCCCGCCGCAGATCGATGCCGACTGCCACGCGGCTTGTGACGCGCGCCTACAGGCCTCTGCCGAGTGCCAACCGGGCCAGGTCGAGGTGCGCGTCTCGGGTGATGTGGCGGGGGTCGAGGAGCGAGTCGAGCGGCTGCGGGCCGCGTTCGCTCACTTCGGCGAGCTGCGAGTGATCCGCGAGAAGGCGCGACGCGTCCGCGACGCCGGCGCGGGGCTCGTGGCCGCGGCGCGGCGACTGCGGGGCACCGCTCACGCGGGGATCGAGGCCGTGGCCTGTGTCGCGGAGGCTGCGGCGGTTCTTCCGGAGGCGGTCGCCTCCGTGAGCGTCTCCGTTGAGGTTAGCGTCAGCGTCAGCGCCACCGCCAGCGCCAGCGCGGGCTGAAGTCCAGCTGGGGCGGCATGCCTTCCGGCCCTCCCTCCGCTACCGCCTGTACGCGCGTTTCTATGCGGCCGGTGCGCTCTTTCACCTCGCGCTCCCCGACGCGCACCAGCCGGGATGGTTGCTGCCGGATCTGCTGCTCGGTTTCGGTGCGACCATCCTCTTGGGGTGCGCGCCGAATCGGGGCGCGCTTTTTGTTCTGGCTTGGGCCTGTTGCGCATTCGGTGCGCTTGCGCCTCTCCTTTGGCTCGGGGACGCACTCACCCAGTCGGTCCTGTTGACCCTGCACGCTCTGGCGATGCTGGCGCTGCTCCCGCGGGGTGAGCGCCACGCCATGGCGGCGCTACGGATCCTCACGCTGGCGGTGTATGCGGTCGCTGCGTTCCACAAGCTCAACGCGGACTTCCTGAACCCGGCGGTGAGCTGCGCGAGCGGCGGCGCTGTGCTGCTTGCTGAGAACTGGAGCCTTCCCCCCGCTCCCGAGGAGCTGGCCGCGTTCTGGCCACGGCTCTTTCTCGTCGTCGAGGCCGGGCTCGTGGGGCTCTTCGCGTGGCGCCCGGCGCTGGGCATCGCCTTCGCGGTGGCCATGCACATCCCCCTGACCATCGTCTTCGCGCCGGCGTTCGCCTGGGTGATGGTCCCCGGGTGGGTTGCGCTGCTGCGCGAGGAGGAGCTGCGCGCCCTCGTGCGGACGGTTCGTGCTCGATGGCGGCGCGTCCTCGCCCTCGGGCTAGCGCCGGCGGGACTCAGCGCCGCGCTCTACTTTCGCGCACACTGGGTGCCCTATCCCTTCTGGCAGCTCGCGGAGGTCGGTCTGTGGCTGCTTGGCGCGCTCGCGGCCGTGGGGTTGGTCGAGCACGGCGAGTTGGTCCACAGCCGCGGCGCTTGGTCGGAGCGAGCCACACGCTGGGCGCTGGGTCCGGCGGCGTTGATGCTGGCGTTGGCGGCTACCCCCTATCTCGGTCTTCAGTTCCACCACGCGGGGGCCATGCTCAGCAACCTTCGTATCGACCGAGGCTGTTGGAACCACCTCCTGGTGCCCGAGAGCGTCCGGCTTCGCGAGCCCTACGTGCGGATGGATGCCGTGCGGGTCGGTGGCCAGGTGCGGGGCCCTGACGCGCTCGCGCGGCACGCCCGCGAACGTTTGTGGCATCCGGCCAGCGCGCGCGCGGCCATCCAGCGCTGGTGTGCGGCGGGCGCCGCTCCGCTCACCTTGGACCTGAGCTATCGCGGCGTTCGCCGGCACTTCGTCGACGCTTGCCGCGCGGACCTGGGCTTGCCTCGGCAGCCGTCTGGGCTCTTCCAGACCAACCTGCGCCGGGCGTGCCCGCAGCAGTGCATCCACTGAGACCAAACGGGTCGGGCTTTCGAGGCGGCTCCCGAGGCTGTAAACCGTGGCGCGATGAGCTGGGAAGACCACTGGAGCACCGAGCACACGCCGTGGGACGCGGGCGCCCCTTCGCCGACGGTCGTCGCCCTGGCCGACGGGCTGCCGCATGGGCGCGCCTTGGTGCCGGGGTGCGGTCGCGGCTGGGATGCCTTCGCCCTTGCGCGGCCCAGCCGCCATGTGACGGCCCTGGACGTGGCCCCGAGCGTCCGCGCTCACTTCGAGCAGGCCCGCGCGGCCATGGCGGTGCCCCCCGAGCAGGTATCGCTGACGATTGGCGATTTTTTCGACGAAGCGGTCGTCTCGGGGCCCTTCGACCTGGTCTGGGATTACACCTTCTTGTGCGCGATCGATCCGTCCGAGCGCGAGCGATGGGCCGCCCGCATGGCCGAGCTCGTCCGCCCCGGAGGAACCCTCGCGACGCTCATCTTCCCGGTCGTGACTTTCCCTGAGGGGTACCAGGGGCCGCCCTGGCCCCTCGACCCCGAGGCCGTCGCGGCTCTCGTGGGGGCGCGCTTCGACCGCCAAAGGCTGGCGCCCGTCGAGGCGAGCCGCGAGGGGCGCGAGGGCAAGGAGTGGATCGGGCTGTTCACTCGGCGCCCGTGAGCCGCGGACACGAAGAAGCCGCCGACCCGCAGGGGGCTGGCGGCGCTTCGACGGCTTCGCCTTCGGTCCGCTGCGGCGGTGAAGGCGCGCGCTCGATCACTGGTTGAGGCTGGACGGCGTCACGCTGTTCAGCTCGGAGAAACCCAGCTTGTAGGGGGAGTTCGTGCCCTGCTCGTAGCTGCCGATCCAGATCTTGTAGGTGCCCGGTGGGAAGTTGCCCTCAACCAAGGGGTCGGTGCCCTCGAAGTCGTCGTTGCAGAGGTAGGTGCCGTCGGGCTTCTGGACGACGAGGGTCACGTCGCCGCTCGAGTAGGCCATGACGCGGAGGTTGGTGAAGGTATCCGAGGCGACGAAGAGGTGGTCGGGGGTGTCCGAGATGAAGCCGACGCAGCCGGCCCCGAGGCTCGAGGCATCCCGGGCGCCCCCCGAGGTTCCTTCCACCGTGTGGGGGTCGGGCATGAAGCCCGAGGAGAGCGTCACGGTGCCGAAATTCGAGCCTCCGGCGGCGCCTTGGGGCTGAGCCGCCTGGGGCTGAGCCCCCTGAGCTGCGGGAGCGGCCTGAGCGGCCTCGTTGGCGGCCTGTTGCAGCTGGTTGACGAGGGCCTGTGCCTGCTGCTCGGCCTGTGCCTGCTGCTCGGCTTCGTTGCCTCCGCACGCGATGAGCAGCGCGCCTCCGGCTGCTGCGAGAATCGATCGGTTCATGATGGGTTTCTCTCCGTTTCGTTGGTGGCGCCGAGGAGCTCGAGGCGAGCTCGGCGACGCCGCATATGTGTGTGCTAAGAGCACGCTTCGCAACCATCTTCGGGTGGTCGACCCCGCGTGATCCCGTTTGGTGCGAGGAGTTACGAGTGACCGCTTCCAACCCTTCCTTTTTTGCGCGGCTGATTTTGGCGTTTCGGGTGCTCTTGTCCGCGAAGCTGGGCGCTGCCGTGAGCCAGCTCACCACGGACGAGGTCCCTTCCCTTCCGAAACCCGAACCCGAACCGGAACCGGAACCCGAACCGCCCCCGCTCACGGAGGCGTCCCCCGACGCGGCCCTTCAGCTCTTGGGGTTGCTTCAGCGAGAGGGCCGTTTCGTCGATTTCCTCGAGGAGGACGTCGGTCGTTTTTCCGACGAAGAGATCGGCGCCGCCGCGCGGGTCGTCCACGAAGGCTGCAAGAAGGCCCTCGCCGAGCATCTCGAGATCGTCCCCATCCGCAGTGAGGAAGAAGGCGGCAAGGTCCAGTTGCCCGCCGGTTTCGACCCGCGGGAGGTCCGCCTGGTCGGCAACGTGGTCGGGGAGCCGCCCTTCGTCGGGACTCTCCAGCATCGTGGATGGCGCGTGACGCGCATCGAGCTTCCGAAGATCGCCGAGGATCACGACGTGTCCATCCTTGCCCCCGCCGAGGTCGAGCTGTGAGAGGGCCGAAGTACGCGATCGGCGTCGATCTGGGCACCACGCATTGTGCCTTGAGCTACGTCGACCTCGGCCTCAGCGAAGGGGAGGAGGTCGCCCAGCGCGTGCTGCCGATCCCCCAGGCCATCGCGCCCGGCGAGGTCGAGGCGCGGTCGCTCCTGCCTTCCTTCCTCTACCTCCCGCACCCGAGCGAGCTCGAGCCGGGCGCCGCCGCACTGCCGTGGAATCCGACGCCGGCGCACCTGGTCGGCGAGATCGCCCGCCGTCTCGGAGCCAAGACACCCATACGTCTCGTGTCGAGCGCCAAGAGCTGGCTGTGCCACAGCGGCGTGGACCGGCGCGGCAAGATCCTCCCCGTGGATGCCCCCCAGGAGGTCCGCCGGATCTCGCCGCTGGAAGCGTCGACCCAATACCTCGCGCACCTGCGCGACGCCTGGAATCACGCGCACCCCGAGGCTCCCTTCGAGCAGCAGGACATCGTGCTCACGGTGCCGGCGTCCTTCGACCCGGCGGCTCGCGAGCTCACCGCGGAGGCAGCGCAGGCGGTGGGGTACGCGCGCCTGACGCTCCTCGAAGAACCCCAGGCAGCCCTCTACGCATGGATCGAGCAGTCGGGCGGTCAGTGGCGCGATCGTGTCGAGGTCGGCGACGTGATCCTCGTCGTCGACGTGGGCGGCGGCACCACCGACTTCTCGCTCATCGCCGTCCACGAGAAAGATGGCGCGCTCCAGCTCGAGCGGATCGCGGTCGGCGAGCACATCCTGCTCGGCGGCGACAACATGGACCTTGCGCTCGCCTACACCGTCAAGGCGAAGCTCGAGGCCGCGGGCAAGACGCTCGACGACTGGCAGCTCCGCGCGCTCACCCACGGCTGCCGTCACGCCAAAGAGACGTTGCTCTCGCAAGCCGAGGTCGCCGCTGTTCCCCTGGTCGTCCCGAGCCGTGGGAGCCGCCTCATCGGGGGGTCGCTTCGCACGGAGTTGACCCGCGACGAGGTCAGTCGCGTCGTGCTCGATGGCTTCTTTCCCGAGGTGCCCCACGACGCGCGGCCCCAGCTCCGGGCCCGGACGGCGCTCACGCAGCTTGGGCTGCCCTACGCCCAGGACGCCGGCGTCACCCGGCACCTCGCGGCGTTCCTCTCGCGGCAGGTCGGTGCGACCGGAGAGCTCTTCGAGACCCGCGCGGACGCCTCGTTCCTGCACCCGACGGCGATCTTGTTCAACGGCGGCGTGCTGAAGGCGGACGCCATCGCCGAGCGGCTGATAGGGGTCGTGCAGTCCTGGTTGGCCGCCGATGGTGGGCGCCCCGCGCGGGTCCTCGACGGCGCCGACCTCGACTGCGCGGTCGCCCGCGGCGCGGCCTATTACGGCTACGCGCGCGACGGTGGGGGCGTGCGTATTCGCGGGGGTCTCGCCCAAGCCTTCTATGTCGGCGTCGAGTCCGCGATGCCCGCGGTCCCCGGCATCGAGCCACCGCTCCACGCGCTCTGCGTCGCGCCCTTCGGCTTGGAGGAAGGCAGCGCGCCCCAGGCGCCGGCGCGGGAGCTGGGCCTCGTCGTCGGCGAGCCCGTGCGCTTCCGTTTCTTCGCCTCCTCGGTGCGGCGCGACGACGCGATCGGGACGCTGCTCGAGCGCTGGGGTGAGGGCGAGCTCGTCGAGCTCGGGCAGATCGAGGCGACCCTCCCCGAGGAGGGCGCGCGCCCTGGCGAGGTCGTTCCGGTGCGGCTGCGGGCCCGGGTCTCGGAGCTCGGGACGCTGGTGCTCGAGGCGATCCCCCGCTCCGGCGAGCACGTCTGGAAGGTCGAGCTCGACGTGCGTGAGCCTCAGGCGACATGAAAATCCAAGCGATCTTCATACGATAAAGGCTCGTATCACCAATATTGGTGAGTATATCCTCAGGCTATGGACGCGACCTTCGAGCCGGGCACGATGCTCCTGGAGCGCTATCGCCTCGGCCCGGTGATCGCCCGGGGCGGCATGAGCGTGATCCACGAGGGTCACGACCTGCAGGCGGATCGCCCCGTCGCCGTCAAGGTGCTCCCGGACGCCCTCGACAGCCCTCGGACCCGGCAACGCTTCTTGCGGGAGGCGCGCTTGGCGACGCAGGTCCGCCACCCCAACGTGGTCGTGAGCTACGACGCCGGCGTGCTGAGGGGGCGGCCGTTCCTCGTGATGGAGAAGCTCGTCGGGCGGACCCTTTTTCACGCGCTGCGTGATGACGGGCCGCCATCGATCGAGGAAGCTCGCCGGATCCTCGCGGAGATGTTGGCGGGGGTGGGGGCGGCGCACGCCTGCGGGGTGGTCCACCGCGACTTGAAGCCTTCGAACGTGCTCCTGGTGCAGGGCGGCTGCGTCAAGGTGATCGACTTTGGACTGAGCAAGGACCTCGCGCCCGGCAAGGGGCACGACATCACGCGCCCCCACGAGGCGCTCGGGACCCCCTCGTACATGTCGCCCGAGCAGGTGCTCGTGGAGGAGGTCGATGAGCGCACGGACGTGTACGGTGTCGGTGTCGTCGCCTACGAGACGCTGACCGGCCGTCGGGCGTTCCCGAAGATGGAAGGGCCGGCGAGCGAGGTCTTCAAGGTCATCCTCGAGGATGTTCCGCCGCGGCCCTCGTCCATCCGTCCGGGCATCCCGCCGGCGATCGACGCGATGGTCATGAAGGCGATCGAGAAGCGGCCGGAGGATCGTTTTCAGTCGACCCAGGAGATGCTCGCGGCTTGTGGGTACTGAGGCGCGCCCTCGTGCGGCCCGTGGAGTGTGCGCTCGCCGCCTGGCGCGCCGGGTCCCCTGCGCTACCCTCGGCGCCCCGCCATGGCCGCGTCGTCTCGCTACCTCATCGGCATCGACCTCGGCACCACCCATACTGTCGTCGCGTACGCCGACACCAAGGGCGCCTCGGCCGCCGCCCCGCCAACGATCGCGGCGCTGCCCATCGAGCAGCTCGTGGCCCCGGGGGAGGTCGCGTCGCGCCCGATGCTGCCTTCGGTCCGCTACCACCCGACCCAGAGCGAGCTGGCGGCGGCCGACGCCTCGTTGCCCTGGCGGGCCGGCAAAGCAGGGGAGCCGGTCCTCGGGGAGTTGGCCCTCACTCTGGGCGCGAAGGTGCCCGGGCGTCTGGTGTCTTCGGCCAAGAGCTGGCTGAGCCACGGCGCCGTCGACCGTACGGCTCCAATCTTGCCTTGGGGTGCTCCGGACGACGTCGCGAAGGTGTCGCCGGTCGAGGCCTCCGCCAGCTACCTCGCGCACCTCCGCGCCGCTTGGGATCACCGCTTCCCCGACAACCCGATGGCGAGTCAGGAGGTGGTGCTCACGGTCCCGGCCTCCTTCGACGAGGCCGCGCGGGCGCTCACGCTCCGGGCCGCGCGGGAGGCGGGGCTGCGCGTGCGCCTGGTGGAGGAGCCGCAGGCGG
>Ga0256832_1003107_pt1 | contig 11306 bp, 9 predicted proteins | sample 134614metaG_FD_190534 | JGI IMG/M metagenome (GOLD analysis project Ga0256832, IMG submission 190534) | Hydrothermal vent microbial communities from Lau Basin, Pacific Ocean - 134-614 | ecosystem: Environmental > Aquatic > Marine > Hydrothermal vents | place: Pacific Ocean: Lau Basin | collected...
AAGATTATCTGGCATCGCATCCGGGGTTGAACTTTTTTGGTGTTTTTCCCATAGTATTGTTTACTATCATTATGATAATGGTACTAATTTACGTTTTTGGGGTGTCAGATAAACATATTGATGAACTTAAAAATTTCCCGTTAAACGACCAAAACGATACAGATTATGGCAAAAAAGAATGAATCGGCTTTTGACAGACTCTTAAAAAAACTGACCAAAGCCACACCTATAGAACAAGAAAGTTCCGTCAAATTAGATCATGATTTTGACGGTATTCAAGAACTCAACAATCCGCTACCACCATGGTGGACAGCCGGATTTATCATTACTGTTATTATTTCGGTATTTTACATATTTTATTATATGGTACAAGGAAAAGACAGTCAGTATGACGAATTTAACCGTGAAATGGCAAAGGCAAAAACTCAAGTGGATGCCTATAAAAAAGCACATCATATAGTTGATGAAAATACGGTTACGCTATTGACTGATAAAAAAGCCTTGGAAGAAGGTAAAGAAATTTTCCTTAAAAACTGTGCCGCTTGTCACGTAGCTGATGGCGGTGGATTAGTCGGTCCCAATTTGACTGACAATGCTTGGATTTACGGTTGTGATATCAAAGATGTTTTCAAGGTTATTACCGATGGTACCAGCAAAGGAATGCCGCCTTGGAAAGCTTTAGGCGCTGACAAAGTGCAAAAAGTTGCCAGTTATGTCTTATCTTTACAAGGCACTAAGCCGGCTAAACCAAAAGCACCGGAAGGACAACCTTGTAATAAAAGTTGATATGTAAATAAAAATTAACTAGAAATAAAGCAGTTTGGTTGTCAAACTGCTTTATTTTGATTAAAAAAGTTATTTAAATGAATACAAATAATGAAAGTTTTAGAGATAGTATAGGGACGATCAATGAAGAGGGACTTAGAAATTGGATTCATCCAAAAAAACCTAAAGGACGGTTTTATAATTACCGGACCCTTTTGAGTATAGTATTATTAACGGCTTTTATTGTGGGACCTTTTATTAAAGTAAATGGTGAGCAGTTTATGCTGTTTGATATTTTGGGGCGCAGATTTCATATTTTCGGCAAGCCGTTTTTTCCGCAAGATTTTTATCTGTTGGCACTGGCTGTCGTTATTTCTGTGGTCTTTTTAGTTTTATTTACCGTTGTTTACGGGCGTATTTTCTGCGGTTGGTTTTGTCCGCAAACTATTTTTATGGAGATGTTATTCCGTAAAATTGAATACTTTTTTGAAGGTGACCGGCCTAAGCAAATCAAATTGGATCGGATGCCTTGGAACGCCGAAAAAATCAGAAAACGCGGACTCAAATGGGTGGTTTTTTATCTCATTTCCTTAGTCATTACCAGTGTCATGTTGGCGTATGTTGCCGGTTCGGATTATGTGATTAATTTTTGGAAACATCCTTTTGCCGATGTTAAGGCATGGTTAATTTATTTGGTATTTACGACGGTTTTCTACTTTGTATTCGCTTGGTTTAGAGAACAAGTTTGTATCATTGCTTGCCCTTACGGGCGTTTGCAAGGGGTTTTGACCGATGAAAACACTATAATGGTGGCGTATGATTATAAGCGCGGTGAAAAACGAGGGCCCATGCGAAAAGGTCAAGACCGTGAAGCCGAAGGTTTGGGTGATTGTATTGACTGTAAACAATGTGTTTTGGTCTGTCCAACGGGTATTGATATAAGAAATGGGACACAGTTGGAATGTATTAACTGCACTGCTTGTATGGACGCCTGTGATGCCACTATGGATGCTATTGGTAAGCCACGAGGCTTAATTCGTTATGCGTCTAAAGTCAGTATTGAAGAAGGGCATAGCAAGTTGTTTACGCCCAGAGTGAAATTTTACACCGTTATTCTAACAGTTTTATTAGGCATATTTATCTATTTATTTGCACATAGACCTTCTGTACAATTGAAAGTGTTGAGAACCCGGGGACAAGTCTTTACAGAATTACCGGATGGCAGTATTCAAAATATGTATCAGGCTACTATCATCAATAAAAGTAGTCATCCTTATAAAAATTTGCAAATTAAATTGATCGACCCGAAAAAAGGAAAATTAACTGTTTCGGGCGCTGAAAACAAACTGGATTTGAATAAAGAAGAGATCAAACAAGTTATAATTTTTATTGAATTACCAAAAAATAAATTTCATGGGAAGCATCCCATTAAACTGGGTATCTACGATAAAAACAAATTGCTTGACAGTTATAAAACGGTGTTTATAGCACCGGTAGCCAGATAATTGGGTATTTAAAATATAAAACATGCCGGTTGTTTGACTTTGTCAAACAACCGGCTCAAAAAACAAATTATGAGTAAATTCAAATTAAATTGGGGGTGGAGCATCTTATTGGTTTATATCACGTTTATGCTCGTATTTTTATTTTTCTTTTATAAATCTTTTAAAGAATTGAAAACCAACGAGTTGGTTACAAAAGATTATTATGAAAAAGAATTAGTATATGGGGATGTTATCAAAAAACGCCAAAACGCCGACACGATGCGTGTGCCGGTTAAAATTTTTCAAAAAGACAAGAATTTGGTTATAGAATTTCCGCCTTATGTCCAAAAAGCAGAAGGTAAAATCATTTTATATAAACCAGATAATTCAAAGCTCGATCAAGAGATTTTATTAAAACTTGACGAACAGAACCGGCAAGTCATTAATCACGACAAATTGGTTTCCGGTCGTTGGGATGTGATAGTCGATTGGCAATCCAACAAAGTGTCTTATTTGAAAAAAGAAAAAATGACCTTAAATTGATTTTTTATGACGATGCTTTTATCAGCCTTATTACTTGGTTTAATGGGAAGTTTTCACTGTTTGGGGATGTGTGGTCCCATTGCCTTTATTTTGCCGGTTGACCGCAACCATAAAGCTAAAATGAGTTTGCAAACTATACTTTATCATTTAGGAAGGATGACGGCTTATGCAATAATCGGGCTAATTTTCGGTTATGTAGGCAAAGGTATTTCGTTGGTCGGTTTTCAGCAAAAAGTGTCTTTGATTTTAGGTATTCTCATGATTGTTTTGGCTTTTGTGCCGGCTAGCAAAGTCTTGCGTTTGAAACCATTAGCCGGTTGGAATAAGTTTGTGTATTTCGTAAAAAATTCGTTAAGTAACTACTTGCAAAAACGGTCGACACTTGGGTTTTATGTTATTGGATTTTTTAACGGCTTATTACCTTGCGGATTAGTTTATATTGCACTGGTAGGGGCTATGGCAACCGGTGATCCTATAATGGGCGCATTGTATATGGTAATTTTCGGACTGGGAACCGCCCCCATGATGACGTTGGCAATTTATCTAGGTAACTTTGTATCGATAAAAATCAGAAATAAGATTAATAAGTTGATTCCTTTTGCTGTGGTTTTGGTTGGTATTTTATTTGTTTTGAGAGGTTTAAATCTTGGGATTAAATATCTTTCACCTTCTGATAAAATGTTGAATACCAACAGCAAAATGATTAAGATGAAATCAAAACAAATGCACTCAAAAATTGATAAAATTATCCATCAAAAACCATAAAAAGTGCCGTCTAATCTTCTGCCGATTCTACAAATTAATAACCAAAGGAACCGAATGATAATTATCCTTTTTCCAAAATCTTAAAAAGAAATCAAGATTATCATATATGGTTTCCCCGATAGGCGATTTGAAAAAATCTAATTTATCTTTACAATTATCTACACAAAACTTTGCTAATTCCGGAGAAAAACTATCAGAAAATAGTAAGCGAGTAACGTGCTCTTTGCTTTTTTCTTCTTTGTAGTATCTGTTATTGGGAAAAGGAAATGCACTGTTTATTGAAAAAGCGACTTCTAAACCTCTATTAGGATTAAAAAATACCAATCCGGTATCTGCAATGTCAGAAAAGTTCTGAGTTTCATCATCTTCCCACTTCACCAAACCTTTGTTTTTAAGCTTTTTAAGCGTTTGCTTTTTTTCTTTTTCCGTCAAATTCAAACTTTGGTTATAATATGACATAAATTTTTCAACATACCCGTCAATTTGATCAGACGGCATAAATGCAATTGGGAAACCGTCGTTAAATTCTTTAAATGCCTTTAATTGCATTTGAAGCTCTTGTTTAACTTCCTTGGGTATTTTTCCATCCAAATATGCTGCTTGCATTTTGTGTTCAATGGCATTTTTTTCATCTGAAATAATCTCAGGTTTGTAAGGTATTTGTGTATACGAGCCGGAAAACCACCATTCGCCTTGCCATTTAACCAAGCCAATGATTAAAATTTTATCTTCGTCCAAATCATCATAATAATCAAAAGATTTTTTAGTCATTTTAAACAATTTGCCTGATGCGATATGTTCTAATGACACATTTGCTTCATCTTGACCCTTATAAAGAAACAAACCAAAGATTTTTTTAGACATTTGTAAAAAATCTTTGCTTAAAGGATAGGATTCTCCCAATATTTTTGCCGCCCATTCATTACCTTTTAAACTTAACAGTCTTGTATGTGTTGAATGCAATAAGCCATCTTCCGTTTCATTGATCATGCCTTCCAGAATGTTTTTAGGTTCATGTTTAGAATTTTCAATGATATGTGTGATATTATCTATCAAATCGTATGCTGTATCGGGATAAAATAAATACGTGTTAAAAAGAATTGTGTTTATCAAATTACGGGCAACATAATAATCTGTTTCATCTTCCGCTAAGCTGTAATATTTTTTTAATACTTTGTTTTCCGGAGCATATTCATAAGCTTCATCAAAAATTTGATAGATATCAGCTGCCATATCATACATAAATCTATTGTACGGATGAATAAAACTCGAATTTTGAGCCGTATTGAAAAAATACCAAAGCAAGAACACAATATCTACCTCATTGATTTCATCTTCATAATATTCTATTGGGTCATAAAAAGGAAAAGCCTTATTATACATTGATTTATATGTAGATAAAAAACCGGACCAAATATGGGTTTCAGATACAATGTCTTCAAAATAAGATACTAAAAAACAAGGGAACATCCTGACAAACTCCTTGTCTAAATAGTTGGTTAAGAGATGATTGTATTTTTTGAGCAAAACATCATTGACTTTATTGCATAAATCTAAATAATATCTGTCCGTTAAGGTTGGTGTATTGTATGGTTTTAGTTTTAACCAATCTTTAATGTATAATCTTTTTTTCTTCATATAAATACCTTAAATTAAATTTTGAGATTTATTGTTAAGTTATGCCAATTTTTAAAATAAAAACTGATTAGTAAATATTATACCAATGCCATATAAAAAAAGCTTAATTCGTTGAACTATATTGAATATGCAAGCGGCATTAAAAATCCAAAAATATGTCATTTTCCGTAAAATAAAAAATAAAGTTAACAAAAGGCTAAATGGACAAAATTATTCAGAAAAAATACTTACATTTAACGCCTAAATTTATTCAAAACAACAAATATGAAAACATATCTTTTAATTATCACGTTCATTTTAAGCAATTTACAATTATTTGCGCAAATAAAAAATGATAAAACCTTTACCAATGCCAAAGGCAGCAAATATGTTTTTACGACCGTAAAACATTTAGATGCCACACCGGTTCAAGATCAAAACCGCACCGGAACTTGTTGGAGTTTTTCGGGTTTGTCTTTTTTAGAATCCGAATTGTTACGAAAAGGTAAAGAACCCTACAACTTATCCGAAATGTGGATTGCTCGTAATGCTTATTTGGGCAAAGCCAGAAATTATCTGTTGATGGACGGCCATGCCAATTTCGGAGAAGGCGGCGAATTTCATGATATTCCTTGGGTCATCAGACATTATGGTATTGTCCCGGAATATGCTTACCCTGGCAAAGTTTATGGAGGCAACAAACATAACCATGCCGAATTGCAAGCCGTTTTAACCGGTATGTTGACAGCGCTCAAAAAGAAACCGCAAAATCACAAATTGACCAAATCATGGAAAAAAGCCTTTACCGATGTCGTCGATGCCTATTTAGGACAAGTACCTGACAATACCGAAGATTTTACCTTTAAAGTGGACGGCAAAACCTACACGCCAAAATCTTTTGCCCAACACTTGGATTTGAATATGGATGATTATGTCGAACTGACTTCGTTTACACATCATCCTTATTATGAAGCTTTTGCTTTGGAAATACCCGATAACTGGCAAATGCACACAACCTATAATATTCCTTTGGATGAACTGCTACAAGTTGCCGACCAAGCTATTATGAAAGGTTATACTTTTGCTTGGGGCGCCGATGTTTCCGAAAAAGGTTTTTCGCATCGTAAAGGTTTAGCTGTATTTCCGGTAGACGAACGAACTGTACAAGACAAAAAAAGCAAAGATTTGTTTTTTGACGACAACGGCGAAAAAGTACCCAATGCTTTTTATCAACCGGTCAAAGAAAAATGGGTTACACCGCAAGAACGTCAAGAAGCTTTTGAAAACGGCGAAACTACCGATGACCACGGCATGCATATTGTCGGGATTGTCAAAGACCAGAAAGGTAACAAGTATTTCGTAGTCAAAAATTCTTGGGGGACACAATACAATGAGTTAAACGGCTATTTCTTAGCATCATATCCGTATTTTAGAGCCAAAACCATCGACATTTTTGTGCATAAAGATGCACTTCCGAAAGATTTGAAAAAGAAACTGGGCATTAAATAAAAACAGATGTGTAAACATAGAAAAGCGGCTCAAAAAATTGAGTCGCTTTTTTTTGTTTCTTGAAAATCAAAGTTTTTACAATCCCGGATAATTTCAATTAAATCCGGTTATATGACATTTTCTCAGTTTATTCCACCTTCACCAAAAAGTATTTCTTTTTGCCACGCTGCAACAAAATGTATGTATCATTAATCAAATCTTCTACTGTTAAAATTTTTCCTGCTGATACTTTTTCTTTGTTAACCGAAATGGAATTTTCTTTAAGCGCCCTACGGGCTTCATTGCCCGATGGCAAAAAACCGCTGTCAACCAATGCATTAGCAATATCAACGCCTTTTTCAAGTTCAGCGCGTTGTAAGCTACCTTGCGGCACGCCTTCAAAAACATCCAGAAAAGTTTGTTCATCTAATGATTTTAAGGCCTCTGCCGTCGATTTTCCAAATAAAATACGACTGGCATCTTGAGCTTTTTGCAACGCCTCTTCACCATGAACCATCCGCGTGACTTCTTCGGCTAAACGTTTTTGCAATGCCCGGTAATGTGGCGCTTCCCGGTGCTCAGCTATTAATTGGTCGATAGTATTTTTGTCTAAAAACGTAAAAATTTTGATGTATTTTTCCGCATCTTCATCAGCGGTATTAATCCAAAATTGATAAAACTTATATGGCGAAGTATATTTGGCACTCAACCATACGTTGCCTTGCTCGGTTTTACCGAATTTGCCGCCGTCAGCTTTGGTTATTAACGGTACGGTTAAAGCATAGGCTTTACCGCCTTCAACCCGTCTTATCAACTCGGTTCCGGTGGTCATATTGCCCCATTGGTCGCTGCCGCCCATTTGCAGTTGACAATCCATTGAACGATACAAATGCAAAAAATCGTATCCTTGAAATAATTGATAGGTAAATTCGGTAAAAGACATGCCGGCACTATCATCATGCTCAGGATTAAGCCGTTTTTTTACCGAATCCTTAGCCATCATATAATTGACGCTAATATGCTTCCCGATATTGCGAACAAAATCGATTAACTTTATATCTTTAAACCAATCGTAGTTGTTGACCAATACCGCCCGATTGTCTTGGGCGTCAAAATTTATAAATTGGGCTAATTGTTGTTTAATAGCTTCTACATTATGGTTGAGGGTTTCCTCGTCTAACAAATTACGTTCTTTTGACTTGCCCGACGGGTCTCCAATCATTCCGGTAGCCCCGCCAACTAAGGCAACAGGTTTGTGTCCGGCGCGTTGAAAATGCATCAAAATTATAATCGGGACCAAACTTCCGATATGCAATGAATCAGCAGTAGGGTCAAAACCAATATAGCCGGCAACTTGTTTGCTTTTTAGCAAATCTTCGGTGCCGGGCATCATATCATGCAATAAACCGCGCCATTTCAGTTCCGCAATAAAATCTTTCATATTATCTTAATTTTTTATGCTTGCAAAAATAAGAAATCTTTGGAGATAGCAGATTATAAAATAATTCTATTGTAAATTTTGAAAAGATAATGGTTCTGCAAAAACATCAATGAAAAAAACTTATATTTGTAACAAAAATAACAAGATGAACAAACCTGTAAAAGTTAAATTGGAAGCCGGCAAAAATTATGCATGGTGCACTTGCGGCTTATCAAGCAAATTGCCGTTTTGTGACGGTAAACATTCCGATACCGGAATGCGTCCGTTGATTTTTAAAGTTGATGAAACCAAAGAGTATTGGTTATGTGCTTGTCAGCATACCCGGAAACCGCCATTTTGCGACGGTAGTCATAAAAAATTGCAATAACGACTACAAAAAAAGCGCCCGTATTACCGGACGCTTTTCTCAATTATTATGAAAAAACCAATCTGTATTAGGAATTGGCATATCTTTTAGCGACTTCATCCCAATTAATGACATTGAAAAAGTCATTGATGTAAGCGCCGCGTTTGTTTTGATGTTTTAAGTAATAAGCGTGTTCCCAAACATCCATACCAAGGATCACGTTACCTTTACAATCGACAAATTTCATCAACGGGTTATCTTGATTGGGTGTATGGCAAATGCTCAACTTTCCATGATTGCTTAGCAACCAAACCCAACCGGAACCAAAACGGGCGCCACCGGCTTTTGCCCACTGGTCTTTAAAATTTTCAAACGAACCGAAATCGCGATTGATAGCTTCGGCTAATTCACCTTTGGGCTCTCCACCACCATTTGGCGACATGATTTGCCAATATAAAATATGATTCCAATAACCGCCGCCATTGTTTCTAATGGTTGTTTCATGAACGTGTATGGATTTCAAAATATCTTCTATACTTTTGCCTTCATAGCAAGTGCCTTCAATTGCCGCATTTAAGCCGTTGGTATAACCTTGATGGTGTCCCAAATGATGCACCCGCATGGTGGCTTCGTCAATATAAGGTTCTAAGGCGTCGTATGCATATGGTAATTCAGGTAATTTAAAGCTCATAATTGTAGTATTTAAAATTGATAAGCAAATATATTGTATCTTTGAACGGGAAGAAAGTCATTTTAAGATATTTTATTTATAGTGCCATAAATTTTATTTATAATGATTCAAAATAGATTTGTTGTTTATAAAGCCGGTGCCGGTTCCGGAAAAACTTTTCAAATAGCCAAACGCTATTTAAACCGGTTGATTCAAGCGCAAAATTCGCAAATGATATATCGTTTGATTGGTATTACGTTTACCAATAAGGCTGCCGAAGAAATGAAAAAACGGATTATTGACAATTTAATTAGTGCTTCGAAAGGTCAAATAACTGATGTTATGGCGGCGGTTAGTCAAGAGTCGAAAGCGATAATTAAACAACAAACCGGCATTAGTAAAGATGTTGATTATCAGCAAGAAATCATTAAAAGAAGCCGGCAACGTCTTACCGAAATTTTACATTATTATGACGAGTTTCAACTCACGACGATTGATAAATTGATGTATAAAATCATCAAAACTTTTGCCCGTGACATGCATTTGTCAACCGATGTTGAAGTGGAAATGGATTATAAAGAAGTGGTCAGTAATTTGATTGACCAACTGATCAACCATGCAGAACCCGACAGTTTGTTATCCCGATTTTTTATAGACTTTGCATTGGAAAACTTAGATGATGAAAGGCATTGGGATATCAAAAACAATTTGCTTCTTATCAATAAAATTATTTTTGATGATAATCATTTCGAAGTTTTAAAGACGTTGGAAAACAAGACTTTAAGTGATTTTGTAAAACTAAAAAAGTTTTTAAAAAAAGAGATAAGAAGCATTTCAAAACAACTGGTCGATTTTGGAAATGCTTTGGAACAAACTTACCAAGCTTATCAAGTATATATCAACAAATCTTTAAATACGTTGGTTAGAAAATTAAAATTTGAACATCACCAAATTGAAGTTGTTGATACCATACGAAACAAACTAAACGAAGAAAATTATGTGTATTACGTAAAAAGCAAACTGCAAGAACTACACATAGACGAACAAAATCTTTTAAAAGGTTCTATCAATGACGACATTCATCATATTTTAACCCGTGCGGTTCCGTATATTGACGCCAATCTGGAACGGTACTTTTTGTTAAAAGCCATTTTAAAAGAAGTCAACGCTTTGAGTATAGAAAACGAGTTGCAAAAAGAAATTGCCTCATATAAAGAAACTCACAATCGCATTTTTATCAGCGATTTTAACAAGTTGATTTTAGAGCAAATTTTAAAAGATTTGTCCGGTGATACGCCTTATATTTACATGCGGTTGGGTGAAAAATACGCTCATTATTTTATCGATGAGTTTCAAGATACTTCGGCTTTGCAATGGCAAAATTTGATGCCTTTGGTCCGTGAAACTTTGTCAAAAGAATTTGCCGGCGGACATGCGGGAACCGCTATGCTCGTTGGCGATGCTAAGCAATCCATATACCGGTTTAGAGGCGGCAAACCGGAACAATTTATTGCTTTGAGCAATCCGGACCTGCAAGATGGCGATGGCAATCCGTTTGCAGCCATAACCGGAAAAAATGTGGAAACCTTACCATTTAATTGGCGAAGCAAAGAACATGTCATCAACTTTAACAATGATTTTTTTAAGAATTTCAGCCTGTATTTAGATGAGCCTTATTGCCAAGTTTATATGGATCCTACTCAAAAGATACCGCCGGATAGAAAGACTGGTGAAGGTTATGTCAATATCAGGTTTTTAAAGGGACCACGCGGTCCTGAGAAAGAAGATTTTGAAGAAGCGGTTTTTGAAGCCATACAACAAGCTGAACAGAACGGATTTAAAGAAGAAGAAATTTGCATATTGGTCAATACCAATAACGAAGGAAAAAAAATTGCCGGTTTTTTAAGTCAAAATAATATAGAAGTGGTATCATCCGATTCGCTTTTGGTTGCCAATGCCGGCAAAGTGCGTTTTTTGACCGGTTGGTTATATTTTATACATTCGGGAAATCCCTTGTATTTGTATGAGGCCGTTGGCTACTTGGCAGATAGAGATGCTAAGCCCAAATCGCAATATTATGAAAAATTGATTAGCCATAAAGACATTTCTAAAAAAGACCAAGTTGAAGCTTTTGAAAAAGTTGGCTATCATGTTGATTATGAACGTTTAATCAAATTTAATTTGTAT
>Ga0256832_1003108_pt1 | contig 11302 bp, 10 predicted proteins | sample 134614metaG_FD_190534 | JGI IMG/M metagenome (GOLD analysis project Ga0256832, IMG submission 190534) | Hydrothermal vent microbial communities from Lau Basin, Pacific Ocean - 134-614 | ecosystem: Environmental > Aquatic > Marine > Hydrothermal vents | place: Pacific Ocean: Lau Basin | collected...
TACCTTCACCGACACCGGTCCTACGCCGGTCAGAATCTCCCGCTCCGGCAGATATCCATTGCGCACCACCGCCTTCCGGCCTTGTTCGTCTACTTGCCCTTCATATCGCTCAAGCAGCTCTGCCAGCTCCGCCTCTACTGCCTTCTGAATCAACCGCTTGGCCCCACTCCGTAACAGCTCCGTTAATGGATCCTCAATCCCCTCTGGTGATCTAATGGAAACTACGTTATCCTTACTCATGGTGGCGTACCTCCTTTGCTGTCTCAGTTATGCAAAACCGATTTCAGCAGGGTACGCCGCCTTAGTCAATCACTCCCGTACACCAAATTAGAGCATAACTCGTTGTAAGCTCGCTATGGACAAAAAAGGGTTCAGGAATAATTATGCCGGAACGTTGTTGTCCTTTTTCTGTTCTTTTAAAATATCGATCCATTTGTCCAGCCAGGATATGACTCCTGCTCTTATCAAGCTCGTCAAAAACTATAATACCTGTAGATTCCGGACTCTTATCTTCCAAAAAATAATAAAAACGCTCAAATAAGTAAGAATAATCCTTTCTTAGGTAATCACCCGTGTTGTTCCTTGGTGATTGATATGTCACAATGCTAGCAAAAAAATAACATCTGAATCGGGCGCAAATACTAAAAACTGACCTAACATAAGCCAATTTTGCCTGGCCTAGGGCCGCCATTTCCCTTTTCCCTGCAGTTTCTCCTCTGATAAGGCACTTTTTTGCTCTTTCACGCCTTTCCTCCTCGGGCAATTCAGGAAGCATTGCGGCATGTCGAAATACCTTCTTTTTCAGCAGTTTCTTACCCTTAAGTTCTCTAGTACCCTTGGTATACCTGCTGCCAAAAATATCTTTTTCTGCCTGATGAATCGCAAGAATAAAATTCCATAAATCCCGATCTTCAACCGCTACTCCAGCCAAAACCTCACACGGTGAGTATCTGCGATCTTGACCACTTTCATCGATGAAAAGAAAATATGCCATGGACCTCCAAGCTCAAAACTCCCCAAAAAGCAAACTCTATTTCTTTTTACCGCATACTGCCTTTACTTCTGCCAACAGGTTGCCAAACTTTCCGTAATTGACCTTTACGCCGTCGTCCAGGTCCAGGCTGATTTTCCGGTCTGCAAAGTGCCTGAGTTCGTCGTCAAACCTGGAAAGCTCATCCTGCTTTTTTCTAAGTGCATCCATCTCCTTCTGGAGCTTGTTCCTGGCCGAGGCCGTAGCGGCAGCGTCAATCTCGCCTTTTAAGTACTCAAGCCGTGCGATGATCTTCCCCTGAAGTGGTATTACATAGGCGCTCCGCATCCTGGAAAGTGTTGCCTCGTTATATCTGTGGAGATATACGAGGCATTGAAAGGCCTTCTGTTTGCCGCTTGAAAACAGCCAGTATATGGGCCTCTTCTTATAAGTCTTAAGGTGGTCCTTGTAAAAAGAGGTGCTCAGATATCTGCGGATGGTATCTTCAGGTGTTTCGTTTCTCTTCGGCTTCAGCGCATCTGCAACAAACTTAAGATTCTCCTCAAGGTGTTCCTTGGGCCACGCTGTCTTTATGAATTCAATGAAGCGGTTTGTGGCATCGTCCTCAAACCATGCAATATCTGTAACAGGGATTATCCCGTCTTCATCAGCAGGGAATTGCCTGTACCTGGAGGGATCAAAGCCCTCATTGCCGCTGTGGGCATAGATGAGGCCAGGCTCATCCAGACTGTATCTTCCCATCATGCAGCCAATGGCATAGGAGATCAGCTCCTTCATGGTGTCAGTCAGGAGCATGGCCTCACGTTCTTCGTCCGTGTATTTCTTGTTTTGTTTGTCTGGATAGCGATAATATGGATTGCAGGTGAGGGTGATTTCAGAAAGAGGGACATCGGGGGTAAGCTCATCTTCAAGGCCATAGGCCTTGATGAAAATTCGGTTGTTTTCCTCCTCAAGCCGTTTCGTCTCCTGGGTCATCTCGTGCCAGTGCCGACGTACAGCAGCATAGGTGTTTTTAAGGGTTGGTTTGTGGTGCTCAGGGTTAAGGAGGGGAAGCTGTTGAAAGTCCCAAGAGGTTTCGTATGAGTCCCAGTCGAGTTGGGATAATTCCAAGCCATTCCTTACTATATCAACATCCCATTGAACTCCTGAAACAAGGGGAATTTTCAATACGTTCCCTGCTTCGATATTCATTGTACAACTTATGGTTTGCAAAAAATAATATGATACTTTTGAAAGAAGTAAAGCTAAAACAAAAAAAATATCTATGTTTGAATTTTTCACAAAAGCACTGGAACCTGGAGTTACGAACATGAACCCAGGAGGACTATATCTAATTCCAAATTTGCTGGAACTTAGTCCGTTCCAAGTAATCGATTCTTTAAATGCAAACTCACCATTATAATTATGGGAACGAATTCTTCCTGTTTTAGGATCTGCATTGTTTTTTATCTCTTCACCGTCATTGAACCAATTCACAATATTTTCACAATTGCCGTACCATTTTCTAAATTCTCCTCCTTTATTACAAGGAAACCATTTTTTTTTAGACTTTTTTGCGGCCTGATTAGAAAAAATATTAAAGCCAATTTTTTTAAATGAAACCTCCGACCATTGTCGAATGAATCGTTCGTTATCGCCGGTTGCCAAAGCAATTCTCGTTATTATCACTTCATCCAAATTCTTATTTTTTTCAAAAAGGAATAGAATTTTCATAGGAACCCAATACGCAATCGGGCTCCCCGGTATCTTCTTAAAATCCTCAGCACTGGAGCGGAAAAAGTATTTCTCCATCAGCTAATCCTTGGCTAAATCAATAATTTTGAATTTCTTCCTCTCTCTTATCCGGTAGATGGAAAAATCTCTGTCTATGGTCAGGATTTTGTCTATCTTCAGTTCTTCTGCCAGATAGACAAGACAGGCATCTGCAAAATCCATTGGTAAATCAGCATATTTCAGCATCAGTTGTCTTATTCGCTTTATGGCTGCCAGTTCAATGGGAGAAACCTCTACGCCACCCCGATAAATCCACTCCAGGAAATCTGCCTGGGCATTGCGGCTGAAATCCAACAAGAACAAGACCTCAGTAATGGAGGCCAAGGTAGTAATTAAGGGATGCTGGTTTTCCTTAATGAATTCCAAAGATGACTGGTGATATTGATCGGAGGCATCAAAAAGGGCTACTAAAGGGCCAGAATCAATGAGTATCTTTTTCACTTGCCCTTTTGCCCTTGATTTTTCCTTTTATTATTTCTTTTCTTCTTACCGACAAGTCACTGTGGCCGCTTGAATACTTGCCGAAGAGATCCCTTCCAAGGTCCCACGGGGTCTGCCTCGAGAATTTTTTCAGGTATTCCTGTATGCTCCGCCTTATCAGCTCGGACTTTGTAAGGCCCAGCTTTTTAGCTGCGTTGGTGATTTTCTGCTCCATTTGGGGATCTAATCTCAGGGTTAGCATGATTTACACTCCTACACCGCATTCGGCCATTTTTGTATTACATTAAAGTAATACAAAGGACTCGTCAATTACTTTTTGACGCCTGCTAACTTTCTCCCCTTTTCTGTCAGCCTGTACTTTCACCGCCATTTAAAATTTAAACTCTTTCATAAATTTCCAGGAATCTTTTTCTGTTGATGCCTACCTGGCTGCAGATATGTCTTAATGTAGATCCCTTAATACGTTTATGATTCGGGAGGGTTAGAGGTGTTTTGGTACCATCCTGATTTTTTCTCAACATGGCAATATGATTGCCCTCTCGAACTATCTGAAAGCCTAACTCTTCAAGTACTTTTAAGGCCTTTTTCTTGGGAATATCCCTTGGAAATTTCATCAAGCTGCCAGTTGGGCCTCTGCAATAAAGGCCTCTTCCACATCAATTTTCTCCTCAAGGACATCCTTACCAAAGGTCTCGATGTGAAACTTGATGGCAGAAGTTACATCTTTTAGGGCCTCTTCGTAGGAGTCTCCTTCACCGACGACTATACCTTTAAGGCCAAGTGGATATGCTATGTATCCATCGCTGTGTTTTTCAATTATGATTTTGACTTTCATCCTATTCTCCTCAAAAAGAAGTCTGTTAAAAGCATTATGCCATCTGGGCCTTCGGATAGAAGTTCACAAGTTGAAATATACAATACTATCCAAATTATAATGGTATTCAATAATTCTGTAAGCGCTTACAGAATGGAAAATTACCTTCTGGCCGGGACAGAATGAATTTAATATTCATAGTTACTTGCCACTTCGCCTGGCCGCCTGAATTATTTCTAGAGCTTTTATACCTTGAATAGCTGCCCCTTTAAAATCAGAAAGCCTTACATACCCGCCTTTATATTTTGGTCTGTGGTAATTCTCCAGTGTAAAAGTGCAAATGGGCACAGTAGCTCCTTCAAAGCCAGAGTATTCTAGCTGAATAAGTGACGTTATGGTTTTGGTATCCAAAAGAAATAATCTTAATTTTTCATAAGATGATATAAACATCCAAACAAACGGCGACATGAAGCCAAGATGCCCTCCAGTTAAAGTAAGTTCTGTATTTCTCTCAATAAACATTGCAAACAGGTCGGACTTGGAATCCGGATACTCTTTCTTTGCAAATTTCTTAAGGGCAGCGTTCATTCCCTTGCTTCCCATGTATGGTGGATTGGCAACCACCACATCATATTTTCGTGAAAGAAGCTCGGCCTGCCTGACAAAGGGAAGCAGTCTATCGGCATACTCTCTGGAAAGTTGGGAGCCCTCTTTCAGGCACCATTCAATCTTTTGGCGGATGGCTGGAAGCCTTTTTGCTATCTCATCAGGCACTCTAATAAGTGAGCCGAAGGTCTTGCCAAACTTGAAAAGCTCAAGGAGCGCTTCAATATCTCTGGGCCTTACTTCCTCCTTTTCCTTTAGCTCCAGATTTTTCTGCACGGCTGTGGGGAAAAGTTCTCCCTGTACACCCTGTCCAGACAAAAATTTCTTTTTCCCCTTTGCCAATACCGCTTTAATGACTTCATCCCAGTCATTGCCCCTGCTTTCCTGGATTGAGAATACGTTGGGCCTTATGGCGCGGCCAAATATCCGCCTGTCATCCGCCCTTGCCCTCATCATCAGGCAGAAGGCTGCAAGTTGTGCGGCCCTGTCATCTATGTCCAGGCCAAAGAGGTTTTTGGTAAGAATGAGCCCTGGGATATCCCTTGTCCTGTAACCGCGCTCAAGGTAAATGTCCTTCAAGATATTATAGGCCTCAAGTAGGATGTGACCCGAGCCGCAGGCAGGGTCAAGCACTCTGATACCTTCAGGGTCAAGACTTGAGGGCGCACTTTTTAAAAGCTCCTCCTTTACATCTTCCCTCTGCTCACCATCACCTATGTAATATTCCATTCTTTCTTTAAGAAGGGAATCAGGGTACGCAGAAAGCCACAGGCGACCAAGGCTGTTCTGGATCATGTATCTTACGATCCAGTTTGGCGTAAAAAGCTGGGTTGCAGCCGGGATGTCTTCTGATTTAATGACCTTTCCAATTACCTGGTCCTTTTTTTCCTTTATGTAGAACTGGTATAGCCAGCCGATTATTTCCACGTTTTGCCAATCTTCTTCCGGTATGGAAGAGACGAGTTTTCGCACAAGGCCCGAAGAGTGCAGAAGATTTGCAGGAAGGAGGAGTTTCAGGGCATCGTCTATGCGCCCGAACAGAAATGGCATTGCATCATGGAGGCTGTTGCACTGGGCGATTATTAAAAGCCGGTAAAGCTCATCATCCCTGTTACCTGCCAGTCTAAGCTCAATGACCTTCTCCCTGTCCAGCCCGGGGATATCTATATCTGCAGCATTTTCCAGAATCTCCGGGACATCGGAACCTGAACGGTTGCTGAGCACCCTGTAGCCATGATCGAGATAGTCATGGATTTCCATGTATCTAAGCGCTGCAAAGCGGTTGAACCAGGTGTAGGCGGCCTCTTCCATAACCTCGTTGAAACTGGTGCGCCTTATGCGTCTTATTATCTCGTCTCTCAATTCACCCACCCTCTTGGGGAAGGGCTGGCCGCCAATGATGGCTACATCTCCTTTTATTTCGCAAGGCTCAATATGATTGTGCGTTATGCCAAGCAGGTTGGCCCTTTCGGTCACTGCCTTGATGAAATCTCTTCTGGCCTTTGGAGTATAGGCCTTTATCCTTGATGTGTTCACTGGATCTTTATCCTTGTGTCAGCCTTAAGGGCCGCCATTAATTCCTCCCTGAGCCTGGCAAGAAACCGTTCCACATCCTTTTCTGATTCAAGATAACCAAGGGAAAGTTTTGCAGGCCATACAACCTTTACAGGCTTGGCTGCACTCTTTTCTTTCTCTTTTGGTATCAAGTTCTCTTCAATAAGCTCTATTGCCTCATCTGTCAGATCCCGGGCCTTTTCGAGCTGATATGAGATATTGGGAATACTTGTTTCCTGCTCAATCTTTTGTTTTGTCTGCTGAAGGCCTGTAAGAGCCTTGTTCCTGAGATCAGCGGAGGCCTTTTTCTCATCAAGAACAGCCTTCACCTGATCTATGTACCTCTCCATCTGGTTGAGTGCGTCCCTTCTTTTCTTCTCAAGGATATTGTTGTTTACTGCTTTAACTTTTTCTATAAGGCCGTCAACTTCACGCAGCATTCCGTAAGGGGCTTTACTGTTCTGGATTTCTTTTAATCTGTTAAGGGCCTTTGCAGCCTCCTGGTCTTCCAGGATAGCTGCTTCATTGGGTTTTAAGGTGTCAAGTGCCTTTTTAAGATTCTGCCAGGTTGAAAGCTGGTTCTTGTAGAAGTCGCTTAGATCCTGAAGGTCATCGGCAAGATCACGCAATTCCTCTTTTTTCTCATTGAAGGAAACAATGAATTCGTACGGGTCAGATATGGCAAGGAGTGATTCAATGATGACAAGGCCGTTTTCTATCTCTTTCTTCCCTGGATATTCTCCGGTTGCCGCAAGGGGCTGGAAATGCTCAAGCTCATCCTTCCATTTCCGAATTTTACCTTTGAGAAACTCAAAGAGCTTTTCCTGGGTTTCGGGACCGATTGAACCAAAGAGTTTCTTTCCAAGATTTTGTGCCCTTTGAAGCTCCGCCTTTTTGGCAATGCGCTGCTTTATGATCTTGATGCCTTTCCACTGGCCCGACTTGGTCATGGGGCCTGCAGCATCCCTTGGGCGCATCTTGGCGCCGTCTTTTACAAGATGAATCTTGCCGCCGGCAAACATCCTTGCCACCAGAAGCGCTGTTTCCCATTCTGGCCATCCATAAGGAGCAGAGCTGAAATGCTGGATAAGCTCGCTTAAGACTATGGGCCTGTTTTTCATGGTCATAAGGTCGATGAAAGTGGCTATTTCCTTTACGTCTTCGCGTTCCTCCTCTTCCAATTCATATCTCAGGCCCTTCTGGCCAAGATCATCTGAAAGGAGTATGGCCCTTATCTCCTTTTGGGGGTTTTCATGGAGTTTTTTGAGGTAGCTGAATTTGCTGTATATATTTTGGATCAGGTAGTCCAGCCCGGCATTCAGTGCCTCTAAAGCACTTGCCGGATGCAAATCAAGCCTTGTGCCCAGGGCAAAATATTCTGCCTTTTGAAAGAGTGCATCGAGGCTTTTTAAAAGCCTTTCTTTACGATTCCGGTTTTCCTCTGCCCTGTCGCTAAGAATCCTCTTTAGCGCAGGAGAGGCAGCGCTGTCTTGTTTTGTAAGTATAAATTTTTCCGTCTTTAAATATGTTCTTAGCCCATCTATGAACTTCCTGTCATCCGGGAGCTTGATAACAAGATGCCCCTCCTTTTGAGAGGAATACATTATACACTTTGATTCATTAAACTCAGAATAGGAGTCTGAAAGGGGTGTTATTATCTCCACTGCCAAATCCCCCTGCCCCCTTGTTCCATAAAAATGACCGTCACAGATACGATGAAAGGGATAGTCACGGCGATAGGCGGTATAGCGGTGCTTGTTTTTGCCTTTGAACAGTTCATCAAAGATGAACTCACTCAAGCGCCTTGTCTCTTCAGCAGACGTGATTTCCACAGCCTTTATTTCCCTTGCCACCTCCCTTTCCTCATCTGTCAGAAAGAAGAAGTGGTCCCCGCTTCGGTTGACGAGGTTTTCTCTTTCCAGGCGTTCAAGGGACTGCTGAATTTCCGTTTTGATGGCAAGACGATCTGCATCTACCTGGTCAATAAAGAGGGTTACCAGGTTGTCTATGTTTGGCTTGATGGTCTCCACATACCTGATTAGAAAAAGGGTCTGGAGCAGGTGAATGTCAAAGGGGGGCATTATACCCGGGTTTTCCGCTGCCTGGGTGATACTCCTTTTGACTGATGTATCCAAAAAACTTTCTATGCAGGGATAGAATTGGTACAGAGGTGCAAGGGCGCCGATTTGCCTGTCTGAAATGTTTTGGGCAGCAGATTGGAAGGCATCGAGCATTGATCTTTCCCCACGGCTTAGATGCATCCCGGAGGCCCCTGCCTTCCGTATGGACTCGAATATCTTCTGAACAAGCTGAAAATGATAGGGTACAAAGGGATAATTTACTGCAAAATCCTTCTCGTCGCTGAATTTCCTGTGGGTGGCGCTGTCTCTTGAAAAGCTGATCTGGTTGTTGATGATGTCGCCCTTTTCCATGAAAAGACTTTCAAGCGTTCTTTCAGCTTCCTTCTTCTTTTCCAAAAGCCGTCTCTGGATAACCTCGTCAGTATTGGCGCTTGAAAGAGAAAGCCTTGTCCTGAACCTGCCCTGAATCTTTGAAAAATCGTTGGCCGTTCTGGATTTAAGACTTCCGAGGGTTGCGTCTATATCCTCCTGAGACGTGACCATTATCCACGCCCTTCCCTGGCACAGGCGGCCAAGTTCTTCAGTTATTGTCTGAAGATTGAGCATCAGGTGGCTGTCGTCTCCAATAAACTGGCCCACCTCGTCCACAAGAAAGACGATTCTGTGGCCGGGCTCTTTGGAATCGAGATATTCCTTCACCCTCCTGGCAAATCCTTCAACCGTGAGGCTGAAACGCTCCTCAATGCCTTCAAACCACTCCCTTGCCGATTGCTCATCCCTTTCAAGGGCCTTTGAAAGGGCTTTAACGATCTCGTCTGTGAGAAGTGAATAGGCGTCCCTTTCATCTTGCCAGTCTGAGCCATGAATATCCTTGAAGGCTCTTACAAACTCTTCATACCTCCCTTTGCGTACAAGGTATCTTTCAAGCTCAGCAAGAGGAAGAGACTCACCGCTGAGACCTTGCATCTCGTTAAAGACACGCCAGAATACAGAAAGTATCGCAGCCCTGCCCTCAGAGGCATCAGCCCTACTGTCTATGTTGAACAGGATAACGTCAGTAGGGATCTGTGCAGCCCGCTTGATGTCTGCAAAAAGCATGGGATCTTTTATCTTTGTCTTAAAAAAATCTATAGTCCGCTTTGTTTCCCCGGTTTCAGGGTTTGAGACCGCACGGTTTTCAAGAATGTAAGAGAGAATCTTTAAAAAGTGTGATTTACCAGAGCCAAAAAAGCCCGATATCCAGACGCCGATTGAATCACCTGAGTGAGGTTCATCTGACAGGTAAACCCTGAACAACTTTCTGAAATGGTCGTCAAGCTCCTTTGTTACCACATATTCGTCCAGTTCCTGCCATATTACCGCATCATCTTGCTGGCTAGCCTTTACCACCCCGTTTATGTGCCGGAAGATGGACCTTGAAAAGATGTCTCTGATTCTCATACCTAAATCCTCATTGTTGTCTCGTCATGGGACCAGACGAAACGCCCTGTAGTAATTGCTTTCTTTGAGCCTGCCAAAAAGCTGAAGCCCGTAACCTGTATAGACCCCAGGATAAAACATGACCAGTGGTGTGTTGTTCATCAGGGGGTGAAGGTTGCTTAAAAGGGTGCGGCTTCTTAAAAGAGGCCATACGCTTCCTACTCCTGAGACCAGGACCAGATCGGTTGTTTCCGGCCGGGCTACATTTACAAACACCCTTGATATCTTAACCGGATCCAGCGGGGCCTTGAGGGCCTTTAAAAGCGACTTATCCCCCTTTTCACGCTGAATTTTAATTGCCCTTTCAAGGAGTCTTCGTTCTTTAAGATAGTCTATTATTAGCTGAAACAGGTTTATATGCCTGATACTGAGTTCAGGCCTCTTTTTCTCAAGGTGGGTCAGGATGAAATCAATATGTTCCCTCATCTCCAGTTCTCTTTCAGGTGGATAATCGAAGATATAAAATGCGATTTCATTCCCAAGTCCCTTGCTCCTTAGAAAGTCATCAGACGTTATTCGGGGAATGATCTGGTTCAGCCTTTCCTTGAATCTGCTCATGATATCTGATTATTCTGCTACCTTCATACACTTCAAGACATAATCTTCAGAATTTTTTATCAAATAGTTCTTCACCTCGGGAATTATGGCTACGGGCTGCAGCTTAAGAGACCTGGTGCTTTCAAGGTATCGCGCCTCTGCAAGTATCCTGAAAACCACCTGCTTAAGCTTGGCCCTTGTGCTTTCCGACCATTCCAATATCTGGGGTTCGGCCTGGGAACAGGTTTCGATAAAGCGGTTCCAATCCGTATTCGTAAGATGCCGTTCAAATGTTTTCCAGCGCTCCCTGACTACATGGTACAGGAAATCACCGAGAAGACAGCTGTGCTTGACAGCAGCAGCAAGGAGTGCCTGTGTTGCAACGTCTTTGTTTCCTTCTGCAACGAGTTTCCACAAGGCCGGCTTCATTAATTCCAGTCTTTTTCTAATAAGCCGCGCCTGTCTTATGGCGGTGGCAGGACTCCTTTTCTGCAAAATGTTCTTGTCTATTATCGCCTCATTCCATTGCTCAGGGCTGACGTTTTTGAGCAGCAGCCGGGCAACATGCCTGCTTTCCGGCAACATAAGCGATCCGGCCACAATCTGGGCATTATATCGTGTTTTATTTTGAATATCGGCTTTAATCATGATGTAAAGTTTCTAAAAAAACTGTTTTTGGGGTTTTTCAATAATTTTCCATATGAGTCTTTTTTAATATCTCTTTAACTTCTCTACCACCACTCCCACAACGTAAAGCTCGCGGTTATCCACTACGATATCCTCATACTTTGGATTTAAGGGGTGAAGGACCCAGCGGTCTCCCTTCTTTTTTATCTGCTTGAAGATGGCCTCACCGTCCTGGTTTTTTACAATGACGTAGTTTCCTGCCTCCCAGGCGATGTGGGGATTAACAACGATGATCTCGCCTTCCCTGAACTCAGGCTCCATGGAGTCTCCCTCTACCCGGAGGGCAAAGACGTTAGGCCCCTTTGTCATGGCCCAGACCCACTCTTCGCATTCGGCAAC
>Ga0256832_1003109_pt1 | contig 11298 bp, 9 predicted proteins | sample 134614metaG_FD_190534 | JGI IMG/M metagenome (GOLD analysis project Ga0256832, IMG submission 190534) | Hydrothermal vent microbial communities from Lau Basin, Pacific Ocean - 134-614 | ecosystem: Environmental > Aquatic > Marine > Hydrothermal vents | place: Pacific Ocean: Lau Basin | collected...
CGGATTTCGGCTCCGAGGGTTGGGGGTTTGAATCCCTCCGCGGGTACTTTTCTACTCATAATGAAAACGCAGTGATTTGTAACTTACTATAAATCACTGCGTTTTGAATTTTTATGACTAACATCAAAAATTAATATTATGAAAATATCCGGTAAAAACGCCCTAAATACGCCCCAAAAAAAACATTAGGGTGTAAAATATGAAGATCGTTATGAAAAAATAATTTTGCTATATCCGGTGCATTTCATGGTTAGTTTAAAATAAAAATCTTTTAAAAAAATCATTTCTTTAGATTTGATAATTGTGAAAAATATTGTGATGGTGTCATACCTTTAAGTTTTTTAAAAACAGCGTTAAAACTTGATTTGGAATTAAATCCGGCATCAAAGGCATGGGCTAAATAACTCAATCTTGGATCAATTGTTACATTTTGGATAAAAGCTTCTACGCGATAGTGGTTGATAAAATCATTAAAATTTTGTTTGTTGTACCGGTTGATAATTTGTGACAAATGATGTGGCGACATTTCCAATTGCTCAGCAAGGGAATAAAGTGTGAGCTTGGGTTGCAGATATGGTTTGGTATCCCGCATAAATTTTATAAGTTGTCGGTGTTTTTCGTCAGCAATTTCTTTTGGTAAACCCGAATTTTGATAAGTATTTTTACTTGTTTTAGCGTGTAGCAAGATGCTATCGTCTATAAAAATATGTTGGTGTCTAATCCCATAAAACCCCAGAGTCAGCAGTCCTAAAATCAATAACGTATAAAAAATATAATCTGGATTAAAGGGTAAATTGATAGTTCCGTATTTACGACTGATTACAACCATTGTTGCCGTTGAAAAAACCAAACCGATTCCATAAATAAAACCTTTTAACCAATTGAGATTAATTTTTTCGGAAAATGCATATTGTTGTTGTAAAAGTGATTGATAACGATTTAGTAATTTGTACGACAGGCAAGTGTATATGATGCCGGATAACAAAAAAGCAATCTTTAAAATTTCAGTAAACCATGTATAATCCTTAATTTTACCCATATCTACCAAATGTTTTTGGTTGGCAGTATAAAAAAAATAAAAATTAAACAGATACAGATAGGTTAGCAACACCGGTAAAAAATGCAAGTAATCCTTGGTTCGAAAATACTTGTATGATTTGATGGCATAAAAAACATATAAAAAAAGTAGCGGACCGTAAAAAAACGGAAAAGCTGCTGTTAAACCAACCAAATGCGGATATTTATTCCAGTAACCATTTATACTTAAATAATAATTGCTTAAATGAATGGCGATAATCAACATCCAAACAGCTAATATTTTATCAGAAACAGATTTGTTTTGTTTGGTTAATAATAAAACAAATTGAAATAATGCTATAAAAATTCCTATAATTAAAATATTATTCATTGGAGTACAAAAAAATAACCAGTTAAAGATTAATAATCAGGAAAGTCAACTCCAAAAATTGAGTAATATAATGCTTACGATTGTATTTCGGAACTAATTCCAAAGCCAATACCTTTTTTGGTGCGGATTTTACTTTTTCCTACTTTTTTGCGCAGGTTGTTCATATGAACATCAAGTGTTCTTTCACCTACAATGATATGTCTGCCCCAAATATGTTCGTAAATTTCGTCACGTGAAAATATTTTACCCGGGTCATTGGCTAACAAAGTCAAAATATCATATTCTATTTTGGTCAAAGAGAGCTCCTCCCCTTTGCGGGTCACTTTACGTTTTTTCGGATTAATAGTAACATTACCGATACGGATTTTTTTACCGCTATCTTTTTTAAACTTTTTACGAAAAGTAAAAAATGCTAACAACTTGGCTTTGATGAGTTCGTTTGACCAATTTTCATCTATAAAATCGTCTATGCCATTTTGAAAACATTGTAATAATAGCGATTCATTAAATGGTGCAAATAGATATACCGGAATTTTTTGAGTAACTTTTTGAAGCCGTAAAGCAGCAATATCTTCACAAAGTTCTTTGGACTGCCAATCAACTATAACCAAATGAAGTTTCATATCCGGATAAAGTTGTTCAGGAGTTAAAAAATCAAAATCATTACCCAGTAATTTTTGGAACTTACCGGTAGATTTTTTTGAAAAATTGACCAATAGGATATGATATCTTGCCATAACGGATATTAATATTTCATTTCAAAGATATAAATATTTTATGAATAAAAAAATAAGGTATTTATTTCGATATAAATATGTAGCACATAAAAATTATTAATACAAAAAGTAATATTAGATCTTCTAAAACTTCATAATGTGAAATAAATATCAAATGAACTATTATGCTTATTTAATGATTGATGCCCATTAGTTATTATTAAAACAACATAGAGCCAAAAAAATGGTTATTATATGAGTAAATGCGAATTATTCGGTATTAAGAAAAAGTTAATATTAAGCATTCCTTATCGCATTTTAACAGTTTATATTAAAAATAAGTTAAATATTTTATAAACAAATGTTTGATTAACTGAATTTTCATAAAATTTGTAAAGAATTTTAAAATAAATCGTATGAAAAAACTACTACTAACTTTCACCTTGATCGCTAATCTTACGGCTTTAGCACAACAAACGGACAAACCGGTTTATCCTAAAAACATTATCAAAACCGATGTAACCGAATTGTTGTTAACGACCAATTATCATTTGAATGCCTCTTGGGAACATTTAATGTCCAAAAAAGCAAGTTTGCAACTCGATTTGTATTTTTCAAATTACGGCGATTTGACTTTTGATGACATCTATACCCAATTGGGCGTATCTTACCGGTTTTATTTTAACCGGCATATCAACCGAATGAAAGGTTTTTACGTAGCTCCGGCACTTCGTTTGCATTGGAGTTACGCGGCAGGCATTTATAATAATCCGGATTATAATGTATTGTATGCAACAGCAGGATTAAACTTGGGATATCAATGGGTCATCAAAAAGAAATGGACTTTTGATTTATATACCGATTGGCAGATTAATTTTCAAACACATCGATTGAATACCGGTTATGGAAGTTTCGGATTTAAATTCGGATATAAATTTTAATAAAAAATCAGCCGGCGCATGCGCCGGCTGATTTTTTATTTTTGAATGTCGTAATAACAACGTTTGGGTGAGTAAATCTTACCTTCCTTTTTAAGTTCCTTAATGTATTTACTCACTTCTTTGCTGTCAACATTAATCATTTTAGCTATGTCGCCGGGACGCATGGGTTTACCGGCTTGCTCAAAACTTTTGAGTATTTGGGCTTTGGTGTCCATAATTATACGTTTTTAATGATTATTTTCCTAAAGTTGCCACCATAACTGCTTTAATGGTATGCAAACGGTTTTCAGCTTCGTCAAAAACAATGGATTGTTCGCTTTCAAAGACATCTTCGGTCACTTCCATAGCACTGATACCGAATTTTTGATAAATTTCCTCTCCTACTTGTGTATCTCTATTGTGAAATGCCGGTAAACAGTGCATGAATTTGGCATTCGGATTGCCGGTTTTAGCCATCAAATCGGCATTGACTTGATAAGGTAATAATTTTCCAATGCGATCTTTCCAAACATCTTCGGGTTCTCCCATTGATACCCAAACATCGGTATAAACAAAATCAACACCTTTAACGCCTTCGCTGACGTTGTCGGTTATGGTGATTTTGGCTCCGGTTTTTTGAGCAATTTCACGAGCTTTTTCAATCAATTCTTCATCGGGTTGTAAGTCTTTGGGAGCTACCAATCGCACATCCATACCCATTTTGGCACCGCCAATCATCAACGAATTACCAAGATTATTACGGGCATCACCCAAATAAGCAAAAGCAATATTGTGCAAAGATTTATCGCTGTGCTCTTGCATGGTTAAAAAATCAGCTAAAATTTGGGTCGGGTGATATTCGTTTGTCAAGCCGTTCCAAACCGGTACACCGGCATATTTACCAAGTTCCTCAGCAATTTCTTGTCCAAAGCCGCGATATTCGATACCATCATACATACGTCCCAGTACGCGTGCAGTATCTTTCATGGTTTCTTTCTTACCGATATGCGAACCGGTTGGTCCCAAATAAGTGACATTGGCGCCTTGATCATGAGCAGCAACTTCAAAAGCACAACGGGTGCGGGTGGATGCTTTTTCAAAAATTAAAGCAATGTTTTTTCCTTTAAGTAATTGCTGTTCCGTACCGGCATATTTGGCTTTTTTTAGGTCAGCAGATAAGTCCAGTAAAAACTTGATTTCTTTGGGTGAGAAATCCAATAATTTTAAAAAATTTCTATTTCGTAAATTGAATGCCATTTGTTTTAATTTTTTATAGTTAAGCTTGACAAAAATACAATATTATTCCATGAAAAATTGTATCAATAATAAACTATTTTTTGATTTATAACGCACCTTTAATGTCGCTAGTATGTTCTAATTTGTATAAAATATCTTCTTTTTTTATGAACTTTTGTATCATTTTAATAACAACCATAACTAATACAATATCAAATATATATAAAAATATTTCAACTAGCGCATCGCTTTTAAGTTCTTCTAAAGTATTAGTCGGAATACGAAAAACAATCCGATTAAAAAAATTATCAAGAATCCATAAGGTCCACCATAAACCGATAATGGAAGATGCCGGCATAATATAATCTTGTTTTTTTAGTTTGATTAATCGCGATAATTTTAAATCAAAATCCTTTACAATTTGATAAGGATAAAATAAATTGATAATCGGTATAATCCAACTCCAAATAACCATTGCTTTAGAATGTCGCGGCCTTATAGATTTGGCGTTCAGATTGTTGTAAATACCTAAAAGCCAACGTATAAAAAATATGCCGGACACAATAAAAAGCACTATATGTAGAACAGAAAATAAGTGAATCAACCAATCACTAAAACTTAAGATGTCATCATCAATATTTTCTGCTTTAAGTTTTTTTGAAATTAAGATATATCGCCATACATATCCAATAATCAAAGATAAATCCGTCAAAGCAACCAATCCTATAAAAAGAATAGCCAAATTGGCTTTAGACTTGGTGGATTTTATAGGGACATCTTTTATGTTTTCTTCAGAAATTTCATCACCATTGCTGATTTTAGCAGATGTATCAATAACAAAATCCGGACAATAGGTTGTAAAATCCATTTGTTTTCCTCGAAGGTTACAAATATCATCATAACCGGTATAATCGGATTTCCGGTTGAGACAAATCTGACATTTTTTAAATTGTTTGTCTTGTGAAAAATCCTCCATTTTTAATCCTTTAAATTGACAGCGTCAAATTTAGGATATTTTTTTAACAAACTTCTTATGACGATAATATTTTTGGTATTTAAAATAAGCCAAACTCGCCAAAATTGCGATAAACAATATAAAATAGTACACAAAAGCCGGTGTTTGTTGCGGTTCACCTTTGGCATAAGAATGCAGTCCTGCCAAGTAATAGTTTACGCCGAAATAGGTCATAGCAATGGAAGCAAATGATATGACCGCCATCAAATTAAAAGCAAAATAACCACGCAGTCCGGGGACAAAACGGGCATGAATGACTAAGGCATAAACAATGATACTAATCAAAGCCCAGGTTTCTTTCGGGTCCCAACCCCAATAGCGTCCCCAACTTTCGTTTGCCCATTGCCCCCCTAAAAAGTTACCTATAGTGAGCATCACTAAGCCAATGGTTAAAGCCATTTCGGTGATTATGGTCAATTCTCTGATGTAAGATTCCAGTTTATCTTGGTTGCGTTCATTGGTCAGCGCCATGAGAAGTAAATTGATGAGTCCTAATATCATACCGATAGCAAAAGGTCCATAGCTGGCTACAATAATAGATACATGAATATCAAGCCAATAGGAATTTAAGACCGGTACCAGGTTTTCTATTTGCGGGTCCATCCAATTCCAATGGGCAATCATCAAAGTCATAGAGCCGACAAATAAGCCGGCAGCCAGTACTAAAGCCGATTTTCTACCTAAAATCAAACTGAACAAAATAATAGCAAACGAGACATAAACCATAGATTCATAAGCGTTGCTCCAAGGGGCATGTCCGCTGATATACCAACGTAAACCCATAAAGAACAGCATCCATATAAAGAGCAAAATGCTTATACCATATAAAAATTTAATGGCATAACATATCAATTTGGATCGGCTGAAAATTTGGACAATTGCCAAGATAAATATGAATAATGATAAAGTCATAAACTGCCAAAACAGTGAGCGGAAAGCATCATATTTGTTGTAAAAAATTTCCCATTTGATATGTTTTTCTGACGGATATACTGATTTACCAAAAGTTCTTTGATATTTATCAATACCTTTTAGTATTTGGTCAGCCAATTTATAATCACCGGTTTCTTTGGCTTTAAAAATTTCTTTTGCCCAAAGTGGTATGGCATTAACGGCAAAATTTTTGTCATCTTCATTAAATTTAAAATCTTTGATTTTAGTCCAAGAATACCATTTATGATTTGGATCATCGGGCAAGGGAAATAACCTTAAATTATTGTTTAACAAAGTGTTATAAAGCAAATTGACCCGTCCGCTAACATTAATGACATCTTTATCAAATTTGCCTTTGATGCGTTTTTTTTGCGCTTTTTCAAGATACGATTGCAATTTATAATTACCTTGTTCATCGAAAAAATCGACCAATCTGGCATATTTTTGGTGTTTATCAACTCCGATAATGTTTCGCAAACTTTCATCACCACGTTCCATGTAAATCATCGGGACATACCACCAACCTTCGGGATAGCTTATCATGCCGGTAAGGATTTGGTCTGCTGTAAAAGTTTGACCATCAGATATTGTATAAGTATCATGTTTGGTCAGTTTACGGAGTAATTCGGAGCTGTAAGTATTGACCGGTTTCATCCGTCCACCGTAATCCTGTATAACCAAATGTCCGAAAGCTTCAGCTTTATCAACAGGTGCCACGGTTTTTATGACAATAGAATCTGTATTGATGCGGTTTTCTTGTGCATTGAGCAAGCTTCCGGAGGCTAAGAAAAGTAAAACAATACAGGTTTTACGAACTTTCTGAATTTTTGCCAATTGTTGTCGCAGTTTATAAAAACGGGTACCTTTTACCACAAAAATCATTAGCAATCCGAAATAAAGCAGTGCATAACCGATATATGTAATCCATGTACCCCAAAAATCATGATTGACCGATAATTGAGATTCTTCATATTGTGGCGTGATCGTATAGGAAGATTGGTAAAAACGATACCCTTTATAGTTGAGTACATGATTCATAAAAATACGAAAATTAAAAGTGGTATCTTTATCGATAACAGTAACTTCACTGGCATAAGATTTGGGCATTTTGGAACCCGGATATTTCTCGAGTTGAAAATCACGCAATTTGATTTGGAAAGGTAAATGCTTGTAAACGGAACCGAATGTCATTCGAAAATTTAAACCGTCAAGGTTAAATATTTTGGGGTTTTCAGGCATATATTTACCGCCGTATAAACCAACGATTTTTTCTTTATCACCGGCTTTAATTTTAACTTGTAACAAATCTCTTAAATTGCTGTTTTTGTGTCCGCTAATATTACGCACTTTTCCTTTAACAGGAGCTTCAGGTACTACAAAATTGAGATTATTAAACCGGTACAGACTTGCCAAATGAAAAGGAATGACAGAATCTTTGGGAACTTTAAATTGCTGTTGGTCGCGCATGCGCATATAAGTACCCGCAAAAGGTGATAAAATGTATAAACTGTCATTTTTTTGAAAGATATTAACGGCATCAGGTAATGTGTTGTTAAAAGCCAATCCCGTATCGCCGATCAGTTTTTTATCACCGGATTTAAAATACAAATCCTGACGCCCTTGATTGGTCGAAACCACAAATTTCAGGTAGGTATCCCCGGTCGCATTTCGCACTAATGTGTCTTTAGCATTCGGAATATAATTAAGCACCTGAATATCAATAGGTTTATCTTTAAAATAAAAGTTTGTATGATAATGATTGTCAGAGAGTAAAGCCACGTCAATTGCTGATAACTTTAGAGCTTTTTTAAACGGTGGATCAATTTTTACTACGCCATCATCTACATCAATTTTCAGATAAACCTTATCCGACAAAAATGTATCGGTGGTTTCGCCTTCACGAATAGGCAGCATGCCTTCAAAACTGATATACCGCGTTACACCGGCACCAATCAAAATCAATAAAAAAGCTATATGAAATAAGAAAATCGGCCATTTTTTCTTTTGATACATTCTAAACCTGATGATATTTCCAATAAGGTTGACAGCCAATAAAATCATCAATAATTCAAACCAAAAACTATTGTAAATCAAAGTACGTGCAGTGGGCGTGCCATAATCATTCTCAATGAAAGTAGCGATACCCATAGCCGTAGCAAACAGCACCAATAAAACCGCCATGGTTTTAGTGGAAATCAATACGTTATATAGTTTTTTTAGAAAGCCGGTCATAGTTTCATATTTTGCAGACAAAATTAGACGTTTCAACCCAAAAAAACGGTATTTTTAACAAAATATTTTAATGAAAAAATGAGATGTGATAAATAAAATTTATAGCTCTATATTGTTTTGTCCGGTAATATATACTTAGTTGATAGCTTTATAAAAAATACACCTTTAAGAGAATGTAATTTAAAAAAACTTACATTTAGGTGATGTATTAGTTTTTTTTAGAAAAAGAATATTGTTACAATAAATAGTTGCGTATTTATACTGTTACCCCAAAACCCGATAGCCAAAACTTAGTTTAACCCGAAAAAATCATAAAATTTTATACGACTAAATAACACCAACAAATTTGGGGTATTTCTGCCTGTCCCGACTAAAGTCGGGAGGGGTTTCCCGCTTCCCAATCCTTTGTCCATTGCTGATTCATATAATTCACTGCGTTCTTATAAGAATAAATCGGGTAAAAATATTTAAAGGATACCACAGTAAATCCGGGTTAACTTGACTTGTCCTGAAAAAGATTGACTTAAAAAGTCATTAAATCATGATGATACAACATAATGGTAATAGGCGTGCTGAAACGTATTTCTTTTGCGTGAGGGATAGTAGCGATAGCTCGCTGCAGTAACGCCTATTACTAAACTGCTGTTGGGATGATGTTATAGAAAAAGAATTGTTTTAGAGTGGTTTGGTTTCAAAAAAATCTTACGTAGCCATAGCTACGAAATATTTTTTTAGGGACAAACAAGCCTAAAAGAAACTTTTTATAATTATTAATCTCAACAGCAGTTTAGTATAAGTATTACAGTGGGTGGCGGCGACCGCAGGAAGCCCCCCCGCACCGCCGATAAAACAACAGTGCGCAGCAAAGCGACTATAAGCGGATAGCCCGACTTTGTCAAGTAGTTGTTGAATAGCGCGTTGGAAATCTTGACAGAGGGCACGCCCAAACACTATAAAATATACTGTAAATAGAGCATGGCAATCAGGGCTAAGACAATGATGGTGCCGGATTTTTCTTTTTCCATGTTTTCTTGTGATTCGGGGACAATGTCGGCGAAAACAACCCAAAACATAGCACCGGCGGCAAAGCCCAATCCGATGGGTAAATATTGTTTGAAATAGGTAATAAACATATAGGCAGGGACGGCAAACAGGGGTTGTGGCAACGAGGTGAAAATACTCCATAAAGCAGCTTTCCACCAAGACACGCCCTTGGCAACCAAGGGGGCGCTGATGGCTAAACCTTCGGGGATATTGTGAATGGCAATGGCAATGGTCATCATCAATCCGAATTTGAAAGTACCGCCAAATGAAGTTCCTAAACCAATGCCTTCAGCAGCAGAATGTGCCGTCATTACGATGATGATGATAATGGCGGTTTTGTAATTCTTAAAAAAACTTTCTTTACGGACTAAAAATCCGGGACTGTCACGATGCGACCGTTCGGCTTTGTATAGCAGCCACTCGATCGCTCCTATAAAAAACAAACCGAGTAAAAGTCCCAAAATGACTTTGGAATAACTGATTTCGACGCCTTCAATGACTAAACCAATGCTGGCACCGGTCATTAATCCCGCAGCAAGGGCATTGGATACTCCCATAACGGTCGGAGTAATTTTTTTGATAAAGATAAAAGGTAATGCACCCAAGCCGGTGGCTACTGCCGTGATTAAGGCGTATAAAAAAACATTAAATACAGGTTGTGTCATGAGTTATCGGGTTTTTTCTTCAAAATATTCGTAGGCGTCTATGACATCGAGAAAGGCGCCGTCAAAGCCGGCATTGATGACTTTTTTGATATAAGAATGATTGTTACCAAAGATGATTTTTTGCCAATCTTTTTCCCAATACCGCACCTTGTAATTGCCGTGCCAATTGGGATTTTCGTCATCTAGCCAAATGGGATGGTCATTGTCCCATGATGCCTGCCAATAATACCGGTAATCTTCGGCTTCGCCAATGGATACGTAAGCAATGAGCAAGCGTTCGCCACCGTTTTGTTTATGGCGAAGCAATGCCAAATCTTGGGGCGTAAAGGCTTGACCTTGGAAAAATAAGTCCATGATAACCACATCGTAATTGGTGGTGGCAATGCTTTCTATGAGTCTTTGTTTGTTAGTGAAATTTTGGTAATTAATCAGATAAAGGTAGTTCTTGGCTTCGTTTAAGTTGTCTATATCTTGATTGTTTTCGTCGGGAACCGGTAATTGCGGGATGATGTCTAACTCGCGATGTGTTGCCGTAAATCCGATATAATGATTGTGTGCGATACTGTCGCGGGATTTACGGATGTTATCAGCCGAGCTGCAATAATCGGTAATTAAAATGGCTTTGTTTTCGGCTTTGGCTTTGTTGAGAAATTGTTTTAAATATTGGGTTTTGTTTAGTGGTGTGGCAACATCATCAGTTTCGTATCCGTAAAAAAGTCCTTCTTGTGATTGGGCGTCTAAAGCTTCAACATAATGGTAATTGGTGATACCGTCCGGCTTGCCGTTTACGGTAATCAGCTCGACACCGTTTTGGGTTATGATGTTAAAGCCGGGTTTTTGATTTTTGGCATAATCACTGATATGCACGACAAAATCGCGCATTTCTTGTTTAAAATTGATATTGTCATAGGTATAATCTCTATCTGTTTTTTTGCAAGAGAATAAACCCAAAACAATGAAAGGAAATATGTATTTAATCATTGATGATGTTTGTTTGTTATGACAAAGATACGATTAATATTATATTTCAGATTTTAGTTTCTCTATTCGCTCCCGAATATTTTGTTAAACATAACTTCTTGCTTTTGATACATATAAAATATTAACCACTGAGTAACACAGAGTTTAA
>Ga0256832_1003110_pt1 | contig 11291 bp, 10 predicted proteins | sample 134614metaG_FD_190534 | JGI IMG/M metagenome (GOLD analysis project Ga0256832, IMG submission 190534) | Hydrothermal vent microbial communities from Lau Basin, Pacific Ocean - 134-614 | ecosystem: Environmental > Aquatic > Marine > Hydrothermal vents | place: Pacific Ocean: Lau Basin | collected...
GGGCCTCGTACTCGACCGTGCCGGTGCTCAGGTCGATCTTGGCCAAGCGATGCGCGTACCCTTTGAGCATGGCTCCCTCCTTCCGGCGAAACGCCGTGTTTGTTGTGTCTAACGCTTATGCTACCGCCGGCGGTTTTTGAAAGCAATCCCGTATTGCAACAGCATGCAACACGCACGGCTCACCGTTCTCGCCGGCGCCGGGAAGTAATCTGGAAGGGTGAGCGTGGAGGTTCCCGAAGTCATCGAGCTCGAGCCCCAGTTCAAGCCGCGCGTCTGGGGCGGGCGGCGCCTGGCCGAGCGGTTCGGCCTCGACGCCTCCGAGCCCATCGGCGAGGCCTGGATGGTCTTCGACGAAAACCGCATCGCCTCCGGCCCCTACGCCGGCCGGGTGCTGGCCGAGGTGCTGCCCCGGCTGGGCGAGGCCTTCCTGGGCCGGGCGGTGGTGGAGCGCTACGGCCACCGGCTGCCGCTCTTGGTCAAGTTCCTCGACACCGCCGACTGGCTCAGCGTGCAGGTGCACCCCGACGACGCCTACGCCCGTTCCCACGAGGCGGAAAGCGGCTGGCTGGGCAAGGCCGAGGCCTGGGTGGTGCTCGAGGCCGAGCCGGACGCCCGGGTGATCTACGGGGTGAAGCGCCCGGTGACCCGCGAAGAGCTGCGCGCCGCGGCGCAGGACGGCACGATCCTCGAGCTGCTCAACTTCGTGCCCGTCCAGCAGGGCGACGTAATCTACGTGCCCCCGGGCACGATCCACGCCCTGGGCCCGGGCCTCTTGGTCTACGAGGTCTCCCAGCGCTCCGACCTGACCTACCGGCTCTACGACTACGGCCGGGGGCGGGAGCTGCACCTGGACCGGGCGCTGGACGTGGCGCGGCTCGAGCCGCTGCCTGTCAGGACACGCAGGTTGGGCTCCGGGGTGCTTCTGGATGAGGCCGAGTTCGGGCTCCTGGCCGATTCGGACGCGTTTTGGCCACCGGAGGAGGCCTGCGTGCTCGAACAGGGGCTCGAGCTGCCCGCCCGTGGTCGGGTCCTGGCGGCCGGAAAGGGGTGCGGTACGTCTGCAGCCATGCGGTTGTGTGCTTTTCCGAAGGCCGCCATGCACGGCGCTGTGTCATGATACGTAGACGACCCGGGCGCCCGGAAGGCCCCGGTATGGAGGAGTCAGCGTGAACCACTTGGACGGGAAAACGGTACTGGTCACCGGAGGCACCGGTTCGTTTGGAAAGAAGTTTATCGAAACGATTCTGAACGAAACGAAGGTCAAGAAAGTCATCGTCTTCAGCCGCGACGAGTTCAAGCAGTACCAGCTCCAGCAGCGGTACCCGAACGAACCTCGCCTGCGTTTTTTCATCGGTGACGTGCGCGACCTGGCCCGTCTGCACCGCGCGCTCGACGGGGTGGACATCGTCGTGCACGCCGCGGCGCTCAAGCAGGTGCCCGCGGCCGAGTACAACCCGTTCGAGGCCGTCAAGACCAACATCATGGGCGCGCAGAACATCATCGAGGCGGCCATCGACCGGGGCGTCGAGCGCGTCGTGGCCCTGAGCACGGACAAAGCCTCGAGCCCTATTAACCTCTACGGCGCCACCAAGCTGGTGAGCGACAAGCTCTTCGTGGCCGGCAACGCCTACGCCGGCGGCAAGAAGACCCGCTTTGCGGTCGTCCGCTACGGAAACGTGGTGGGGAGCCGCGGCAGCGTGGTGCAGCTCTTCAAGCAGCTTGCCGACACGGGGGTGCTTCCCATCACCGACGAGCGCATGACCCGGTTCTGGATCACCCTGGAGCAGGGCGTACGTTTCGTGATCGACAGCCTGGCGCGCATGCACGGGGGGGAGATCTTCGTTCCCAAGATCCCCAGCATGCGGGTCGTGGACCTGGCTAAGGCGATCGCCCCCGACGCGCGGTTGGAGGTCGTGGGCATCCGGCCCGGGGAAAAACTGCACGAAGAGCTGATCAGCGTCCACGACGCTCGCAGGACCGTGGACATGGACACCCACTACGTGATCCAGCCCGAGATGGACTGGTGGCCCAAGGAAAACCTGGCCGGCCGCCCGGTGCCCGAAGACTTCTCCTACGTCAGCGATACCAACACCGAGTGGCTGACCGTGGAGCAGCTTTGGGAGCTGATCAAGGATGTCTGAGTTCGTCCCCTACGGACGACAGTGGATCGACGAAGACGACGTCCAAAGTGTGGTGGAGGTGCTCAAGAGCGACTTCCTTACCACGGGACCCACGGTGCGACGCTTCGAGGAAGCGCTCGAGCGCTATACCGGCGCGCGCCATGCCGTTGCGCTCAACTCGGGTACGTCGGCGTTGCACGCGGCCTATTTCGCCGCCGGCCTGGAGCCCGGTGACGAGATCGTCACCTCGCCCCTGACCTTCGCGGCTACGGCCAACGCAGCGCTTTTCCTGGGCGCCCGGGTGCGGTTCGTGGACGTCGAGCCCGACACCGGAAACCTGGACCCCGTCGCGCTGCCCTCGGCGCTCACCGAACGCACGCGCCTGATCGTTCCCGTCGACTACGCCGGCCACCCGGCCGATTACGACACCATCCTGGAATTCGCTCGCTCGCACGGCCTGCGCGTGGTGGCCGACGCCGCACACGCGTTGGGTGCGCGCTACAAAGGTCGCCCCGTGGGCACCCTGGCCGACGCTACCGAGCTGAGCTTCCACCCCGTCAAACCCGTAACCACCGCCGAGGGGGGCGCGGTCCTGACCGACGACCCTGGCCTGGCCGAGCGGGCGGCCACCTTCCGCAGCCACGGCATCGTACGCGACCCGGAGCGAATGCACGACAACGAAGGACCCTGGTACTACGAGGTGCAGCATCTGGGATACAACTACCGCCTGACGGACCTGCAGTCGGCGCTTGGGTTGAGCCAGATGCGCAAGCTCGACGCCTTCATCGCGCGGCGGCGTGCGATTGCCGCGCGTTACCTGCAGGCCCTGAGCGATCTCCCGCAGCTGCAACTGCCCACGGTGCGCCCCGACGTCGAGCCCGGCTGGCACCTCTTCGTGGTACGCGTGAGCGAGGCCAACCGGCGGCGGGCGTTTTTCGAGCGGCTGCGCGAACTTGGTTTGGGCGTGCAGGTTCACTACATTCCGGTTCACTGGCACCCCGTCTACCGGGAGCTGGGGTTCAAGCGGGGCCAGTTTCCGCAGGCCGAAGAGTTTTACCGCCGGGCCGTTTCCTTGCCGATCTTTCCCAGGATGTCCGACGCCGATGTGGACTCGGTCATCGAGCGCGTTCGGCGGGCGGTGCGCGAGGTGCTATGAGCGATCCGAAGCCGCGCGTGGTGGCCATCGTACAGGCGAGGATGGGCTCGACCAGGCTGCCGGGAAAGGTGATGCTGCCTCTGGCCGGAAGGCCGATGATCCACCACGTGGTGGAGCGGGTGGGGCGCGTTCCGGAAATCGACGAGGTGATCGTCGCCACCTCGACCCTCGAGCGGGAGCGGCCGCTGGTGGAGTATTTGGAGGGGATCGGTATCCCCGTCTTTCGCGGATCCGAGCAGGACGTCCTCGAGCGCTACTATCTCGCGGCGCGGGCCTACGGCGCCGACGTCGTCGTGCGCGTCACCGCGGACTGCCCGCTCCTTTCCCCCCGCGTCTCGTCCGAGGTGGTGCGCACCTTCCTGGCCTGCGAGGATTGCGACTACGTGTCGAACACCCTTGAGCGCACCTTTCCCCGGGGGCTGGACACCGAGGTCGTGGGTTTTCCCGCCCTCGAGCTCGCGTTCCGGGAGGCCCGCGAGCCGGGCGAGCGGGAACACGTCACGCCGTACATCTGGAAACGACCCGAGCGGTTCCGCATCCGGCAACTTCGGGGTGCCGTCGACCTGAGCTCTCTGCGCTGGACCGTAGACACCCGCGAAGACTTCGAGCTCGCGCGGCGCATCTTCGACGCCCTGTATCGGGAGAACCCCTATTTTGACGTGGAAGAGGTTCAGGAGTTGCTCGAGCGCCACCCCGATTGGTCCAAGATCAACGCGGAGGTGCGCCAAAAAGGAATGGACGAATGAAGCTCCTGATCAGAGCCGACGCCGGGGTGGACGTAGGAACGGGGCACGTCATGCGTGCGCTCGCCCTGGCGCAGGCGTGGAGGCGAAGAGGCGGCGAGGTGCGGCTCCTGGCCGCCGGCCTTACCCGACACCTGCAGACGTGGTTGACGGATCACGGGGTACGGGTCGAGTTCGTTCGCGCCGAACCGGGATCCGACGAGGATGCCGACGCGACGAAAGCGTCGGCGGAGCGATGGGGCGCGGACTGGGTGGTCCTGGACGGGTACCGGTTCGGGGCCCCGTACCAGGAGCGGCTGGGGTCGGACGCCTTCGCACGGCTCGTCGTCGACGACTACGGGCACGCAGAGCGCTACGCCGCCGAGATCGTGCTCAACCAGAACCTGTACGCCGATCCGGCCGACTACGACGGGCGTGCCGGCGACGCCCGGTTGTTGATGGGCCCGTCCTTCGCGCTGCTCAGGGAGGAGTTCTGGCCCTGGCGGTCCTGGAAGCGGCCCCCGCCCGAAAAGCCTTCACGCGTTCTGTTGACGATGGGTGGCACGGACCCCAGGGACGCCACGGGTCAGGTCCTTGAGGTGTTGCGTTCCCGCCCCCAGCTGGAAATCGTTGCGGTCGTGGGGGGCGCCAACCCCCGCACGTACGCCGAGCGGGCCGCGAGGCCCCGTGTACGGGTCAAACGGAACGTACGCACGATGCCGCGGCACATGTGCTGGGCCCACCTGGGGTTCGCTGCAGGCGGCACCACGGCGCTCGAGCTTCTGTTCATGCAGCTTCCCGGGGCGTACGCGGTGCTGGCGGACAACCAGGTGCGCGTTGTGGACAGCCTGGAGCGATTGGGTCTGGGTCTTTCCCTGGGAAGCGCCGACCCTCTGGACGTCGCCGTGGTGGAGCGGGCGCTCGAGCGCCTTCTTGGTGACGCGGAGTTCTACCGCGCGGCGCTGAAGACAAGCGCAGCAGCCGTAGATGGTTGGGGCGTCGAAAGGGTAATCGACGCGATGCTTGGGCGCTCCTGGGAGCTGCGGCCGGCCACGGCGGAAGACGCCGAGGTGTTGTGGCGCTGGGCCAACGATCCGGTCACGCGAGCGGCCTCCCTTAGCCCGGGGGCGATTCCCTGGTCCGACCACCTGCAGTGGTTGGCCGCGAAACTGGAAGACCCCAACGCGTACATTTGGCTGGCCGTCGGTGAGCGCGACCAGCCCCTCGGCCAGGTTCGGTTTGACCGCAGCGGGAGCGAGGCGGTGGTCTCGGTGGGTCTCGATCCAAACCGCAGGGGTGCGGGACTCGGCTCCCGCTTGATTCAGCGGTCGACGGAACGGTTGATGCGAACCGAAGGGGTCGCGCTCGTGCGTGCCTACATCAAACCCGACAACCTTGCGTCTCGGCGCGCCTTTGCCCGAGCGGGATATAAAGAGGTAGGCGAGGCGGTCGTGAAGGGCCAGACCGTCGTTGAGATGGTGTATTCCGCAAAGGAGGTCGACTGTGAAGTTTGACATCGCGGGACGCCCCGTCGGTCCCGGTCACCCCGTGTACGTCATTGCCGAAATGTCGGCGAACCACAACCGCGATCTCGACGCCGCAATCGAGCTCGTACACGCCGCCAGAGATGCGGGGGCCGATGCCGTCAAGGTTCAGACCTATACGCCCGACACCATCACGCTCAAATCCGACCGCGATCCGTTCCGGATCGCTGGGGGGACCTTGTGGGACGGCAAGGTGTTGTGGGATCTGTACAAAGAAGCTTACATGCCCTGGGAGTGGCAGCCGCGGCTCAAGGAAGAAGCCGAACGGCTGGGGCTGCACTTCTTCTCGACGCCCTTCGATTTCACCGCGGTGGACTTTCTGGAGGAGTTGGAAGTTCCCGCTTACAAGATCGCCTCGTTCGAGCTCGTCGACCTGCCGCTGATTCGGAAGGTGGCGGCGACCGGCAAGCCCCTCATCCTCTCCACCGGCATGGCTACGGTATCGGAAATCGAGGAGGCGGTTGCGGTTGCCCGGGATGCCGGGGCCGAGCAGATCGCGCTTCTGCGCACCAACAGCGCCTACCCGGCGCCGCCCGACGAGATGGACCTGCGCACCATCCCGCATATGGCCGAGATGTTCGGTGTCCCTGTGGGCCTGTCGGACCATACCATGGGCATCGCCGTTCCTGTGGTCGCCGCGGCCATGGGCGCCGCACTGATCGAAAAGCACCTTACCCTGTCGCGTTCCGTGCCCGGCCCGGACAGCGCGTTCTCGCTCGAGCCCCAAGAATTCAAAGAAATGGTCGAGGCCGTACGCACTGCGGAAAGGGCCTTGGGGGGTGTTCGCTACGGACCCACCCCAAAAGAACAGGCCAGCCGGGTGTTCCGTCGCTCGCTGTTCGTCGTGAAAGATGTACGGGCGGGTGAGCCGCTAACCCCCGAAAACGTTCGTAGCATTCGGCCTGCCCACGGCCTGCATACCCGCCACTACGATGAGGTGTTGGGAAAGCGGGCGCGGGTGGACATCGCCGCAGGCACGCCCCTGTCCTGGGACCTGATCGAGTGAGCGTGTCTTGAGAATGTCCGTGCGCTTCGAGGGAGAACGCCTGAGGTGAGCCGGCCATCGCTGTACCTTTTCGTCGCCCAGACACCGTTCCAGCTTTACGTTGCGAGCCGCCTGGCGGGGAGGCCCGACTACGCTGCGGGGAGGCGTGTTCTGCTTACGGATCTCGAGCCGCTGGACTGCGGTTTTCCCGAGGCCGACTGGGAGGAGGTCGTTCGCGTCGAGCCCCTTGCAGAAAAGCCGCTGGTCGAGCGCTTCCGGATCGCCTACGGTACGGCGGCGTCGCTGCTGCAGCCCGGTCAGGAACGAGCCGTTCTCGTGGTGTCCAACCTTGAGCACCCGCTCAGCAACGCCGTGTATGCGCTGCTTCGCAGAACGCGTCGGTTCGAGCTGCACGTCTACCCGGAAGGGCTGGCCAACCTGGTCCCCACGCGTTGGACCCCAAGGCGCCGGATGAATCAGTATGGAAAATGGTTGCTCACCCGACTCGGGGGCGCGCCGTTTGTGCCCATCGGGCCGGATCTGACGGGGGCGCCCCTGGCCCAGCGGATATACACTTTTTTTCCGCAGTGGCTGCCACCCGAACAGAGTGCGCGGGCCGTTGCGATCCGCCTGGAACAGGATGCGGCCGGTCCACCGGAAGCGGCTACCTTGGTTTTGGGTCAGGACCTCGATCGCTTCATGCCCCGCAAGCGGGCTGAGGCCTGGTTGATTCGTCTCCTCCGCTTTGCTCAAGGCCTCGGCGAGGTCAGACTGTATTACAAACCCCACCACCACGAAGCCGATTGGATGCGGGAGATCGCCGTTGCGGAGGGAGCGGAGGTGGTGCAGAGCCTCTGCCCCGCTGAGGCCTGGCTGCTGCAGCACCCTGTAGAAAGGCTCGTTTCTTTCGCAAGCTCTGCGCTGATACACGGCAAACTCCTCTTCGGTTCGCGGCTACAGGCGTACGCGTTCCATCCGGAGGCGTTGCGAGCCGTGCCGGGTACTTCTCCGCAGCGGCTTCTAGACATCAAAGGCGCCTTTCGTAGGGCGGGTGTGCATGTCGTGGAGCCGGGGGGAGGCGCGCACGAACCGTATGATGAGCTCGCGGGAGGGAACGGTGAATAGACCGGCCGCACCGTCCGTAAGCGTATTGGGCGTGACCGTGCATGCGGTGACGCAGGATGAACTTTTCGACTTTATCGCGCGGGCCATTGCGGAGCGCCGTAAGGTCATCGTTGCCAACCACAACCTCCACAGCGTCTATCTGTATCACCGGCACCCAGCCATGCGGAGGTATTACGAGATGGCGGGCTTGGTGCACGTCGATGGCATGCCGATCGTCTATTGGGCACGTTTGCGCGGCTTCCCGCTGGCCCCCAAGCACAGATTGGCCTACATCGATTTCCTTCCGCCGCTGCTGAACAAGGCAGCTGGGATGGGGTGGCGCGTTTTCTACCTGGGCGGCAAGCCCGGGGTAGCGGAGCGGGCGGCCGAGAAATTCCGGGTGCGGTTTTCCTCCCTTCAGATCGAAACCCATGACGGATACTTCCAGGACGATCAAGCGGTGCTTCGGCGCATCCGCGCGTTCGATCCCGATCTCCTGCTCGTGGGGATGGGCATGCCCCGGCAGGAAGAATGGGTGGCGCGTCATTATGACCAGATCTCGGCGCGGGTCGTCATGAACTGTGGTGCCGCGTTTGATTACTTTGCCGGGGAAAAGGCTACGCCTCCGCGATGGCTCTCGTCCCTGGGGATGGAGTGGGCCTTTCGGCTGTTGACGGAGCCCAGGCGTCTCGCCCGCCGCTATCTGGTCGAGCCCTGGCTGATGATTCCCATCTTCGTACGGGACTTGATGGGGGGGTACCGCTAATCGTGGCGCTGCGGGTGCGGGTGTCCTCGCTGCTCGTGTTGGCGGCGGCGCTCTCGCCCCTTTGGTGGGCTGCCGGGCTGCTCCAGTTCGTGTGGCTACCGGTCGTTGGTGTGGCGCTGGTGGTGCATGCGTCACGAACCGGCACCCTGCGGGTGCCGCTTGAAGCCCGGATCCTGCTGCTTTTTCTCCTGGTGCAGCTGTTCTCCTCGGTGGCTATCACCGAACCGTACCGCTACGTAACGTTCCTGCGCTCGTTCTGGGGGTACCTTACGCTTGCACTGGTTTTTATCTATGCCGGAAGCTTTATCGACAAAGGACGGCTCCTTGACGTAGCGCTAAAGAGCCTCGTCCTTGTCGTCTGGAGCTCCCTGCTGGTTTCTTTTGCGGCAGCGGTCCTATGGATCTTCCAAGGGTCGGTCCTGCAGTTTGACGCGGCCCTTTCGTCGCTCGTTCCCGCCTGGATTCGCGCTACGGCGCTGGGCCAGGCGGTGTTTCACCCCTCGGCGGGTAGGCTCGACTGGTTCATGGGATTCGGATACCTTAGGCATACCTCCATGAACCTTTTCGCTACGACGTATTCTATGGCGCTTGTGGCGGCGTTGCCGGTAATCCTCTGGATCTACCGTTCCCCCGCTTCAGGCCTTGGGAAAACCTGGCGCAGGATGGCGGGCGCCGGATTCATCGCAGGGCTTGCGGTTTTGGCGCTTACCACCGGGCGTATGTCTATACTCGGGTTGGCTACGGGTGCGGCATGGTACGGGCTGGTACGTTGGCCGAAGCTACGCTACGCGGTCTTGCTCGTGCTGGTAGCCGCGATCTTGGGGGCGGCGCTGCTGGGGCCGGGTTACGCGGATGAGCTTCTGTATGCGCGAGGTCAGGGTTCGGTAACCACGCGATTGCAGATTTACACACAAACGTGGTCCCGCTTCGTCGAGCGGCCACTTGTCGGCTGGGGATCCGAATTGGACGTTCCTGGCCTTGGTTACCCGCTTGGCTCCCACAGCCAGTACATGTCCATCCTTTTTCGCTTTGGAGTTTCTGGCGCGATCGTCTGGCTGGCCTTCATGGTTTCGGTTTGGACGCGCGTTCGCCGCATCGCCAGCCGGTCCACTCGCGCCTATCTCGGATGGGCGGTGCTGGCCGTGTACATCAATGGATTGACGGACGTATGGGACTTGGACCTGTTTACGTTCTACACCCTCGCGCTGTTGTTTATCATCGTTTACTTGTGTAGCGGTTCTATGCTAGCCAAAGAGGGCGTGGACGCATCAACCGGAGCGGTATGAAGAGACACGCTAGCGAAATGGAAAGCGCGAAATACCTTCGGCTGGCCAAGCGCGCGGCCGCGGCCCCGGGGGCGGTGGCTGCCGTCTACCTCGTTGCCGATCTCCTGGCCGTTGGCGCAGCGATTGTGATCGCGGTGGGGGTACGCGCGAGCCTGGGCGGGCTGGATGTAGCGTTGTACACCCCCCTCTGGCCCGTAGTTTGGTTGTTCGTTCTCGTTTACGCGATCGTGGGCTTGTACCCGGGGACGGGATTGGCGCCGGCGGAAGAGCTACGTCGTCTTACCTTGGCCACCACGCTGGTGTATCTGGTCCTGGGTGCCGGCACGTTTCTTTTTAAGGAGGCCGAGGCGTACTCCCGCGCCGTCTTCTTGGGGGCATGGTTGCTGACCACGGTGCTCGTTCCGTTGAGCCGCGCCACGGTGCGTAACCTGTTTGCTCGACGCGCTTGGTGGGGGGAACCGGTCGTGGTGCTGGGGGCGGGCGACACCGGCCGGATGGTCATCCGGGCGCTCATCAAGAACCCTGGTTTAGGGCTTAAACCGGTAGCCGCACTCGACGACGATCCGGACAAGCACGGGACGGTTGGCGATGTCCCGGTTCTGGGAGGGGTGGAACTCGCGCCCCTGCTGGCACGTGAACTTGGGGTCCGGCATGCCATCGTGGCCATGCCGGGTGTCGAGCGAACACGGCTTCTGCGTATCCTTGAGGGGTACGCCGGAGTCTTTCCGCGCTTGATCTTAATTCCCGACCTCTTCGGCTTTTCCAGTTTGTGGGTCTCCGCCCAGGACCTTGGCGGTGTTCTGGGTCTGGAGATTCGCCAGCGCCTGCTGCTTTCTGGGCCGCGGCTGACGAAGCGCGCGGTGGATTTGGTGCTGACCCTCGTGGGCGGGCTGCTCATAGCCCCCCTGATGTTGCTCATCGCGTTGCTTATCAAGATCGACTCGAGGGGGCCGGTGTTTTACCTTCAAGATCGCCTTGGCAAGGACGGCCGCGTCTTTAAAGCCGTCAAGTTCCGGTCGATGTACGGCGATGGAGAAGCGAGGTTAGAGAAACTCCTGGAGGAGAATCCGAGGTTGCGTGAGGAGTACGAGCTGTACCACAAACTCCGCGACGATCCGCGCGTGACGCGCGTCGGGAAGTTGTTGCGCAAACTTAGTCTCGATGAGCTTCCGCAACTATGGAACGTTATCAAAGGAGAAATGAGTTTGGTGGGGCCAAGAGCCTACCTTCCCCGAGAGCTCCCCAAGATGGCGGGGTCGGAGCGTATCATCCTCAAGGTTTTGCCAGGTATAACGGGCCTTTGGCAGGTCAGTGGCAGAAGCGAGATCCCCTTTCCGCAAAGGCTTGAGATCGATACTTACTACGTGCGCAACTGGTCGGTCTGGCTCGACCTCTATATCCTGGCCAGAACGGCCTGGGTCGTGCTTTTTAGTCGGGGAGCCTACTGAATGGCCGCGCAAACCACCATGCGGGTGCTCGTGACCGGAGGCGCGGGGTTCATCGGCAGCCACATCGTGGACGCCTTGCTGGAAAAAGGTGTGGACGTCGCGGTGCTGGACGACTTTTCTTCGGGGCGGCGCGAAAACCTGCCCGAGGGGGTGCCCGTCT
>Ga0256832_1003111_pt1 | contig 11290 bp, 11 predicted proteins | sample 134614metaG_FD_190534 | JGI IMG/M metagenome (GOLD analysis project Ga0256832, IMG submission 190534) | Hydrothermal vent microbial communities from Lau Basin, Pacific Ocean - 134-614 | ecosystem: Environmental > Aquatic > Marine > Hydrothermal vents | place: Pacific Ocean: Lau Basin | collected...
GGCGCAACGCGCCCATCATTGGGGACGCACCCGAGAAAGGAGGTCCCGTCCTAAAATTTTGGCAAATCGCGTTGCCATCAGGAATTCGGTCGTGCGGGCTCCACCCGGCGCTGAAGCGCCGGGCTACGCAACCACGCCGGGTGAACCCGGCTTTGGGCGCGGGCTGGCTCTGAAAGCCCCCTTGAGGGGGCGTCGTTTCTAGCCCGGAGGTTCACCTCCGGGGCGCCAGGCGCAACGCGCCCATCATTGGGGACGCACCCGAGAAAGGAGGTCCCGTCCTAAAATTTTGGCAAATCGCGTTGCCATCAGGAATTCGGTCGTGCGGGCTCCACCCGGCGCTGAAGCGCCGGGCTACAAAACCACGCCGGGTGAACCCGGCTTCCCGCGGCGCGCGACATGCGCCGTAGCCCCATTTATGGGGCGTCGTTTCTAGCCCGGAGGTTCACCTCCGGGGCGCCAGGCGCAACGCGCCCATAATTGGGGACGCACCCGAGAAAGAAGGTCGAATGAGTTACCTGCATACTAGCATTGAGCCAGGCCTCATGCAAAGAAGTAAAGTGGCAGGTGTGCAAGTCGCAGGTGGCAGGTAAACTTGCGACTTGCCACCTGCAAACTTGCAACCTTTCCATTATTCCTGGAACAACGCATCCAGGGTTGCCGTATCGAAAGGATTTTCGCCCGAACGCAACTGCTCGATCCACGCCCGCCGCCTGGGCCCGAACCTGGCCAGGGCCTCGGGATCATCGGCCAGGGCGTTCAAAAACGCCTGGAAGTCCGCAATCGCGCCCTCGAAATCGCCCATTTCCGCGCGGGCGACTCCGCGGGAATCGTAAGCGTAGCCGCTGGGGTCCAGCTCCACAGCCCGGTCGCAGAAGGGCATGGCCTCCTCGGGTCGCTGCAACAGCGCGTACGTCCAGCACAAGGCGTTGTTCACCCCGGGCGAGTCGGGGTCCAGCTCATAGGCCCGATGGAATTCGGCCAGAGCCTCGGGCGCCTGGTCTTTGCCCAGACGACTGAGCGCCAGGCCCAGATTGAAGTGGGCGCTGGCCAGATCGGGCGCAAGGGACGCGACGCGGCGCAAATCGGCGATGGCCCGCGCCACGTCGCCGGGCGCGTGGCGGCGCAGATACGCGGCGGCCCGGTTGTTCAAAGGCGTGAGGAAGTTCGGGTCCAGTTCGATGGCCTGGGTGTTGTAGGCGATGATCTGATCGAGATCGGGATGGGGTTTCGCTTCCTCCAGCAGGGCGAAATAGAAGTACGCCAGCTTCATGGCGGCGGGGTCTTCGGGCTGAAAACGGACAGCTTGCTGGAACAGGGCCTCCGCTTCGTCATACCGGCCATCGAGATAGGCCATCTGCCCCACCGCCACCAGAGCCAGCCAGCGCACTTCCTGGGGCAGCTTGATATTGATGGTCGCGTTCAGCTCCGACACATCCCCCAGCATCCTCTCGATCTCCTGCGGGTCCGCGCCCGGCTTCAGGGGCGTGAAGTGCGCCAGCACCCGCCCGCTGTCGTATTCGCCCCAGATGACCAGAGAGGCGCGCTGAGCCCGACCGATTTGCTCCGCCTCGGCCTGGGTTTCGATGACTTCGGGGATGAGCTGCACCCGCACATCTTTCAAGCCCGAAGCCGCGAATTCCTGCTCCAGCGCCTGGGTCAGCCGCCCCGCCACATTGAAGCCCAGCTTCTCGCCGCCGTAGTTGGCGAATTGGGCCACGAGGATGAGGGTTTCGCCGGGCCGGGCGGGCTCGCCCAACGCGATGGAAGGCCCCATGCGCAGGGCGTCGCCATGCCGGGCCAGCCACGCGCCCAACCCCAGCAGGATGACCATGACCAGCGCCAGCCCTAATCCCAGCCAGCGCCAGGGCAAGGAACGCCGCGCGGGCGAAGCAGGCACCTCGTCAGAAAGCGCGGGGAGGGCCTGGACCGCATCCGCGCGGATGGGCGAGGGCGCCTCGGGCAAGGCGGGCGTCTCGGGCGCAAAGCCCGCGGCCAGCAGCAACTCATCCCGCTCCGCGGGCGTCAGGCGCAGCTTCTCGGCCAGCCGCAGCACATCCTGACGGTCGCGCGGGCGTTTGGTCAGCCCTTCCTTCCAGCGAAAGATGGTCTGGCGGCGCACGCCCAGGTGCCGGGCCAGCTCCGCGTCGGTCACTCCGGTGCGTTCCGCGTACTCGGTGAGGAGTTGGGCAAAGGTTTTCATGGCGCGTTACACGAAATGATACACATCTGGCTCTTGAATTGTACCACGCTTCTGTCAGGATGGAGATGGCAGGCGGCGCGAGCGGCCGCTTGCCGATACCGATGAAAATGCCTCGCGGCCACGTTGGCGCGGGAAGCCGAAGACGTAACGAGTGAAACGTGATGCGTGAGGACATGACGTTTCACGTTTTACGTCCGTGGCAGGCTCGCCCAACTTCGGCTCGACGATCCTTCCGCAACCGATGATCATTCTATTTTCACAACAGGAGGCAATCCCATGAAAACCCGTACGACCCGCATTCCCTTCATTCTCTTCATCCTGGCGCTGGGGCTGATTCTCAGCGCCTGCGGCGGTTCCATCGACGCATCCAAGGCCCGCAGCCGCGGACTCATCAACCGCGGCGTCATCGTGCCAGCGGACGAAGTGCGCGTGGCCGAATACCTCAATTATTATGACCAGCGTTTCCCCGAGCCTGTGGGCAAGCCCCTGGGCATGGACGTGCGTCTGGGCAACCCGCGCGTGCCCGTCCGAGGCGGAGACGTCTGGCTGCAGGTGGGTTTGCAAGCGGCCCGCCCGGCCGAGGGCCAGCGCACGCCCCTGAATCTGGCCCTGGTGCTGGACGCCAGCGGCTCCATGGGCGAGACGGGCAAGATGGACTACCTCAAACAATCCCTCTCGGTCTTTCTGCACAGCCTGCGCCCCGATGATATCGTGGCCATCGTGGCCTACAACGACCAGGCGCGGGTGCTGGTTCCCGCCCGGCCCGTGGGCGATGGCGTATGGATTGAGGACGCGGTGCAGCGACTCCACCCCAAAGGCTGGACGAATCTCCACGCGGGCCTGATGCTGGGCTTTGAGGAAGTGGATCGCAACTTCGACATCCGCCGCAACAACCGCGTCATCCTCCTCACCGATGGCATCGCCAACCGCGGCGTCACCGATCCCCAACGCATCGCCCAGGACGCGCTGGTCTACAACGAAAAAGGCATCTACCTCTCCACCATCGGCCTGGGCGTCAGCCTGGATGACCAGCTTTTGAGCACGCTGGCCCGCCAGGGGCATGGCGCTTACCACTTCATCGATTCCTGGGAGGAGATGGACAAGGTGTTTCGGGAGGAGGCCGAGGGTTTGGTGGAGAAAGTGGCTCGGGACATCACCATCACGCTGCGCCCGCTCACGGGCGACATGACCTACCTGGTAGGCTACGAGGGCGCGCCCCCGCCCCAGGGAGCCCAGGTCAGCCTGCCCGACATGGGCGCGGGCGACAGCCAGGTTCTCCTGGCCCGATTCCATGTTCCGGGCGTCGCCGCCCCCACCCCGCTGGCCGAAGTCACCCTTGCCTACACCGACGTGTTCGGGAATCGACAGCGCCAGGAGTCGAAAACCGTGGTCATCTATCCCGGAAGTGCCAACGAGGACCCGCTGGCCGGTATCGAAGTGCGGCGCAACGCCGTCATCGTGCAATCGGCCCTGGCTCTGCGCCGCATCGACGAACTGGTTTCTCAGAAAAACTACGCCGAAGCCCTGGACCTGGCCCGGTTCATCGAAGGCCAGTTGCGAGAGACGGCGAGACTGGCGGGCGATGACCAACTCGTCGAGGACGCCGACCTGTTCCGCCGCTACCAGGTCACCCTTTCCGAGGCGTTGGGCGTCCAGCCCGAAACCACCACCGATCCGCTGCAGCTCATATCCCCCACCCAACCCCAGCGCTGGGGCGTCCCCACCCCCCTGCCCACCGTCATCGTGCAATAACCTCCGCATACAGCTTTGAAAACAGGTTTGGTAAACCGGGAAACCGGTAGACCCGTAGACCCGTAGACCGGGTGGGGAGGCTCACAAGGGTAGGTTCTTGCACGCCGTCCAAAATCTGAGGTGAAACTTGCGATTCGTAACTGCATCTGCGTTCCCTAATCCTATTTTCGAAACAAAATTATGTCACACTGCCAGGAACATGGTATCATTCACCCGTATCATATGCCAACTCAATAGCTCGTCCAACGGAGGACAGACGCATGGAAATCCAAGGCAAGAACTTCCTGATTCTCGGTGGCGCCGGCCAGGTGGGCAAGGCGGTCTCCCGCCAGTTGCTGGCGCACCGGCCCGCCCATTTGATTATCGCTTCCATCGATCAGGCCAGCGCCGAGGAAACCGCGGCCATGCTGGCCCAGGAGGCGCCCGATGGCGTCCGCGTGAGCGCCTGTTGGGGGAACATTTTTGTGCGGTGGGAATACAAAGATTTGCGGTGGGAGGAAATGTTGGCGGATGGGGAGATTCGCAAATGGCTGTTGGCCGATTTGTTGGACCCAATGGTGGGAGATCGGAAGGAAGATATCCTGGAAAACAACACCCTGGCCCGATTCGTGCGCCAATATGAACCTGATGGCATCATCGATTGCATCAACACAGCCACAGCCTTCGCTTACCAAAATATTTACGCCAGCAGCCGTGAATTGCTGGAGACGATGCAGCATCCTGACCCGGCCATCCACCTGGAGATGGCGGAGAAGCATGTGCTGCGCACCTATATCCCCCACCTGGTGCGCCATATCCAGATTCTGAACGAAGTGATGAAATTCGAGAGCGCGCATTGGAACGGGGTGCGCGTTTATCTCAAAGTGGGCACCAGCGGCACGGGCGGCATGGGCCTGAATATCCCCTACACCCACGGCGAGGAAAAGCCCTCATCCATGCTACTCTCCAAATCCGCGCTGGCGGGCGCGCACAGCCTGCTCATGTTTCTGCTGGCCCGCACGCCTCCCACCCGCAAGGTGGTCAAAGAGATCAAACCCACCGCGGCCATCGGCTGGGCGCAGATCGGCTACGGGCCCATCAAACGCCGAGGCCGTCCCATCGAGCTGTATGACTGCCCGCCCGACGAAGCCTATCCCCTGGAGGAAGCCCTGGCCGATGAGGGCGCGTTCGGGCAGGCCACGGGTGGGCTGCTGGAGAATGTGTATGTGGACACGGGCGAAAACGGGCTCTTCGCCTTGCAGGAGTTCTCCACCATCACCTCTCTCAACCAGATGGAGTTCGTCACGCCCGAGGAGATCGCCCATTACATCATCATGGAGATTCAGGGCGGCAACACGGGCTTCGACATCATCAGCGCCCTGGACCAATCGGTGCTGGGCCCCACCTATCGCGCGGGCATCCTGCGCGAGGGCGCGCTGGCCCGTATGCGGCATCTGGAGCAGGAGCACGACGTGGAGAGCATCGCCTTCGAGATCCTGGGCCCGCCCCGGCTTTCCAAGCTGCTGTACGAAGCCTACCTGCTGAAGCTGGTCTCGGGCGACAGCATGACCCGGGCGCTGGCCATGTCGCCCGACGAGCTGGCCGACGCCGCCTACGACCGCATCGCGTCGGACGCGCGGCTGCGCTCCCACGTCATCTCCATCGGCATCCCCATCCTCACCCCCGACGGGGAGAAACTGCTGCGCGGGCCGGAGATCAAGGCCGACAATGCGGAAGATGGCTGGGTGGACCTGACGCCCGTCAACATGGCCCACTGGCAGGCGCGCATCCGCCGCATTCGGGCCACCACCGAGGCGCAGCTTCGGGCGGATGGCGGGCAATACTCCTCTCGCTACTATCGCGTCTTCGTAGACCCAGCCACGGGCAATGTCAAGGATCATATTGTGCCGGGCGATCTGGCGGGATGGATCTTCACGTATGAGGAAGGGGGGATAAGGGTGAAGTCGTAAGCTAAAGTGAAGTGAAGTGTAAAGCGCGAGGGCGGTAACTGCTAAGGTGTCGCCACCACTTTTTACCACGAAGACACGAAGGAAACGAAGGCGCAAAGTCATTCAAAAAAGATTTGGATTTCCTGAAAAAACATTAACCACGGAGACACAGAGAGCACGGAGGAGGAAAAAGATAAGGTTTGGAGAAAATTTTCTCCGTGAATCCCCTTATTTTTCTCTGTGTCCTCCGTGTCTCCGTGTTGAAAAACCTTTTTGCAGTGAAGCCAGATTTTATCCGTGTTTCCGCGTATCCGTGTCGAGTGAACGGGAGCACGTTAGCAGTTACCATTCTGCTTTCAGTTTAGAAGGCTTTGACGCTTCACTCAGACCTCAGACGGTGACTTCAATGAATTGTTTGACATATCCCGTCGCATCTCGCTAAAATGAGCAAGTTGCGCGCCCCCCTGAGGCCATATCGCGACCAAAGCCTGTCCTGAGAGCAACTGAAGAGAAGCTCAGCGTCTACGAAGGCCCCATCGCTTTTCCAAACGCATCTTCACCACAAGGAGCCAGCGTCCAGCATGTCTCGCACTCATGAAAAATCCATCCTGCTGGTTGAAGACAACCTCGCTCTGGCCGGCTCCATAACCGACGTGCTGACCCTGAACGGGTTTCGGGTGACGAGCGTCGCTCGGGCCGAAGATGGATTGCGTCAGCTTCGTTATGAGTTGCCCGACCTGATCCTCCTGGATATCATGTTGCCCGACATGGATGGTTTTACGTTCCTGCGAGAGTTGCGCCGCGGTGCGGGGGTGGACGACCCGGAACGGCGACTGATGGTCTCACGCATTCCGGTCATCATCCTGACGGCGCGTTCGACCAAAGATAGCATCCTGACCGGATTGCATGAGGGCGCCGATCACTACCTGACCAAGCCCATCGATCCCGACGTCCTGATAGCCCATATACACATCCAACTCCAACGCTCGCGACGGGCGTCGGAAGACGTGATACCATTTCCGGGAGGCCGGTTGTATCCCAGCGCCAACCGGCTGGTCTTAGGCGAGGTCATGATAGCGTTGACGCCCCAGGAAGCCGCTTTGCTAAAAGTGCTGGCCTCGGAGCCGGACCGGACATTTTCTCGCTCGGAACTGTTGAAACTGGGGTGGGGCGCCGACATTTCCTATGAAACCAAGACCGTTGACGTGCACATCTATAACATCAAACGCAAACTTGCCCGGCATGGCTTCGAGAGCCCCTTCGAGTCCGTTCGGGGCAAGGGGTATCGTCTGCGACGCGGTTAGAAGCCCACCATGAGCCGAATCACCTATCAATTTCGCGTCTTTCTGGCCTATGCCACCATCGTCTTCATTGTATTGGCTTACACCGGCTTCGTCTCGATCCAGGCCTTTAGTGGAGGCGTCACCACACTCCTGACCCGACTGGGGATGCAGCAAAGTCGACAATACGTCCGGCTGATTTCCGAAATGAGGGAGAGGGGCATGCCGCCAGACGAAATAAAAGCCCTGCTCGTCGGAACGGGCGACGGCGCCATCGATTTCCTCGACGCCCCGCCAAAAGGCGTCGACTGGATAGCCCAAAAGCCCGCCACAGGTTTGCTGCAAACGGCGACCGAATATCAGTATTATATCCACATTCCAGAACTGGACGCCTATCTGAAATTGACCTATGAGCCCGGCCTGGAAACATTGATGGGTGAGGCGCGACGAACGTTCGTTTGGGAATTTTTCATGATCTTCCTGGTCACCGTGACCATCGGCGTTTATCTGACCCGATTCACCTTGCGGCAGGTGCGGGTGCTACGCCAGGCGTTGCAACGAATCGGTCAGGGGGATTTCACACAACGGATACGTTTTCATAGCCATGATGAATTTGGCGAGTTGGCCAGGGTGATTGATCAAACCGCTGAACAGTTGCAGCAAATTCAACGAGAACGTCACGCCATCCTCAACCGCGTGTCCCATGAACTGAAAACCCCCGTCTCGATCGCGGTCAATCTTCTCTACGTGGCTTCGAAATTGAGCGACCAAGAGGAGGTGAAAGAGAAAATCGAAACCGCGCGAAAACAGCTTCTCTTCCAGGCTCGGTTGGTCGATGACATTCTCTATGCCCCCTACCTGCAGGAATCCCTGTCCCTGGATCTCGAACTCATCGATATCAAAACGATGCTGGAACGCGCGGCCTTGCCCTACGAAATCTACCTCGATTCGCTGGGCATTCAATTGACTCTGTCCATCTCCCCCGAGTGTGAATCGAAGTTACTGGAGGCGGATGCCAAACGTCTGGGGCAGGTGTTTGCCAATATCATCTACAACGCCGCCCGCCATCTTGCCGGACAGCCTGATCCCACTCTTGTCATTACGCTCACTTGCGACCGCCAAACTGTGCACATCCACATTACCGACAACGGACCTGGCATCCCGCCAGAGATTCTCCCTCACATTTTCGAACCCTATGTGTCCGCCGCAGAGGTCGCGGGCAAAGGCATGGGGGGGCGCGGTCTGGGCCTGGCAATCGCCAGGGAGATAGTGGAAGCTCACGGCGGCGACATCAGCGTTGAAAGTCCTGTGGCCGCGGGCCGCGGCGCCCGCCTGATCGTTCGTCTCCCGTTGTTCGATGAAGAGAGGCTGTTTCAATGAACCTGTGGCTTCCCTGGGCGCTGCTGCCTGTTGTTTGGTATGCCGCGTATGTAGACTTCCGCACGCATAAAATCCCCAACCGCCTGGTATATCCGGCCTTGATTCTCTTTGGCGGGGTCCAGATGGCGATTCAGCCGCATCGGGGCCCCTTCCTGGTAGGGATGGTTGCTGGCTTCCTGTTTTTCTTCCTGCCCTCCCTGATCCTGGGCGCCAAATTCGTAGGCATGGGGGACGCCAAACTCGCGGCCCTGATGGGCGTGACCCTTGGCTGGCCCGGCATCCTTCTCGCCATCCTGATCAGTCAATTCACCGCCCTGGTCATAGCCGCGCCGTTGCTGTTGCTGAAACGCCTTACCTGGAAGTCGAGCCTGCCCCTGGGCCCCTTTCTGGCGGTGGGCTATACCCTTGTGCTGGTTGGAGTCCATCTGTGGATTTAATCGTCAGTCGCCCAACGCGATCTGCAATTGCAACGCCCCCAACCGCAACCGGTCACCCGATTCCAGAACGGCGGGTTGCAGCGGACGCAGGGGAATGCCATTCAGAAATGTGCCGTTGGCGCTGTAACGATCTTCGACATAGAGATTCCCCCGCCACAGTCGGATTCGCGCATGTTCGCGACTGAGGGTTTGGGCAATCGGCGCCGGCAGCGGCGCCCGTCGCTCATCGCCAACGGAGGAAATCATGCGCAGACCATTCCCCTCCCGCCCCAAAGTCCAGTCTGCTGCGGGTAAGATCACGCTTTCTCCGGATGGCAACTGCAAAACCACCTGCATGGGCATTTTCTCCCATCAGGGCCTGAGGCCGGGCGTCATGATCGCTTCTTCGGGATTCATGATGCCTTCGAGATGAAACGTGTCGGGATTGAGGATATGGCCCGGATCGCCGATGGGGCGGATGAGCAGCCGCACCTCCTCCGCGAAATTGGACATATAAGTCAGCTTCAGGGCGTCTTCGGGCGAAAGAGCCAGATTGACGACCGTATCATTGATGGGTTTGCCCTCGGGCGTAAACTCCTGGGAGAGATCGACATCGGAGTACTGGGGTTTGCCCGTGACTGGATCGGGAAAGAGTACGAACCGTTGTTTTCCGAAAATGGAAAGCACGAGCACGTTCTCGAACAGCATCTCCGTATAAGCCTGCTTATGGTTGTCGTCGTCCCAAAGAATATAGGAAACAACCACATCCACCCGATTCCCCGGACGAACGGCGCCCCCCACGCTGGTGACCTGGTTGACGGCCAGCCCTACGGCCCGCATCCCCGGAGGCAAGCCGCCCGATGTGGTCAACACCGTCTTTTCCAAGATGTTCCCCGTCTGCAAATCGACTTTCGTGAAATAAAGGCCGTAATCCTTGATGAGTTCGGCGGGCGAATTCACCTCATCGGGAACGAGGATGGCGTAGGGCGAGACGAACTCCGCGGGCATGGATTTGAACCCGACCGCGCCTTCTTTCTCCAGAACCTCATACAAAGGCGTTCCGGCTGGAATCACACCCAGCGATTGTTCGCCGCCTTCCGGGTCGTAGACATCCATGAGCCCGTCTTCCACCACAACCACCCGCACCTGGGGGATTTCCTCGGGAGGTTTAGGGCGCGTCGCCCTGAAAACCAAAACGAACGTCAGAAGGGCCAGGAAAAAGCCGATGATGAGAAGCAAACGCCCGTGTTTCATGCTGGGTGAAGAGGATGAAAATGTAACTACGAACGTAGCGAGGTCAAAAACCGCGAAGCCACAAAGGCCCCCTTCGGCTCCGCGTGCGGGGGGAGAGGCGAAGGCGCGAAGGGTGGCAATTCGGGCTTTCTTCGCGTCTTCGTGGCGACAATGTGACAGGACGCCTGAGCAGCTACATCAGATGAGCTTGACGACAATGAACCATAACACAGCCCCCAGGATCAATGCAAGGATGAAGCTACGCAAAGCTTCAAGGAAAGCACGGGCAAAATCGCCGGTGCGAAACCCCTTCCATATCGGCGTCAAGACCCATGTCAATATCGCCGCCAGGATAAAAAGCCAATAGGCCGCGAGCAAGCCATGCCATCGCGGCATGGTTTCCACAGGCGTGATCGTCAACCAAACAAAGCCTCCCAGCCAGAGGAAAAAGCCCACGACGTTGCTCAGCCGTTCGACAACGCTCTCATTCATCTCTTGCATCCTCGGATCAGCCTTCCTCATTGCACCAAGGGCGTAAGCCGGTCATCGGACACGCTCCATTCATCGTTCGGCGGCACGGAAAAAGCATCCTCGCCCCAACCCAGACCATCACAGGTTTCGATGCGGATGTCATAAACGCCCCGGGCCACATAAGCCGTGATTTGCTGCCCAGGGGCGAGCTTTCGGGTGCGGAACAACGATTCCCGCAAGCGATTCTTCGTAGGAAGATGATAAGAGCCCGAGAGAAAGAACTTGATGCTGCAAACGTCATGGCTGCTTTTGTTGATGATGGTGACGGGGTAAAGCGGGGTTTGTTTTTTGGATTGGCAACCGCTCAAGATCAGCAACATGCTGACCAACGCCGTCAAGAGCAAGACGATCGCGGTGGACCTCATCTCGAAGTCATCTGGATGTCGGGCGTTGGGCCCGGAACGATCGGTTCGCATCATCAGGCCCGAGACATTACAGGAGCGAAAAAGCGGTTCAACGCGGCCTGCGTCATCCCATAGACGACGGCCATGCCCGAGGCGTCTCCCGCGCCTTCCCCTTGCACGCCCCAACAACCGCGGTCGCCGCAGAGGATGGTGAGGGCGTTTTCAT
>Ga0256832_1003112_pt1 | contig 11286 bp, 8 predicted proteins | sample 134614metaG_FD_190534 | JGI IMG/M metagenome (GOLD analysis project Ga0256832, IMG submission 190534) | Hydrothermal vent microbial communities from Lau Basin, Pacific Ocean - 134-614 | ecosystem: Environmental > Aquatic > Marine > Hydrothermal vents | place: Pacific Ocean: Lau Basin | collected...
TTTCCTTTTCAGCGCAGGGTGGAGGGGTAGATTTTATGAAGGTGAGGTTTACTCCAAAGTTGCTGAGCAGGAACAGTATCCATAAACTTAGAAAGGTGATTGATCTGATTATAAAGGCCTTCATGTGGAATTAAAATTGGAAGTAAATGAACTCTTGCTCAGCCCCCATGAAATAGAAGATAAGCCATAGAAAAGCAAAATAGGAAACCCAGCGCAATGGCATTGGCCAATGCCTAATACTCAGGCCGTGTTCTTCTTTTCGAAATATCCACTCCCAAGCTATAAGCAGAGCTATTAAGGGGAGGTATTTTAGACGAGTTGTGCCGGATTCGCCGCTATGCGGAATAAACATGTTGTGTAAATAGTGCCATGCTTCGGAGACACTGGCAGCCCTAAAGAAAACCCAGGCGATGAGTACCTGAAAAAAAGTAGTTCCCATTTGCCAAAGTTCATTCCATTGGGGGAGAATGCGGTTTTCTGTCATTGACGATGCAAGGTGTTTTCTGTTTATGTTTAAAAGCATGAGCGGAGCAAAGAGCAAAGCGTGAAGGGCGCCCCAGGCGATGAAGGTCCAATTAGCCCCATGCCAAAATCCGCTTATCAGAAAGACGATAAATACGTTGCGCAAGGCTTTTCCTCGAGGGACACGGCTGCCTCCCAGAGGGATGTAAACATAATCTTTAAACCAGGTAGAGAGGGAGATGTGCCAACGCCTCCAAAAATCTGCAATATCCCGCGCGAAATAGGGAAAATTGAAATTGCGCATGAGGCGAAAGCCAAAGAGCTTCGCAGTGCCGATGGCGATGTCGGAATAACCGGAAAAATCTCCATAAATTTGGAAGGCAAAATAGAAGGCTCCAAGCCAAAGGGCCGGAGAGGAAAAGTCCTGATAACTTCCAAAGATTTCATTGACGTAAACAGCGCTGGTGTCGGCAATGACAATTTTTTTGAACAATCCCCACAACATTTGGCGCAAGCCATCTTTAGCTTCGTCCACGTCAAATTTGCGTGCTCGTTGAAATTGAGGAAGTAAGTTGCCGGCTCGTTCAATGGGGCCGGCAACGAGTTGTGGGAAAAAACTTACAAAAGCAGAAAAAGCAATCCAGTCCTGAGTGGGTTTGATTTTTTTTCGATAAACATCAATGGTATAACTCAAGGTCTGGAAAGTGTAAAAGCTAATGCCTACGGGCAAGACGATATGCAGGTGTATGGGCTGGAAGTTTTGTCCGAATATGGTGAAGGCTTCGACGAAATTGTCAACAAAGAAATTGTAGTATTTGAAGAAGCCGAGAAGGCCTAAGTTGCTGAGCAGGCTAATCAGGAGTAGGCGTTTTCTGGTTTTAGTTTTGTTGGTTTTTTCTAATTGTAGGCCTACTGTAAAATCTACGGCTGTGCTGAAAGCTATTAAGGTGAGAAAGCGCCAATCCCACCATCCGTAAAAAAAATAGCTGCTTACCAGCAGCCAAGTGTTTTGGAGTCGAATCTTATGGCTCCCAATAAGCCAGTAAATGGCAAAGACAATGGGCAAGAAAACAGCAAACTCTATTGAGTTAAAAAGCATTTTATGTTGTTTTTTCTTGCCTGTTTAAGAGTGAATGATTTGTCGCTGTGTGGAGAGGCTTATTGCTTTATCAGTTTAGTAAACCACGTTGCTCCTTCTTTGTCAGTTATTTGGATGACATAGGGCGCAGGAGGGCGTTCGCTGATGTCTAACAGATAGCGAATGCCTCCTCCGGGGATTTCCCGTCGTTTTATAGCTCTTCCGCTGGCATCCAAGAGTGTCAGTTCAAGTGCTGTGGCAGGTGGTTTTGAAAACTCAAGCACAATTTCTCCAGTCGTTGGGTTGGGGTATAGTGAAATTTCGATTGGAAAGGGTTCTCTTTGGGCGAGTGTTTCCTGGCATTTGAGTTCTAAGGTGTCGGTGCAAATGGTTTCGCCATTTATGCTGAGGTAATTTAATTCAATGGCCAAGTCTGAGCCGTCTTCAAAGTCTGTCAGGCAAATGCGTGTGTAGTAATATTCTCCCACCGGAGCAACGCCTCCTGGAGCTTCTAAAGTTATCCCGTCTTCATTGTTGTCAAAAGAAGAGCTCCAGCCATTTAAAGGCGCCATTGGTATGGTCGTTATGCCATCTAAGCCGACTATTTGGACAGTGGAAAAAAAGTCAGGAACAAAGTTGTGTAATTCTAAAATGAAGCAGCAGATGTCGGGCTGTGCATCGCTTGGCGTGTATGTGGTTAAAACTGAAGAACAGGGGTCGGGCAAGCCCGTAGAGAGTGCGCAAGATGCTCCGTCATTGGAGGTTAGCTCTACGGATGTATTCTGTATGAACTCTGTCGTCATATTCACTACATCAACTTTAAATAGCGTGCCGTATGAATTACAGAAAACATATAGGTTGCCTTCTGCATCGGCAAAGGAAGCACCGTAACCGGAAGTGAAGCTGCAAGATAGCGAGGGGCTTAGGTTGTTATAAAAGTTTACATCGCCGGTGGCGGGATCAAAGCTGACCAACTTTCCTCCATCATTGGTGGCTCCATAGAACTTGCCTTGTTCCGGGAGATAAGAAAAATCAGCAGCATTCAATGGAGTGTTTAGGTTATAAGTGTTAACAACAGTTTGGGCATCAATATCTATTTTGTAAATGGTTTGTAGGTAAGTGTTTGTGATAAACAAGTTGCCTGACAGGTCGCAGTCACCCGTAAAATATCCGCTGCCACTTGGAACCGGCAAGCCGGATACAGCGCCGAGGTCCTGGAAAATTCCTGTACTCCCAACTCGCACTAAATGGTTGCTGCTTCTTCGGATTCCATAGATGTAGTTGTCCTCAACATTGTAACCGATGGCATTTATTTCATAAGGGTTGGAGTGTATGAGCTCAAATTCAGCAGAATAAGGATTGTAGCTTACAAACTCGTTACCTTCCAGCACCTGATAAAAAATGCTGCTCTCTGTACAGCTTAAGGTGTCGCTGAAGGGAGGGGGAGCAAGTGGACTTTTCTTTTTTACATGCCGGGAAATAGAGATGGCTGAAATACTTATGCACACACAAGCCAGAGCAAGTGTTAAAGTTATTCTAAGTGCTTTTGAGGATGGTGTATTTGTATAGGGTGTTTTCATGTCTTGTGTATTTTAAGTTTTATAAAGATGAGTCTGCTTGTAAAGCCGGCTTGTGCTTATTGCACTTCGTTCTTGCAAATATCAGGTTTTTTATTAAAAATGAGATGAGTTTGCCAGGAAACCTCAATGGTTTTTTAATCCCCACACCTTCCCCCACATCCTTTTTCTGCGCCATTGGCGGATGAAGCGGCCTTCTTCGGGGGTAACGATGAAGTCGTCTTGGCGGAGGAGGGCTTGCAGCCAGCCGAGCATGACGGCCAGGCCGGTGAGGCCGTAGGGGCGGGTGAGGTAGCCGGCTTTGAGGGCGCTGATGAGGGTGATGAAGAAGCCGTAGCGCAGGCGGTACATGCCGTTGCCGATGAGCAGGCGGGTGCGCAGGGAGCCGGTTTCGGTGCCGAGGGGGCGGTGGTGGCGTACTTGGAGGCTTGTGTCAACCAGCACCTCCCAGCCGTGGTAGCGTGCGAGGAGTTCGTCGGCTGTATCCCAGCCTATGGAGGGGCGCAGGCCGCCGATTTGTTCGAAGCATTCGCGTCGGTAGGCTTTGAAGGCGCCTTTGACGTGATCGGTGTCGGAGAAGTTTTCATAGGCCCATTTTCCGTTTTTTTCTACGGTTATGGTGCCTCCGGCGATGCCGAGGCGCGGGTTTTGGGCGAAGTGTTGAGCGAGGCGTTCGAAGTATTCGGGGGGGAGTTCCAGGTCGGCGTCCAATTTGACGAGGAAATCGTGGGGGGTGTTGATTTGCGCGTAGCCTTCTGTGAAGGCTCTGACTACTTTGGCGCCTATGGCCCGCTGCCCTTTTGCCGGACGGCGGTACAATCGGAGCCAGGGGTAACGTTTGGCGAAAGCCGAAACCACTTCTGCCGTGCGGTCGGTGGAGCCGTCATCTACGACCAGGGCCTGTTGTGGCAGGAGGCTTTGCCTTGCCAGCGCCTCTAACAGCCGCCCGATGTGCTGCTCTTCGTTGCGGGCCGGGATGACGACGACGTATCTCATGGTCTGAAAAACAAGCCGTCTATGGTGTTGACTCTGCCGGTGTTCAAATCCACGCCTTCGATGTGGAAGCTGTAGGGTTGAAAACCGCGTTCTTTCATAAAATCGGCAATTTCGTAAAAGGCGAAATCGGAGCCTTCGTAAATGGGGTAGAGGGGGATTTCGATTTTGATGCCTTTGAGTTGAGGGAGCAGTGTTTCGGCGCCTTCGAGTACTTGTTTTTCGAAGCCCTGGGTGTCTATTTTCAGGAGGATGTTGCCGCCCTTGGGGTCTATGTATTGGGGGGCGATGCTGTCTATGCGGTATAGCGGCACGCGTTCGCTGCGTATGGCACGCGATTTGGGATTGTGGGCGACGTAGCTGTCTTTGATGTCGAGGGCCGAGCTGAAGACGCTGTCGTCGCTGACTTTGATTTCGACTTCGCCGTTTTCGTTGCCGATGGCACAGGGCGGGGCGACTGTCCATTGGGGATAGGCCTTGCTGCGTTTTTCGAGCAGGCGATGGGCTTCGCTGACGGGCTCGAAGGAGACGACTTTGCCCGTGTAGCCGAAGTCGTAGAGGGATTCGGCAAATTGGCCGGTGTTGGCGCCGATGTCGAGGACTTGCCGGATGTTCATTTCGCGCAGCAGCATGGCTGTACGCAGGGGTTCGCTGGCCGAGGCGGTAAAGCGTTTGAGGCGCAGGTGGAGGCCTGTGGCTTTGCCTGCACGGCGGCGCAGGCGCTCTAACCATTTGGATTGGAGTATTTTTTGCAAGGCATTCATGGGGCAAAGGTATGCTTTAAGTGGCAGGCTTCTTATTGCAAATGGTTGCAAATCTACGATAACTGTAAAAACCGGCTTCGAGGGCCAGGCGCCGGAGGAGTCGGGGAGGAGTTTCGCCTGTGTTTTTTTCCTCCCATTGCTTTTGAACGAAGGTGCAGCGGGCTTGTTCCAGGGTTTCTCTTTCGCCTTTCTTTGTGGCCGGCTGCAGCGGGGCGGGCAGGAGGCTCAGGCGAAAATCGGGGTCGAAGAGGCAGCCCTGGCGGAAGAGGATGTCTTCGGCAGTTTGGTTTTTGCCCTGCTGCAGAAGCGGGCGTACATAGCTTCGGCGCAAGAGCTGCCAAGCGATGTTGATGACCCACAGGGCCATGAGGGCGAAGGAATAGTGGGTGAGGTAGGGATAGATGCTCCAAACCCGCAGGCTGCGGCCAAAGAGTTTGAACATGGCGAAGTCGAGAATGAGGAAGAAACTGTTGAAAGCCGCGAGGAAAAAAAAGACCAGCGTGTGGCGCTTGAGCCAGCGCACCTTGGCCATTTGCCAGGGGTAGTGCGTGTGATGTTGCAAAACCGCTTCGCGAAATCTGATGTATCGCCAACTCATGGCGAGATAGAGCAGGAAAGAGCATACAAAGAAACCGCCCTCCAGCGTTTTGTAAACCTGGGTGTAAAACCAGGACTCCGGCTTGTACTGCACAAAGAAGAGGATGGCGTAGAGCCCTATTTGCAGCAAGGGGAAAAAGGCGTGTTTCAGATCGGTGCGATGCCACTCATAAGCCGGATAGAGGGTGAATTTGACAAAGAAAAAATACAAGGGCCCCAGCGCCCAGGTAAACCAAATGGGGAAGAAGAACCACTGCGGATGCTGCAGAAAGACGTTTAGCATCATCAGCACATCCCGCAATAACGAAAGGCTAAACAGCCAAAGCAGCAGGCTCATGCTGCGATTGGCCTTGAGATTGCCGAAGGGGCGAAACCAAAACACCCAGCTCATGCCCCAGGCGGTCAGTGAGATGAGCCATGCAGCCCACTCGCTCGTAGTTTCTTTTATGACCTCCGGAATAAACACGCGCTAATTTAGTAACTTTGCCGCGTTTATGCAGAGGCGGGACTCCCGTTGCCCCGAGACGGCCTGCGTTTTCGCACAGGCATTTTTCTTGAGACGACAAACAATAGTTAAAACATAAAACACCGTAAGCCATGAGGCCATTTATTTTTGTTTCCCTCTTTTTGGCGTTGAGCCTGACTGCTTTGACGCTGCATGCACAGACGGAAAAAGAGGACGATCCCGTATTGTTTACCGTTAACAACCACCCCGTGAGGGTTTCTGAATTCGTCTATATCTATGAGAAGTCGAATGCAGACAAGGCCGATTACTCGAGCAAATCGCTGAATGAGTACTTGCGCCTATACACCAAATTCAAGTTGAAGGTAGAGCGTGCCCGCGAATTGAAGTTGGATACCATCAAGGCTTTGCAGCAGGAGTTGGAGGGCTATCGCCGTCAGTTGGCCGATTCCTATCTCATTGATCGCGAGGTTACGGAGAGGTTGGTGCGCGAGGTCTATGATCGCAAGAAACAGGATGTGGATATTAGCCATATCCTCATTCGCGTTGGGCCCAATGCCGGCGAGGAGGTGGAAAAACGCGCTTATGAGCGCGCCATGCAGGCCCGCAAGGAGTTGCTCGAAGGCAAATCTTTCAGCGAGGTGGCAAGGCGTTATTCTGAGGACAAGGCCGTTGCCCGCAACGAAGGGCACATAGGCTATGTGACGGCCATGTTCCCCAAAGGCCTTTACAATCTGGAAACGGCGGCCTACCATTTGCCGAAAGGCGAAGTCTCCGAGCCCATACGCACGGCCATGGGCTATCACATTCTCGTCGTACACGACCGCCGGCCTGCGCGGGGCGAAATCGAGGCGGCGCACATCCTCATCCGCAAGCCCAAGAAAGGGGAGGATAAGGACCCCAAGGCCATTATTGACTCCATTTACCAGCAGTTGCAGCAAGGCGCCAATTTTGAAGAACTGGCTAAGAAGTATTCCGAAGACAAGCTCTCGGCCTCGCGTGGGGGCTACATCGGCTTCTTTGGCATCAATCGCTATGAGAAGAGCTTTGAAGACGCCGCTTTTGCCCTGCAAAAAGACGGCGAGTACTCCAAGCCTTTTGAGACTTCGGTCGGCTGGCACATCGTCAAGCGCATCAGCAAACGCGATTTGGGCCCTTATGCCGATGAGCGTGCGCGCATCCTCAAGCAAGTCAAGAAAGACCCGCGTTTTGAACAGGCTCAGGATGCTTTGATTGAACGCATCAAAAAGGAATCCGACTTCAAGGAGTTCAATACAACCCTGGAGAACTTTGCCGACACTTTAAATGAGAACTTCCTGAGCTACAAGTGGAAGGCGCCGAAGGAGCGCTCTCAGGAACCGCTTTTCTCTCTGGGCGATGACTTCCTGGTAACGCTGGGCGACTTTACGGATTTTCTCGCCAAGTCCACCCGCGAGCGCATCCGCATGGGCCGTTCGGTGAGCGTGAAAGAGGGCGTAGAGCGCTTGTACAAAGAGTTTGTCAGGCGCAAAGCGTTGGAGTATGAAGAGCGCCATTTGGCAGAGAAGTACCCCGATTTCCGCCATCTGATGCGGGAGTACGAAGAGGGCATTTTGCTCTTTGAAGTAACCAAGCGCGAAGTCTGGGACGTGGCGCCCAAAGATACGGCAGGCCTGATGGCTTATTACGAGACGATCAAAGGCCGTTATCGCTGGAATGAGCGTGCCCGCGTGAGCATTTACGTCATACACACTACCGACGCTAAACAGTTGAAAAAGATACGCAAGTACATTGCCAAAAAATCGCCGGAGAAGGTGCTGAAGAAGTTCAATACCAATCCGGATGCACCCCTTGTGGAACGCACAGAGAAGTTGTTTGAAAAGGGGCATAATCGCGTGCTGAACACCATGGAATGGAAGCCGGGGGCCTTGTCAGATTCGGAAATCAACGAAAAAGAAGGCACGGCTGCTTTCTACAAAATTGAGGAAATTCTGCCTTCACAACCCAAAACGCTGGAGGAATCCCGCGGCTTTGTCATTGCCGATTACCAGGACCACTTAGAGCGTAAATGGGTGAAGAGCTTAGAGGAAAAGTATCCGGTGAAAATCAATCGCGAGGTGTTTGACAGCCTGATCAAGGAGTAAGACAAGATGAATAAGCGCTGCAAAACGAATAAGTGGGTATTTCTTCTGGCATTGCTGGCAGGCCTTTGGGGCTGTCGCCAAACGCCCGAAGAAGATAAAGGCAAACTGCTCGCCCGTGTAGGAGACCACGCTCTTTATATGAGCGATCTCGAAGGGATGATCCCTACGCAAATGTCCTGGGAAGACAGCTCGCTCATCATCAACTCCTTTGTGGAGCACTGGGTGCGAGATATGGTGGTTTTGCAGGAAGCGGAGCGCAACCGGCCCCGCGATCTGGACATTGACAAATTGGTCGAAGATTACAGGGCTTCTTTGTTGAGGGATAATTTTGAGCGCATGTTAATAGCCTCTGAGTTGGATACAGTCGTAACCCGCAAGCAATTGGAGGATTATTACCGAAACAAGAAGGAGAATTATCCCCTGAAAACGGATTTGCTGCGCGCTTATCTGATCGTCTTGCCTGGAGATGCCCCCAATCGCAAAGAGGAGTTTGAGAAGTTGTGGAAGCAGCCGGAAGCCAATTACGACGCCATCCTGGCCTATTGCGAAGACTATTCGCCTTCTTATCTGCTGAAAGACAGCAGTTGGTATGCTCCGGCCGATTTGGTGAAATCCTGGGGGACTTTAAGCCTTTCGGCAAATGACTTCCTCAGCCAGGCCCGTTTCCACAAGGAAAGGGGGGGGATGCACTACTACTTTTATCGCCTGGAAAAGCTGAAAAAAGGAGAGCCTGCCCCCCTGAATTACGTCAAGGATCAAATCAGGGAACTCATACTTCACCGTCGTAAAACAGCCCTCCTTCGCAAACTCGAGGAAGAGATGTACGAAAAGGCTTTGCGCGATAAGGAAGTGAAAATTTTTATAGAATGAAATCATACACGAGCATACGCCCGAGGCTTCTCGCTTTCGGGCTTTTTTTCCTCGCTCTGGCAAGCAGCCTGACTGCTCAGACGGAATTGCTGGATGACATCATCGCCTCCGTAGGGGGCGAGTTGGTGTTGCTCTCCGACCTGGAGGACCAGTACAACCTCATCAAGTCGCAGCAGCAGCAAGACCTGCCGCCGGATGCACGTTGCTATATTCTCGACAACATCCTCACGCAAAAATTGCTGATCAATCAGGCTAAATTGGACAGCATAGAGGTCAGCGATGAGGAGGTAGAGGCCCAGTTGAATGCCCGTATTGATCAGATATTGGCTTACATGAACAACGACTACGCCCAGTTTGAAGCCTATTACGGGCAGAGCGTGGATGAAGTCAAGGCTCAATTTCGCGTGGACCTCAAAGACCAGCTGCTGGCCGAGCGCATGAAGAACGAGATTTTGCAGGGCATCACCGTTACGCCTTCGGAAGTCAAGGAATTTTTTGAGCGCATCCCCAAAGACAGCCTTCCGTATTTCAACTCAGAAGTAGAACTGGCTGAATTGGCCGTCAAGCCGGAAGTCAATCCCGAGCGCAAGCAGGAAGCCCGCGAGCGCCTCGAAGAACTGCGCCGCAGGATTATAGCCGGAGGCGAAGATTTTGCAGAACTGGCCAGGAAGTACTCCGATGATTTTGCTTCGGGCCGCCTTGGTGGCGACCTGAGCTGGACCAAGAGGGGCAGCTTTGTTCCCGAGTTCGAAGCTGCTGCTTATAAGTTGGATGTGGGCGAAGTCTCCAAGGTGATTGAGACGGAGTTTGGCTTTCACATCATCCAGTTGCTGGGTCGTAAGGGCAACACCATTCACACCCGCCACATTCTCATCCGGCCGGAGATACAGGAAGAGGATATTGCCAGGGCCGAGCAGTTGTTAGACAGCGTCCGGCAGCTCATTCTCATGGATTCGATTTCTTTCTCGGAAGCCGTCAAGCGCTTTGGCACGGATGAAGTGCAGAGTTTTTACAACGACGGCCGTATGGTGAATCCCCGCACCGGCAATACCTTCTTTGAAATTGCCGACTTAGAGCCGGATGTCTATTTTGCCATAGATACCCTGGAGACAGGTGAAATCACCAATCCCTTTCGCTTTCGCAATGCTGCCGGCGAAACTTTGGTGCGCATCATCAAATTGGAATCGCGCACAGCCCCCCACGTAGCCAGTCTGGAGACCGACTATGCCCGCATCAAGGCGGCCACCATACAGGAAAAGCAGGCGCGTTACCTCAATGAGTGGATAGAGAAAACGGTGCGCAACACCTACATCTCTATAGATCAGCCTTATGCCTCCTGCCCTGTTTTGGAGAAGTGGGGTGTGATTGCGGATTAGTTGGGTTTCATCACAACGGATACTTCCCCTGCTCAATGGCATAATCAGCTACCAGCCGCCGCAGTTTGTTGACTTTAGCGGGCGGATACTTAGTGTAGCGTTTCAGGCCCATGAGCATGACGCGCAGCAGGTCGCCTTCGGCGAAGGAGGCTAGGGCGCTGCGGCCGTTGGCTGTGATGCGGGCGGTGGCATCGTGCAGGAAGACCCGCAGCATGGCGTCATAGACTTCCTGAGGAGCGGGCTTTTGCTCCATGCCGGCCAGCTTCATGGTACGCAGCAGCAGGGATTCGGCGAGGAAGGTGTCGAGCATCATGTCGGCTACGTTCATGATGATTTCCTGCTCTTCTTCTAAGTTGAGTTGGCCTTCCATTTGGAGTTTGGCAGCGGCGCCGGCTGTCATGAGGATGGCCTTTTTGAAATCGCGCACGGCCTTGAGCTCTTCGCCATAGGGGCCTTCGGGTTTGTCCATGGAAGGCATGGCGGCCAGTTCTTTCTGGACGGCCCAGGCAGGGCCGATGAGGTCTATGCGGCCTTTGAGGGCGCGCTTGAGCAGCATGTCCACGGCGAGCAGGCGGTTGATTTCGTTGGTGCCTTCGTAGATGCGGTTGATGCGGGCATCGCGGTAGTAGCGGGCAGTGTGGCCCTCTTCCGAGAAGCCCATGCCGCCGTGTATTTGCACGTTTTCATCCACCACATAGCTGAGCGCTTCCGAGCCGGCTACTTTCAGCAGGGCACATTCGATGGCGTATTCTTCGGCGGCTTTGAGCTTGGCATCTCCATAGGAAGCGCCTTCGGCTTTGAGCAGTTCTTCCATTTGCTGCATGTCGTTGGAAGTGCGGTATTCGGCGCTTTCGCTGGCGAAAATGCGGATGATCTGCTCGGAGATTTTGTACTTGATGGCCCCAAAGTCGGCGATGGGCCGGCCAAACTGGATGCGCTCTTTGGCGTATTGGATGGATTCTCCGATGACGTGCTTGGAGGCG
>Ga0256832_1003113_pt1 | contig 11286 bp, 4 predicted proteins | sample 134614metaG_FD_190534 | JGI IMG/M metagenome (GOLD analysis project Ga0256832, IMG submission 190534) | Hydrothermal vent microbial communities from Lau Basin, Pacific Ocean - 134-614 | ecosystem: Environmental > Aquatic > Marine > Hydrothermal vents | place: Pacific Ocean: Lau Basin | collected...
AAAAGTGTTGGGCTTTACACAAAAAAGATTTGCCATAAAGACCTTACGCGCCACAGAAGATGAACAAAACCCATATATCATCAAAGGAAACTGGATATTGGTTCAGGTGGGTGATATCCAAGGCTTCGTTCTTGATACTTATTTGCTTCCCATCCAAACCCCCAAAGCCGGTGTTTCCATGAAACAATACCTAATCGCCATGAGTGAAAAAGTTGCTGCACTAGGCAACGAATATACCGATGAATACTCTTTTTTTGCGCAAGCTGAACACAACATTTCGATTCAGTACGAAAGCGGAGAATATTACCAAAATATTACAGTCACCATGCCTGAGTTTTCTATCGAAGATGGCTTTGTATTCTATAATTACTTCAACAATATCCAAGGAAGAAACAACTCGAATGATAGCGAAGTGTATCTATTCAAAAATTGGGAAACAGAACTATCCATATTTGATGAAGAAACCGGCGAAGTAAACTTCCAAGTCATTGATGGCGAGCTAGTTATCAGTGAAGTCATGATGGATGGCTGCTAGACAAAAGCTCCGAAAGCCATTCGGGACATTTAGTACACCTTAGCCCAGAGTCATTCTCCAAAAGTGGAGAATGGCTTTTTTGGGGTGGTAATTACGGTGATTTATAATTTTGCTTTCGTAGGGAAATAAGTTTTGACTCGTCAATCCTATAGCTTAGTGGCAACCCAATTTATTGGGCTGAAAATGCTTTGTTCCGAATGAATTCGGAACTACCAACCACCAAATCAATTAAACACTCAAGTTTCGGTATTGTGGTGTAACGCCTATCCAATTCTTGGGTTGATAAAGGTTTAAGGATTAAGGATTTACAATTCCCAAGTAGGAACTCAATCTGCGAAAAAATGATTAGAGTCAAGAATAAAAAAAAGCCCATGCAGTCAAACCACATGGACTTTTATTTCAACTGAGCCCTTTTCGGAGTTAGCTCAACTATTGCACACTAGTTTTTGACAATGCGTCTGGTCAACTGCTTTTTATCAGAAACAAACTCTATCGTATAAATCCCGGCATTTAATCCGGAAACATCAATGCTCGCAGCCGTTAACTTTCCTTTGGCCACCAACTGCCCCATCATGTTAAATATGCGATAGCTCTCCATCCGCTTATCTCTCAACCGGACATACAACTCATCGGCGGCCGGATTCGGATAGATCTTCACATCCGGCAAAATCTCAAAATCGGATTTTTTACTTTGCCCCCCGGCAAGATTGCCGGCGCCCACACAGAAACTAGTCGCTTCACTACTGTTAAAAGAACCACCCGAAGCCAATACCGCACCATCACTATCCTGCGTCAACGCATAAGACCCGTTACCATAACTACAGCACATACCATCACCATAGGCATCATACATCGTGAAAGTATAACAACCGGCATCTATACAATTTGGAATAATCAAGGTCGAACCATCCGGCTCAGAGCCATACGTTCCTCCGGAGAAGACTACCGTACCGGCACCATCCTTGATGTCCCAACTTGATTCTTCCGGATAATTATCAAAAGTAAGCGTCAAGGTCGTGGCCACACAAGCACCTCCACCGGAACCATCCGTCACAGTAAAAGCATCTACCGCCATATCACCCTTCCAAGTCGTACCGGTAATCCCATTAAATCTCAACATCACCGTACCCCCCAAATAAGTCGCCATATCAATAGACGCATCTAACCAAGTAGAACCTTGGTTACCGGACTGACTCCAAATCGACGTCCAACTCACCCCATTGTCCGTACTAGCCTCTAAAGCTAAAGACCCCATTGTGGAAGCTCCTTTCATGTGGTATTTAAAGCTTACTGTTGCGTTTGTCTCATTGGTCAAATCAAAGCACGGACCATTCAAAATAGCACGCTTCGATGAGTAATTGGGAGACGAAGACTCCATGTAAATATAATAAGTCCCATCATTTGCCGAGCTAGGACCGGTACCTGTTGATGGGGTGCCTCCTGAACGAATCGTCCAATCAAAGTCATCTCCGGTGTCTTGCGACCAAAGCCCAAGTGTATTTTCAAAGCTTTCTCCGTAAGGATAGGTTGATACTTGAGCCGTGCAACCGGTAGAAGCAGGAGTCAATGTCGTCGCATTCACCACATTACTACTTCCGGATACATTGCCCGCAGCGTCGTAGGCCTTTACAGCAAAACTATAGGTCGTACTAGCAGCCAAACCCGTCACTTGGGCACTTGTTCCGGTAACGGAGCCAATATTCACACCATCTTGATAAACATCATAACCTGTCACCCCGACATTATCTGTTGAAGCCGTCCAAGACAAATCAATGGTAGTCTCTGTCTCGTTGGACGCACTCAAATTACCGGGAGCCGATGGAGCTTGCGTATCTGCTCCACTAGCCACAATATTGATGGTATAATCTTCCACCTCCCCATAACTAAAGGCTTCGCATGGAGTCGGTATGCCATTATACTTCATGGAAACTCGCATCCGGGTACTGACCGGCGTTGTTCCGGATGGCACGGTAAACGAACCACTCACAGGCGTCGTCGTAGAGGCAGCCTTCGTCCAAACTTGCTCACCGGCATCATCAAAATCTCCATCTCCATTATAATCTATCCAAACCGCATAAGCCTCCTTATATATCGTACCTGTCCAATGTGGAGTAACCGTAATCGTATAAGCAGAGCCGGCCGTCAAATCTGTACTGATTGCCGTATAATTTGTATATCCACTGGTCGCACCGGATGAATTATCTATGGTGTTCAATTGTACCCGGCCAATATACTCATCATTTACAGAATTGCCCTGAGAAGCACAATAACTGACATTACCATACGAAGCCCCGATACCAACGGCGTACCAGGCATTGGTCACCGCCACTTCTTCAGCAGAACCGGCGCCAAACAAATCCACCGCCGATTGAATACCATACGTCCGGGCATCTGCATATTGCGAGCCGGAAGTCAAATAAACACTAATCATCCGGTAGGCAATTTGTCCGGCTTTATCTATTCCAATACCGGACACATTATAAGCATCCCCGTTGTCATTGGTGCCGGTACCCCCTTCAGAAATCAAATAATACCAGTAATTTAAAACCCCACTATTTGTATGTACTCCTCCATTATCGCTACTGCCTGTAGCCCAATTAGTCCCTTGATAAGTATCCGGCTGGCCTTCAGATTTAGGATCGCTCATACTCCGCAAGGCTGCATGTCCGGCTCTACGCTCAATATCTTCACCTATCAACCAAGTTTGCTTATTGGGTGCGGCAAAATACTCTATGGATGCCCCCCAAATATCAGAAAACCCTTCATTCATCGCTCCGGATTCATAAGAATAAGTCAAATCAGCAGTATAACTCATCACAGCATGCCCAATTTCGTGTCCGGCCACATCCAAAGATGTTAGTGCATCAAAATAAGTTCCGCTACCATCACCATAAGTCATCACACTGCCATTCCAATAGGCGTTATCGTAATTTACATCATAGTGCACATAACTTTTAATTTTGGCACCATTCCCGTCAAAACTATTGCGATTGTGTTTAGTCATCCAATAATCATAGGTCATTTCTGCACCCCAATGTGCGTCTAACGCTGCATTATCCTTGGCCGAGTTATCAAATTCGGCTGCCGTCCAGTTATTGTTATTATCTGTAAAATCCACCGCATTGCTATAGTTTGTCCCCGTGTTCATATCATACGTCTCAATGCCGCCGCCCCGTGTATATTCTCTTAAGCGATAATGCCCATTGTAGCTATCCGTTTGGATGGTTTTACTACCGGAGTACCGGGTAGCCGCAGTCCCATTAGCCGGTGCTAGGTGGTGCATAATCTTGTCTTCATACAAAACAGCCCCTGTATGAGCGTCCACATAAACCATGGCTCGGCTCATTGGTTTTCTTGCGAAAATGTCAAAGCGATAAGCCAATTTAGGCGCTACTTGCTGCTTAGAATTTCGATGAGCCAAATCCGGCAAAATGACCAATTCGCCTTCCGGCTTAGCATAATTCATCAATGCAGCATCCGGACTATCCCACATATATTGGCCGGCTCCCACATGTTTCATTGCTTTTTGTAGTGCTTGGCTTTTTGTTAAGGATGGACTTACGTCAAAATCATTTACCGGAAAGTAGTCTCCACTAAAGGATTTAATTTCACCATTTTGGGTATGTAATTGATAATTTCCAAAGGCCACTTTCAGCCCCTTATAGGTTTGCTGATACTTAATGTGTTCCATGCCCAATTGGTCAATTGTTTGCTTAACCGGAATCATCTTTGCTTCCGGTGCAAGATTCAATTTTTCGGCAAACATCTCTTGGGCTTGCGATACGGGTTGACTTTGGGTCAAAATCTCAAATTTTGGTGCTTGCGATGTGACCTTCCGTAGCTGTCCTTTTTGTCCATAGGACACAAGGCTTAGGGTTGAAGCTATAAATAATAGCATCAATCTCTTGTAAATTAACTGCATTTTTAACTGAATTTTAGGTGAAGAAATCGGCTTATTGGGTGTCGAAGTGCAATTCTACCGTTTTTTATTCTATATTGCAAGATAACAACAGAATTTTATTGCAATATGCCTAGCATTTGCCAATAATTCAATAAATTAGCTTAATCTTCATATATATCCGGTTTGAATGTAACAAATCGAATACCGGTATCAACCAATACACTCAAGTTTCGCAAACCCGCTTAATCCCCCCCCAAAAATAACACTAAACGTAACTGTTTAGGTGCTCCTATTTTAAGGCAAAAAATAGGCATTTTTGTGGATGTTGACGTAGGGACGCACGGCCGTGCGTCCCTACGTGAGAAAATTTTAGCAAAAACAGGCGCAAAAAGGGCATTTTTTGAACAAAATAGTGGATGCCTAAACAGTTACCACTAAACATAAATTATCGTATCTTTACCCCAATGACTTTATCTTTAAAAAATTTTCTTTGGCTTTGCCTTGGCTGGTTGACCGTAAACGCACAGGCACAGCCCCAAAACTTTCTCCAATACACCTTGCAAGACGGGCTTCCCCAAAGCCAAGTATATGCGATTACAGAGGATGCGGATGGCTATCTTTGGGTAGGGACTCAAGGTGGTGGGCTGGCTCGCTTTGACGGACATAGCTTTGAGTCTGTACTCATTGACCTTCCTGACCGATATATCAATGCCTTGGTATCAGATTCAGCCGGACGAATATGGATTGGCACGCATTCCGGACTCACCATTTTGTCGAAAGACACCACTATCTCCATTCCGCTTGCGCAAAAAGTAACCACACTAAAACTTGATAATCAAGGACTTATGTGGATTGGAACCGAAAAAGGATTGTTCCAAATAGACACCAAGAGCCCACATCTCCGATTAAAAAAATACACCCAACTCAAAAATAATAGCATTCGTTCCTTCTATTTTGCCGATAATGAAAAATGGGCAGCCACCAACACCGGGGCATGGAAATTAAACAGCAACCAAAAAATATCTATCCACAATGGCTTAGAAAATAACGATGTACAGGCCATCTACAGGGATATTCTGGGTCGGCTTTGGGTGGCCACCTTTGATGGGCGCATTACGCTTTTTGATGAAGCGTCCTTCGCCCCAATAGAATCTATCAAAATCCCCTATCAGGGGCATCCCCAATTGATCAGTCAAGTCGATAATCAAATTTGGGTAGGCACGATTAATAATGGAATCGCCGCATACAATATTGACACCAAACGGTGGATGATGATTGATGAGCGTTTCGGCCTTGCAGCCAAAAATATCAAAACGCTTTTTCGAGATAGTTGGAACAACCTGTGGCTAGGCACTTCCGGAGACGGCTTACTCAAGAGTGTCGGGCAAGAATTTGTTCGGTTCGGCATCCAATCCGGATTAAAGGGAGATAATATTTATGCCGTTTTCCATGACAGCCAAAACCGTATCTGGCTTTCGGAATCCGGCTATGGAGTCTCGGTACTAGATAGTAGCGGCTTGCATCATTTCGGTGACCAAGAAGGATTTGCACGAGTCAAATGTAAGGCGATTGCCGAAGACCCCAAAGGACGTATTTGGTTGGGTACGGATGGCCGGGGAATCGCCTATCGAGATACTAGTGGTTTCCATTTCCTTTCGGAAAAAGATGGGCTTCCCAGCAATTGGGTGAATAGCTTAGCGATAGACTCCTTGGGGCAAGTTTGGGCAGGAACTTACGGCAACGGAATCGCCAAAATCATCGACAAAGACAGCGCCGGATTCCAAATATTCCCATACGGGAAAGCAGAAGGACTTCCGGAATTAAAAATTCAAAGCATAAAAATAGATCCCCAAGGGCATCTTTGGTTTTCGACCAGAAGCGGTCATCTAGGCTTCTATCAAATAGATTTTGAGCCCGTCATTTTTGACACCCAAAACGGCCTGCCGAATGTGGACATCAGAGCTCTAGCCTTTCGCAACAACCAAGTGTGGGTCGGTACCGCCGGCAAAGGATTATACCATGCCAATCGTCAAGAAAAACCGGTTCATTTTGCGAAAGTAAACTTATCCAAATCCGAAACGTCACCCCAAATGTCCGGAAATATCTACCTGCTCCATTTTTCAAAAGACAACCAACTTTGGGTCGGCACCGAGCGGGGACTCAATCGACTCACGCTCAACTACAAGTCACAAGTCATTGATTTTAAGCACTTTGGAAAAGAAGAAGGCTTCCTTGGCATCGAGACCTGTCAAAATGCCATCACCCAAGACCATGACCACAATCTTTGGATTGGTACGATGAATGGACTCATGAAATACCAAGCCAGCTTAAACCAACAGGCCATTCGCCCCCCAAAACTCCACTTTGCAGACATCCAGCTTTTTTACCAATCGCTCCAAACGACCCCCTACAAAAATTGGGTCAGCCCCAACGGCGGACTAAAAAAAGGACTGTCTCTACCATACGACAAAAATCACTTGGGTTTTAAGTTGGCCGGACTCAATCTAGCCCGCCCCAACCAAGTAAAATATCGTTGGCAATTGGCCGGAAGTGAGACCCAATGGTCTCCCCTGTCAACGGCTCACACCATCAATTATGCAAAGCTGGATCCGGGCACTTATGTATTCAAGGCTCAAGCCTGCATCACTCCGGAAAATTGCAGCCCGGTACTTACGGCGCCATTTGTCATTCAAAAACCTTTTTGGCAAAAATGGTGGTTTCGGCTGACAATATTGGGTGGGTTTTTGCTCTTTTCCTTTCTATTTTATAAGCTCCGTGTTCAAGCCATCCGCCGACAGGAAGCAGCCAAAAGAAAAGAATTAGAATTAAAAAATCATCTATTGACTGTAGAACAAAAAGCTTTGCAATTACAAATGAATCCCCACTTCATTTTTAATGCACTCAACAGCATCAATGGACTCGTAGCGCTAAAAGATTTTGCGCAAGCCAGAAAACAAATCAACCGCTTTGCTATCCTAATGAGACAGATACTTTCTAATTCCCGAAAGGAAACCATCTCGCTCGAAGAAGAAATTAAAACCTTGGAAAATTATCTCGCCATGGAACAGTTTTGTCGCCCCAATACTTTTGAATACCGTATCCAAGTAGCGGATCCACTCAATACCGAAGAAATAGAAGTGCCCCCGATGATTATCCAACCATTCGTGGAAAATGCCATCATCCACGGCGTCGCCCACCTTCAAAAACCCGGGCTCGTCCAAATTCGTTTTGACCGGCAAGGAGAAGTATTGCGTTGCATCATCACAGATAATGGCATCGGTCGAAAGAAGTCTGCGGAACTCCGAAAAAAACGAAGCCCAAGCCACCAATCCACCGCTATGGCTGTCACCCAAGAACGACTTGACGCCTTATTTGCCGCAAATCCCGGCCGGTCGATAGAAATTTCCGATATTGTGGACAAAAATGGCGAGACCCAAGGAACCAAAGTTCTCCTACGTATCCCGTTAATTGAAAATTGAACCCAGCAGATGAAAGCAATTCTAATAGATGATATGCCCCAAGCGCTCCAAGTATTAAGCGCAGACCTTGCGGAAATCGCCCCCGAAATCGAGATTATCGGTACCGCAAACAGTGTCGTATCCGGCGCCAAATTATTGATGAAAGAACAACCGGATTTAGTATTTTTAGACATTCAATTGGGAGACGGAACGGGATTTGACATCTTAGAAATCTTGCCCGACATCCAATTCAAAATCATCTTTACCACCGCTTCCGATGAATATGCTTTACGAGCTTTTAGATTCGCAGCGGTGGACTACCTGCTCAAACCCATTGACCTTGACGAACTGAAAGACGCCATCCAAAGAGCCCAAAGCCAGCTCCATGCGTCCGCCGAAAGATTAGAAGTTCTGAAAGACACTTTTCACAAGCCGGATGAGTTGCCTACAAGGATGTGCCTACACACGCAAGACAAGATAGAAATCGTTGATATTCAGGACATTATACGTTGCCAAGCAAGTGACAATTATACCATCTTCTACTTTCAAAATGGCAAAAAACTGATGGTCACCCAAACCCTAAAAACCTTTGAGAAGCAACTAAAAAACCATCTTTTTTTTCGGTCTCATCAAAGCCATTTAGTCAATCTACAGCACGTCGAGTCCTTTGTCAGAACAGAAGGCGGCTATCTACTTTTGAAGAATGGAGACCAAGCCCCCGTTTCCGTTCGAAAGCGCACAGAACTCATACAACGACTGGAAAATCTCTAACGTACACGCAGTACAACCCAACTGAATCACCCTATATTTCCGCTTCCAAAATCTCCTTCAATCTCTTCAGATCTTCTTCCATTTTAAATTGGGCTAAGACCTTTGAGTAACCTATCGTTTTGGACACGGATAGTATCCGGGCACGTGTTGACCGACTCACCAAATACAAGCGACCATACACCTTGTTTTCATGTCGATTGTGCACTAAGAACACTTTATAATCAAATTTTCTTATATCTCTAAAAGCAATTTCTTGCTTGCGCAAATACCAGCTATGATAAGTCAATATGTTCTCTATTAATCTCAGGCTCAATACTTTTTTAACCCCCTTCCATCCACCAACCTTATTGACAATCAATTCCGAACCAACTCTTTCGATAAAAAAATTAGCTAGTAAACATTCCTTTTCGATGGGCAAATCACACGCTGACTCGATGAGCGCCGGATTGACCAATTCAAAAACAGCTCTCTCCTTAAATTGTCGATAGTTTTTGACTTCTAACCCAAGTAATCGAGCTACATCTTGGACAAAGATTTTGGTTTCACCTCTACTCAACCGTATAGACGAGAATTGAAAAGTGGGTCTTGCCGCATCATTTAAGAAAAACTTTATGCAGCTTCCTTTGGTGGTCATGTATATTTTCTGAATTTGACTAGGCTTAATCTGCTGACTACCGTCCAAATCCTTTGAGTGCTTGAGTAAGATTCCATATTCATCAAAAGTAATTTCTTGCTTGAGATAAGAAGAACTACGCACGTTATCCATGCTATAAACAAAAACAATGGACAAGGGCAACAATACGAGCAATGGCTCACCCGATTCTAAATACATTGTAAAGGTTACAGCTAACAGAACAATCAGCCCATAAGCCCACAACATCTGCCACCAGTTATTTTCTCCAATCAGCTTAATGGAAGATTCTGGCTGATAGGTCTTAACCTGCATGTCAAAAGATGGCAATAAAAAACGGCTGATTTTCATATCTTGGTTAATTCTACTCAAATGTAGGACAATTTAAACCAAAAAATTGAAATTCTCGACTAAAGGCTGGATTTTAGCTATCATTGAACCAGTTCCAGGATGAACACAGAATAAAAAATATCGTAACTGTTTAGGTGCCCCAATTTTTAGATAGAAAATAGGCATTTTTGTGTGTATGTTGATGTAGGGACGCACGGCCGTGCGTCCCTACGTGAGAAAATTTTAGCAAAAACAGGTGCAAAAAGGGCATTTTCTAGCAAAAATTAGCGGGTGGCTAAATAGTTACAAAATATCTTAGGCAAAGTTCGTTTTGGGCTAAGCCAAAATGATCAACAAGCTATTTCGTTCAAATTATATGCAACTCAGACTAGAAACCGAACTTGCGTTTAATTAGGAACTATCCGTGGTTATTGAGTTTATTGCTACCTTCAAATGTCAAAACTGACCGAACCATTGTTGAGTCCACTCCGAAAAGTACCTTTTATTAAAACTCGAAGGAATGAACCAAATTTTATTTGGTTACCATACTCGCAATAGCTATCGGGATTTAACCAAAGCTACCGTACAAACACAAGTCATAATGAAAAAAATCAATATATAGTCAGGTAGATTTTCATTGCTTTGCCGTTGGTTTTACTTTACCGTTGCTTTTACTTTACCGTTAGTTTTTCTTTACCGTTGCTTTTACTTTACCATTGGTTTTACTTTACCGTTGGTTTTAACCAACGGACACAGAAAGCAAGCCTATTAGGGGCTTTAGCCCCATTGACTTGCCCAAAAAATACCAAAAAATGCGGCTAAAGCCGGCTTTTAGCTAGGTTTTTGGTAGCAGCCAAATTTATTTAGCTGAAATAAGCTTACGCTCTATCTTCCGAATGAATTCGGAAGTACCGGCGAGATTTAGTGCCAAGCTTTGGGCTTACTTTGCCGTTGGTTTTACTTTGCCGTTGGTTTTTCTTTACCGTTGGTTTTAACCAACGAATCAGAAGCAGAACTATTAAAGGCTGAGTCCACCCCGAAAAGTCCACTCCGCTAGAAATTAAAGCGATGAACAAAATTTTATTTGGTTTACCATAAGTCCCCTTCTTAAGGGGATAGTTAGGGTTAAAAATAAGGAAGCAAACCAAATAAAATTTTGTGGACACAAGAACAGTCCACTACTCTCGACTTTTCGGAGTAAACTCAAGGCTTTAGCCCCATTGACTTGGTTTTTGGTAGCAGCCAAATTTATTTGGCTGAAATAAGCTTGCTCTCCATCTCCCGAATGAATTCGGAAGTACCGGCGAGATTTAGTGCCAAGCTTTGGGCTTATTTTACCGTTGCTTTTACTTTACCGTTGGTTTTGCTTTACCGTTGGTTTTAACCAACGGACTGAAAGCAAAACTATTAGGGGCTTTAGCCCCATTTGGTGACCCAAAAAAAATAAAAAAATGCGGCAAAAGCCGGCTTCCCAATTAGTTTTTATCCGTCAGCTAAAGCAGACGGTAAAAGCTAAAGCAGACGAAAAAAACTAAAGCAGACGGTAAAAGCTAAAGCAGATGCGATGCTTAAATTCAACATTTTATGGATTTAAATATTTTGCATTATTCTTGGAAATACCCATTTTTCACGGGATTTGTCAAAGAACCATAGAATTTTG
>Ga0256832_1003114_pt1 | contig 11285 bp, 13 predicted proteins | sample 134614metaG_FD_190534 | JGI IMG/M metagenome (GOLD analysis project Ga0256832, IMG submission 190534) | Hydrothermal vent microbial communities from Lau Basin, Pacific Ocean - 134-614 | ecosystem: Environmental > Aquatic > Marine > Hydrothermal vents | place: Pacific Ocean: Lau Basin | collected...
ATCTTTTAACATCTTAGCCGACTCACTTGGAGCAATGGGAACAAGAGCTGTATCTCTTGTATATCTATCTAATGATGTAAAAAAATCTACATTAGGAGATAGTTGTGCTTTAGCTTGTTTCTCGGCAACCTCTGCTTTTTGAATAACCATCTCATCAACTCTTGTCTGTGAGTGTGATTTTAGAGCGTCAAAAAGCTCTTGTATAGTATGTGCATTTAGCATATATGGGATAATAAAAAGTAGTAAGAGTCTTTTCATGATATGACCTTTGTTTTACAATAAACTAACTAGATGGTTAATTATATTTAAAAGTTTTTTTAAGTTGGCTTAAGAATTGATAATAGAAGAGGGTTTTAGATAGACTAAAGAAGAGTAGAAGAGTTAGCCAGGGCTTAATAAGAGCAAAAAAACTTCCAAATACAAGCTTTAAATAATAATCTTTTAGATAAAATTCGCTTTTAATAAAGTGTTGATGAGTGTTTTAGTCATTAAGAGCAGTTGTCAGTACTTATATATATAATAATAAAATAAAGGAATAGAGATGACAACAATTAGACTTACAAGAATGGGAAGAAAGAAAAAACCATTTTATAGAATTGTAGTAACAGATAGTAGAAAAAGAAGAGATGGTGGTTGGATTGAATCAATTGGTCACTATAACCCAATGGTTAAAGAAGATAATGTAAAGTTTGATTCTGAAAGATTAGACTATTGGCTTGGTGTTGGTGCTCAAATGAGTGATAGAGTTAAAAAAATTACAGGTAAATAGTAGTTATGGTTATAGAGTTCGTCGCTGAATATGCCAAGCTTTTAGTTAGCCACCCTGAAGATATTTCTGTTTCTATGAAAAACTTAGAAGAGAACTATAATGAGATTACCATTGAAGCTCATGCTGAAGATGTTGGTAAACTAATTGGTAAAGAGGGACGAATGATTAACTCTATTAAGACGGTTATCTCTGGTTGTAAAGCTAAAGGTGGAACAAACTACCGTGTAAATGTAGAAGCTAAAAAATAATAATCTATGGCTAAAGAGAGACGCTTTTTTATTGCCCAAGTGGGTAAGACTCATGGACTCCATGGTGATTTAAAACTTCATCTACATACCGATTTTCCTGAACAGTTTAAAGTAGGTTATACTTTTCAAACAAGTTCAGGCTCTCTTGAGATTTTACGAATTAATCTAAAGCGAGGAACCATCTGTTTTAAGGGTTATGAAGGTGTTGATGAGGCTAAAAAACTTATAAACACAAAGATATATGCTACACTAGAAGAGACAAAAGAGAGGTGTAAACTAGAAGAGGGTGAACACTTTTGGTTTGAGATAGAGGGTTGCTCTGTAGAGGAAGATGGTATCTCTCTTGGCAAGGTTATAGAGATGCAACGTTTAGCAGATGTCAACTATATGTTTATAGAGACTAGTGCTAAACTCGTTGAAGAGGGTTTACCTAAAACATTTTTAGTACCATATATCCAGAGATATGTAGTTGAAACCGATATTGAAAAGCAGATAGTAAAGACTAAAGATGCTAAAGAGATACTTGAAGCGAGTTAATTTTTGAAGTTTAGCTTTGTAACGCTTTTCCCTTCAATTGTTGAGGGGTATTTTTCTGACTCTATTTTGAGTAGAGCTATTGAAAAAGAGTATATATCGGTTGAGTTTTATAATCCTCGCAACTATACAACAAACAGACATCTTAAAGTAGATGAACCAATAATAGGTGGGGGAGCAGGAATGTTAATGACTCTGCAACCTCTTTTTGATACTATTCAAGCTATAAAAGAGAGTTCATCAAAGGCACATATTGTAGTAGCAACACCTGTTGGAAAACCCTTTAAGCAAAATGATGCAAAACGTTTAGCTAAAAAAGAGCATATAGTCTTTGTCTCAGGACGCTATGAGGGTATAGATGAACGCTTTATTGAAGAGGAGGCAGATGAACTCTTCTCTGTTGGGGATTTTATCTTGACAGGGGGTGAGTTGCCCTCTTTGATGATGTGTGATGCAATTGCTAGAAATGTTAAAGGTGTGCTAGGAAATAGCGACTCTTTGAGTGTTGAGAGTTTTGAAGAGTCACTACTTGAGGCTCCCTCCTTTTCTAAGCCAAAAGTTTATAATGAAATTGGTGTTCCTAAAGAGTTTTTAAAGGGAAATCACGGTAAAATTTCGGACTTAAAAAATGCGATGGCAAAGTGTAAAACTCAATACTTTAGACCAGACATGTATAAAAGGCTCAAAGAGAGCAAATGAATTTAAAGGTGAATTATGAGAAATAGATATATTGAAAGCTTTGAACAAGCACAATTAGAGAATAAGTCTGTTCCTGAATTTAGAGCAGGGGATACACTAAGAGTTGCTGTTAGAATTAAAGAGGGTGACAAAACAAGAGTACAGAACTTTGAGGGTGTATGTATTGCACTTAGAGGTCAAGGTACAGGGCGAACAATGACTGTTAGAAGAATTGGTGCTAACTCTGTTGGTGTAGAGAGAATCTTCCCTCTCTACTCTGACTCTATTGAGAGTATTGAAGTGCTTAGACGTGGTAGAGTTAGACGTGCAAAACTTTTCTATCTTAGAGGTCTTAAAGGTAAAAAAGCTAGAATTAAAGAGCTTAGAAGAAAATAATTTATTTGTTCTCAGACTCCTTTTAAGAGGGTTTCTCCCCTCTTTATCTTTTCAAATCCCATAACTTCTTTATTATAATTTGATATAATCTCTTTTTTTATTGATATTAGGAACAAAAAATGACTAAATATGTTTTATTTGATACCGAGACAACAGGTAATCAAGATGAAGATAGAATTATTCAGATAGGTGCAATGGTGGTTGGAGCTAAAGGTGATGTAGAGGTCTATGATGAACTCTGTTCCTCTACTATACCTATTAAAGTAGAGGCGATGGAGGTGCATAATATTACTCCAGAGCTTATTGAGGGGAAAGCTCCTTTTAGTAAAACAAAATTTTGGAATGATTTAAGAGAACTTAATCATGAAAGAAATTATCTTATTGCTCATAATTTAACATTTGACCTTGGAATGCTTAAAAAAGAGGGATTTGAAAATAGAATGAGGCTTATTGATACTCTACGTTGTGCTAAACACCTTTTTCCTGAGTCTGAGTATCATCGTCTACAATACTTTAGATACTCTCTTGGGCTTTATAAAAAGGAGCAGGAGGAGGCTAAAAAGCATAATATTGCTATAAAGGCACATGATGCTATTGGTGATGTTTTGGTAATGAAGCTTTTTTTATCTGAGTTGGTTAAAAGAGTAAAAGAGAAGTTTCCAAATATGAACCCTATGGTAAAGTTAGAGGAGTTAACTCAGACACCTGTTGTATTGCAAAACTTTAAGTTTGGAAAGTATAAGGGTGAGCGTATTGAAGATATAGCTCGAAGTGATGCAGGTTATATTAAGTGGATGTTAAAATCTTTGGAGTTAGATGAAGATTTAAAATATACACTAGAGAGAGTTTTAGAAAATGTATAGGTATATCTTATTTACCTATAGTTTTTCATAGCCTGAGCAGCCTCTCGTAGCTGTGTTTTACGCTTCATTGTTTCACGTTTATCGTGTAGCTGTTTACCTTTAGCTACAGCAATGCTAACTTTAGCTAAGTTCCTCTCATTAAAGTAGAGCGAAAGAGGAACAATGGTTAACCCATCTTTTTGTACTTTGTCATAGAGTTTATCTAGTTCTTTTTTATGAAGGAGTAGTTTTCTTGGGCTTCTAGTATCTCTTGCAAAGTTTCTGTTTGTTGTATCTAGGTGGGCTATATGAGTATTCATAAGATACAACTCACCCTTTATAAAACGACAAAAGGAGTCCTTTAGATTTGCTCTTTTCTCTCTTAGAGCTTTAACCTCATATCCTTGTAGCACAATACCAGCTTCATATTTATCAAGTATCTCGTAGTCATGGTAAGCTTTTTTATTTTTTGCGATTAAATTGATAGCCATAATATATTCTTTTTTTAAAGAAATTATATCTAAAAAAAAGCTCTTAATGATATAATTCTTTAAAAAAACAGAAGGTCACCATATATGTTAAAAGAGAAGTTTATTGAAGCGATGGTAAGTGAAGATGTTGGTCGTGGTGACTTGTTTTCTCGTATCTCAAAGGCTAAAGAGGTTAGAGCCTATATTATTGCAAAGTCTGATGGTATTTTTGCTGGTAGAGAGTATATTGATGTGTTAGCAAAGATGTATGGTTTAAAAATTAAGTGGAATATAGAAGATGGCTATTCCTTTAAGGTTGGTCAAAAACTTCTTTATGTCTATGGGAACTCTCACTATATTCTCTCTCTGGAGCGTTCTATTTTAGATATTGCTCTACATGCTTCATCTATTGCTACTTTAACAGGTAAGTTTGTAGAGAAGGTAAAACCTTATGGCGTAAAGTTACTAGATACACGAAAGACACGACCACTCTTAAGAGATTTTGAGAAGTATGCTGTACGTTGTGGTGGAGGGATAAACCATAGAATGGGGCTTGATGACTGTCTAATGTTAAAAGATACTCATCTAAAAACAATTGATAATCTTAAAGAGTTTATGAAGGAGGTTCGTCAAAAGATTCCTTTTACTGCTAAAGTAGAGATTGAGTGTGAAGATTTTGATGGAGTTAAGAGTGCAATGGAAGCAGGAGCAGATATAGTAATGTGTGACAACATGAGTAATAAAATTATTAGAGCTGTAGTTGCTTACCGAAATGAGAACTATCCACATATTTTACTTGAAGCTAGTGGTAATGTAACTTTAGATACGATTGAAGAGATTGCTAAAACAGGGATTGATGCTATCTCTTCGGGTGCTTTAATTCATCAAGCAAACTGGATAGACTTATCTATGAAGATGGAGGGGTAATGGTCCAAGAGTTTAAAGTATTGTTAGAGCAGTTTGATAAAGTATCAATAGTTACACATAAAAACCCTGATGCAGATACACTTGGAACAGCTTTGGGTATTTATGAGATACTAAAAAATGAAGGAAAAGAGGTTGAAGTGTGTAATTGGGAAGGAATTTTGCCAAATTACTTAGATTTTTTACCTCATTTTGCTAAAATTAAACGCCAAATTGATTTTGATAAAAGTTTAATAATCTCTTGTGATTCTGGAAGTATTGATTTGCTTGGGTTTGATTTAAGTTCAAGAGTCATAGTAAATATAGACCATCATAAAAGCAATACAAACTATGGAACTTTAAACATAGTTAATGATAAGTGTGCTTCAGCTTCACAAGTGGCGTATGAGTTTTTTAAAGATGAGTTTACTATTTCTAAAGATACAGCAACCTGTTTCTATGTAGCAATGGTAACTGATACACAAAACTTTACAACACTTAATGTTACAAATGATGTCTTAAAAGTAGCTTCAGAGTTACTCTATTTGGGCGTTGATATTGCAGAGGTAAATAGAAACTTAACACAGCGTAAGTCGTTAAGTTCACTTCGAGTTTTAAGTGAGACTTTAGAGACTTTAGAGTTTTATGAAGATGCACAAGTTGCTACTCTTGTAACAACACAAGAGAGCTTCAAAAGAACAGGAGCAACAGCAGTTGATACGGTTGGCATAATTGATTATGGTATAGCACTAGCAACTGTTAGGATTGCAATCTTTATTATGGAGCTAGAGCATACTTTAAAAGTCTCTATGAGAAGTAACTCTGCTGATATTTCAGAGTTGGCTGTAAGTTTTGGTGGTGGTGGGCATAGACTTGCTTCAGGCTTTAGCATCGATAAGATGGATATTCAAGAGTTATTAAACAATATTAATAGAGAAATTAAAAAAAGAGGATTACTGAATGAGTTATAGACGTAGAAGAGGATATGGTAGAGATAGAGGTTCAAACTCTTTATGGATAATTATTTTAATTGCACTTATAGCAGGTGGAGCATTTGTATATACATCAAAAAGTTTTGAACGTAATGCACCTACAGTTAATCTTCCAGATTTTATATATTGGAATCGTAAAGACCCTTTGTTAATTAAACTTTCAGATGATAGTGGACTAAAAGATTATCAAGTTAAGATTAATGATGGTAAAAAAGAGATAATAGTTGCCAATGAAGTGATTTTAGGAAATGTTAAAGAGAAAACTATTGAGATAGAATATCCTAAAAAGGCTATTAATGGAGTAGTTTTAGACCCAAAAGCCACAAAACTTCAATTAACTATAGATGCTAGAGATAAGAGTAATTGGAACTTTTTTCAAGGAAATAAGCTTCATAAGGTTGTTAATATCAAAGTAGACTATAAACGACCAGATATTAATATATTAGCTAACTCCTACTCTATTACTCGTGGTGGTTCTGCTTTAGTTGTTTTTCAGGTTAAAGATGAAGCACTTAAGAGCTTTTTTGTAGAGGCTGGTGGAAACTTCTTTAAGGCTGTACCATATAAAAAAGAGGGATACTATGCAACACTAATTGCTTGGCCATTTAATAAAGAGAACTTTACGGCAAATATTACAGCAGAAGATATGGCAGGAAATAAGCGTATAGCAAATATTCCTCTCTATTTATTATCTAAAAGGTATAAAACATCTTGGATTAGAGCTACTGATAAATTTATTGATGGAAAAATTTCAGATTTGATTGCAAGTGAACCAAAGTTTTCAACCATTGAAGGAAGATTAGATAAACTTAAAGCAATCAATGAGACTATGCGACTTGAAAATGAGGAGTTTATTCATAACTTAAGTAAAGTTGTCTCTGATGAGATGATAGAGTCATGGAAGATAAAACGTTTCTACCCTCTTAAAAATGCTGCAAAAGTTGCATCTTTTGGAGACCATAGACACTACTACTACCAAGATAAAAGCAATGAGGTATCTGAGTCTTATCATGTTGGATTAGATATGGCAAGTACTAAAATGGCAAATATTGTAAGCTCTAATCCTGGAGTAGTAGTTAATGATGAGAGTAATGGAATATATGGTAATATGCCAATGATTGACCACGGTTTAGGACTATATACACTCTATGGACACTGCTCAACTATTTTAGTAAGAAAAGGTGACCATGTCAATGCTGGAACAGTTATTGCAAAAACTGGTCGAACAGGTTTAGCTCTTGGTGACCACCTACACTTTGGTATCTTGGTTCAAGGAGTAGAGGTTCGTCCTGAAGAGTGGATGGATAGTAAATGGATTCGTGATAATATAGATAAGGTCTTTAAGGAGGCAGATAAGATTATTGATGGTAAGTAAAAATTTATATTATGCCTCTACAGTTACATCAAAATATAAATCTACTCTCTCTTTTAATATTAGGTAGTTTTGTTGCAAATATTCACCTATCTTGGGTGGATATTGTATTGATTTTAGCTTTTACTCTTTTTATAGAGCATCTCTTTCTCTTTTTTAATAAGAAGAGAGCTTTTTACTTCTCATATTCTGCTATTTCAACAGCAGTAGGTGTTATTGTTTTAATGTATTCAACAAAGTTATGGATATATTTTGTTGTTATAGCTTTAGGACTCTTTCAGAAACACTTTTTGACTATACGTGGGAAACATTTTTTTAACCCCTCTAACTTCTCTTTAATGATGGCACTTCTATTATTTTATAATGATGCACATATGGTATTAGGTCAATTAGGAGATGAACTATGGTTGAGTGTAATAGTTTTTATTGTGGCAGGTATTATGTTGATTCGAGTAGACCGATGGGTTATTCCTTTGGTTTTTGTTGTTTCTTATTTGGTATTTCAATATCTATTGGTTCTCTCTTATGACCCTGTTATGATTTTTGAAGATATCTATCTTCGTTTCTACTCTATAACATTTATGCTATTTATCTATTTTATGTTAACAGACCCACCTGTAACCCCCTCTAGCCATAAAGAGCAGGTTCTATTTGCTATAGCTATAGCATTAATGGCTACACTACTAGATAGATATTTTGGATATAGAGTTCAACATCTCTTTATGTCAGTTTTCTTTTTCTCCTTTTTTGTTCACTATCAAATTTTTAAAACACTATCGTCTAGTGAAATTAAGTATGTTGTGACTATACTCCTGTTTATGATTGGAGTGTTATTTTATGTTGAACTACAACCACCTTACTATTTTGAGATGAATGGATAATAATGACAAAAGAGATAAAGATAAGCATAGCAATTTTAGTAGTTGGATTTTTAGCTATTGGACTATATTGGTTTTCAGGTGATAATAGAGGCTACTCTATAGAAGATGAACGACTGGTATTACCTAAAATAGGTGAAAATAATTTTACTAAATTGCCTAAAGTACAAGAGTATTTAGCCGATATAAAAGAGGCTTTAGTAAATAGCAATGGAGTTGTACCTCTAAAAAGTAGTGAGCTAGATAGTAACGCAAAAATAGCTCAAGAGTTTCTACTGCACAATAGAGAGTTTTTAGCCGATACAAGAGATGCACAAGGTAGAGTGGAGCATAATGATATAATGACTATTCGTCCTGCTATTGTCTCTGCTTTATCTCCTAGAACAAAGATAAAGTGTCAAATGACACTCTGTTATCAAGCTGAAAAGTATAACTTTGTAACTAATACTACTACACGAGCCATTGTTGATGTAAAAAACAAAAAGCTTTTAGAACTAAAGCGTTTTTCTAATATGCAACCAGATATATCAAAACGTCTTAGAGATATAGCTAAGGATATTGCTCTAAATGCACCTCAAATAAAAAAAGAGTTAGGTAAAAGCCCAAGCATAAAAGATATGAGCATGGCAAATGTACGTAGCTCACTCAACAACTCACCTTGTGAAAACCAAAACCATCTATGTGTAGCACCAACATTTTCATACCATGATAAAGAGGAGGCTCTTTGGGCAATTGTTGACTTGACTGATTTAAAGTTAGCTGCTGCTAAGTGGGCAGGGTTAGGTAAGACTACAACTCCATCTTGTATCTCTGAACGCTCTTTTCAAAATCGTGAGATTATGGAGAAGTACTGTCAAAAAGATACTCTCTATAGTAGAGATGGCTGGTCACTAGAGTATAGAATAACAGGTTCAGATGGTTTAGAGATAATCAATGCCAAATTTAAAAAAGAGCCTGTTTTAAAATCGGCAAAGATTGTAGATTGGCATGTAGCCTACTTAGCAAAAGAGGGAGCAAGTAGTTTAGATGATAGTGAGAGTTATGTAGCAGGAAGGCGTATAGAGTATGTTAGAGGTGAAAATGACTCCTTTAGATTTGGCTACAACGATGCAATGGGGTGTCCAATGTACTCAACTTCTGTTGTATTGCCTTTTAATATTCCACAGATAAAATCTATTGTCAAAGATGGCAAAGAGGTTGGTTTCTATATTCTCCAAGATTACCGTAATCCAAAATGGCCAATGGCTTGTAACTACCGTTATGAGAACCGTTTTGAGTTCTACAAAGATGGCTCATTTCGTATAGTTGGGGTAAATATTGGTCGTGGATGTGGAGAGAATGCTCTCTATCGACCTGTTATGAGAATAGATTTTGATTTAGGGGCTGAGTCTTTCTACAAATATAGCAGTGGCTCTTGGCAAAAGTGGCTAACAGAGCAGTCTGATTTTCAGCGAGATGCTAAAGAGTATGACCAAGGTAAGTACCTATATAAGATAACAAATCAAAAGTATGGCTACTACATAGAGCCAAATAGAGGGCAGTTTAATGATAATAGCCGTGGAGATAATGCAACCTTGTTTGCTACTAGATTTAAAAGAGGAGAAGGAGAAGAAGACCTACTTACTCTTGGCTCTTGCTGTAAGTTAGATGAAGATGGTGTAGAGCGTTATATAGATAGTCATGAGAGTATAGATAATCAAGATATAGTCTTGTGGTATGTACCACGCATTCAAAATGACGCAAGAGCAGGGCATGAGTATTGTTGGGCAGATACAGTGTTAGAAGATGGAAAGTTAGTAGTCAAAGAGTACCCTTGCGTTGTTGGACCAAAATTTGTACCAATAAAAAGATAAAAAATGTATAATTTAAAAAGATATTTACCCATAATCATTGCCATATTTATTGTCTCTATAGGTGCTTTATGGGCTATTAATGAAAAAAACAGTAAAAAAATTAAAGAGGAAAAACCCTTTGACATAGGTACTTTTAACCAAACAAGAGGCTGTGGAAGATACCCAAACTTTTTAGCTAAATTGAGAGTACCTCAACCAATTGCTATAGACCTTTCACAAAGGCGATATAAGGGCTTGGCATTTCTCTATGGTCGTGGGTTAAATCAAGCTGTTCATCTAAAAACATGGGAAGTCTTTGACTACTTCTCTACCTATGCTTTAGACCCAAAAGGTAATATCTACTTAACCCCTATGCCTTTTGTCTCTGTAAATCCAAAAACTTTTGAGTTTCAAAAAAATATCTACTTTTTAGATACCAATTCAGGAAATTTATCTATTTGGTTGAGTTTAGATGAGGTAGAAGCAACACCAAATAACCCTTTTGGAGTTATTGCTTTGGTTTACGATTGTGATGACCATACTCTTTGGGTCTCTGCTATAGATAAGAGTAGTTACGATAAGGGTAGAGGTATTATTTATCATATAGATATTTCTTCAAAGAATATATTACAGAGATTTAAAGGTGTAGATGCTTTAAGTCTAGCACTTCTTAAAAGTAGTAAAGGAAAATTTTTACTTATGGGAGATGCTCGTAAGAGTCAACTCTTGGCAATAGAGATAAAACATAACAAGCCCTTCTCTAAGCCTATTAAGCTACTAGAGCTTCCAAATACTCTTGAACATATAAGAAAGATAAAGGTTAAAGGAGAAAATCTACTTGAACTACAGACAGTTCCTTTCTCTTATACCTTAATAGCTCAAACATCTAGTGGAGAGGATAGAAAGTACTATAGAGCAGTATGGCATAGTAGTGAATGCTCTTGGAAAATAGAGAGTAAGTAGATGAACTATTAAATTCATTATCTTTATCAATTGAGTTGTTCACTCAATCATTTTATGAAAACCACTCACAATAGACCATCTCCCACCCCTTAAAGACAACAATAACCCCTCTTTCAAACCCTTTTGGATTGTATTGTTGAAGTTGCTCTTTAGCCTTGTTAATCTGTCTATTTAACTCCTCTTGGCTAAATTTACTTTTTGGGATATATTTTAGCTCTATTAGCCCCTCTATAATATCATCTTCTATATTTGGAGCTTTTTTTAGAAAAATATCTACAAAACCTTTGTTTCTCTCTTGTTCTGTAAGGACTCCATAGTAAGGGCTTAAGCCCAAATAGGCTGTAAAGAAGCCCTTTATAAAACTCTCTCCACTAATATAGTCTCTTACTTTTGAACGCTCTTTTATCT
>Ga0256832_1003115_pt1 | contig 11281 bp, 9 predicted proteins | sample 134614metaG_FD_190534 | JGI IMG/M metagenome (GOLD analysis project Ga0256832, IMG submission 190534) | Hydrothermal vent microbial communities from Lau Basin, Pacific Ocean - 134-614 | ecosystem: Environmental > Aquatic > Marine > Hydrothermal vents | place: Pacific Ocean: Lau Basin | collected...
AAATGTAGGGAATCATTTTGTGCATTGCACCAGAATTGTGCATGCTGGCTGCAGCTTGCGCGCTGTCTGCTACGATCCCTGAAGACCCCCGAATCCGCGCAAGGGAAACCACCCATGGAAAATCTCGAAACCTACCGACTCGGCCAGCAGCGTGAACTGCTGCGGCTGGATTCCCGCGAGGACTGCACTGCCCTGGCCCTGGCGCTGGCCAGCCAGGCCCGCAACTGTCTTTGCCTGTTCACCCACGATCTCGACCCGGACCTGTACAACACGCCTTCCTTCATCGATGCGGCCCGTGCCGTGGCCGGCGCCCACAATGGCGGCCGCGTCCGGATCCTGGCTCATGACATCGACCGGGCCGTCAATCGGGGACACCGGTTGATCGATCTGGCCCGCCGTCTCGGCAGCCCGGTGCAGATCCGCCAGACCCCGCGCAGCTATCATCACAGCTTTCTGGTCGCCGACGAGATCGGGGTCTTCGATCGTCGGCGCGCCGATCGCTTCGAGGCGACGGCCAGCTTCAACGATCCCGGCTGGGCATCGAGTCTGGTGCGCTTCTTCGACGAGGTCTGGGACCAGAGCGCTCGCTCGACGAACGCCGCGGCCCTGAATCTCTGACACCGGTTCGGCGGGATTCCCGCGCCGGACCCGCCGAATCCGTTCAAGCCCCCGCCCGGGCGGCCGATAACCCCTTTCGAGATTGTTGGTTTCCCTCGCCGACGGGAGACCGGTTCCCCCGCAAACGGACGCCCGGCATGCCGCATGACACGGATTTTCTGCTTCTGAGCACGCCAACCCAGCATGCGGCCCGGAATCCGGCCGTGGAACTCAATCCGCGGCGGTTGCGCCAGTGGCTGTTCGATCTGCCCATCATGAACGTGCCTGAAACGGTGCGTCAGCTGGATGCGCGCATTCGCCCGTTCAATGAAATGGCGCTCGATGCCGACGAGCGCCTGAAGCTGCTGGAAGTCCTGTTCGAAGCCTTCGACGAAATCCTCTTTTCCTACGACGATCTGCGCCTGAGCATGTTGCCGATCCGTCCGGACGAACGGCGGGCGCTGGCCCAGGACATCATGTGGCTGTACCTGCAGCTGGCCGCCGGCTACAAGCTCATCGTGCTGGCCCATTTCGACAACGACGGCCGCGGGGTGCGGGACAGTACCCTGGTCATGGCCCTGTTCCGGGCCATGGAACTGCTGGCCCACGCCCTGCTCTACGCCTATCGCGCCCATGAGACGCCGCCGCCCCTGACCTATCTCGAGCTGTACCAGCTCTATCACTATGCCCGGCGGCGCAAGCTGCATCAGCAACGCCTGCGACAGATCCGGGGTTATGCCGCCACGCCCACGGTGGAACGCCTGTTCAAGCAGGTGATGCTGCTGAGTATCGCCGATCCCTATCACATGAGCGGCCAGGCCGTGTTCGAGAATTTCCTGCTGCTCGACACCGTGTGCGATGCCGCGGAAATCACCTCGCCCGAAGACTGTCCCGCCGATCGCCCTGCCTTTCGCTTCGCCTACGCGGAGGATGCACCACCCATCCATTGCGCGTTTGCCCGGGAAACCCTGGTGCCCGACGAAGGTGGCGTGCTGCAGGTGGAGAACGTGGCCGAAAGGCTTCGTTCGCTGGCCGCGGAAGCCAGTGGTCACGATGCGCAGTTGCTGACCGATCTGGCCCGCCGGCTGGGCAACCCGCAGGAACGCCGGGATGCACGCCGGGCGGATGCGCGCACCATTCATCTGACCGCCGGCCTGCCGGCCGTCCTGCATTTTCTCGCCCGTCCGGAACACATCGAACAGGTCATGGAAGCGGAAGTGCACGCGGGCATCGCGGTGATGGATCTCGACTCGCCCGAAGCCGCCGATTGCACCCTCTTCCCCTGCCACATACGCAACATCAGCGCCCGCGGCTATCTGCTGGCCTGCGATCCGCACGCCCTGCCGGTCGAGCCCGTGGTCGGTGACGTGATCGGCGTGGTCGATCCCGAACGCACGCCGGCGACCAGTCCACTCCATGTCGGCCTGATCCGTTGGCTGAAGCAGGCCGACGACGGCCAGCTGCATCTGGGCGTGGAAATCGTGCCCGGCCATCCCCGACCCATTCGTATCCATCCGGCCAACGGCTCGCAGGAAACCCGGGATGGCCTGCATTTCGCCGTGGACAGGGAAGCCGGCCGGCCGGCGCGGCTGCTGATGCCCTCGGCCCTGCAGAACAGTGACGAGCGGTTTCGCGTGCACATTGCCGGCAAGGACTACACCATCGCCCCGCGGCGCACGTTGCTGGCGACGGAGCAGTGGGTGCTGATGACCTTCAGTCTGCAATCATGAAGGACTGGCGACCCGATCCCGAACGAGGACCCGTGCTCCATGGCCCGGCAGTGCCGGATTTCGACGCCGACGAATTGATGGCACTGATGCTGGCCAACGCACCACAGACGGCCGGCCATGGCGAAACCTATGCCGGCCGGCCGGCGACCCGGGTTCTGGAAACGGCACGACATTTCCTGAAACTCCAGGCGCAACCGCTGAACGATGCCGACAGCGCCGCAAGCCGGATTGCCACCCATCGCGCCATCGAACGGCAACTGGGCGTTCATCCACCGGACAAAATCTGGTTCGCCCTGCCGGTTTGCGACCCGATGGACAGACCGTTGTGGCTCATGGGCAACCGCACCACGCCACTGCGGATCCTGGACGCCATGGAACCCGGGGCCGATCGGTTGCAGTCCATGCTCGAACGCTATTTCCGGGCCGCGACTGAACACGGCAAAGCCCTGGATCTGAGCCTGTCCAATTTCGGCGTGGATGCCGAGGGGACGGTCTGGTATGTCGACGACGATGTCTACGACTGGCAGGACGATCACGGCCTGCACGATTTTCTCGGGCTCCTGTTGCGCCAGGGCCGGATTTCGTCGGCCACGGCACAGATCCTGGGGCGCTGGCTCGCCAATGCACTGGTCCGCGCCGAACGACCGTCCGCGCTGGACGAACTGTGCCAGGCCTTGCGCGACATCGTGTTGCCGGCGGCGCAGGCGCCGGTACTGGTGCAACTGTTGTCGGCGCTGAGCCGGTCCGGCGCCACGATGACCGTCGAAACACCGGAAAAAAACCGGGCGAACACGGCAGGCGCGGCGCGACTGGCGCTCATTGCCGACGTACACGGCAACCTGCCGGCTCTCGAGGCCGTGCTGGATTTCATCGCCGGACAGGCGGTGGATCGCATCCTGGTGCTGGGCGACGTGGTGGGCTACGGACCGCATCCGCAGGCCTGTGTGGATCGCCTGCGAGAGCGCGACGACGTGCTGGTGATCCGCGGCAACCACGACAATGCCGTGGTTACCGGCGAAATCAGCGGCGGGACCACATCACTGGCCAACTGGAGCTGGCAGTGGAGCCGGGAAAGGCTCGACGAGGCGGCCCGCACCTGGCTGGCCGATCTCCCCTGCTTTCATGCCGAGGACGACTGGCTGGCGGTGCACGGCGCCCCCGTCGATGCCAGCTTCTTCAATGCCTACGTGTACCGGATGAGTTACGAGGACAATCTGGACAACCTGCAGCAGCGGGGCATCCCGCTGTGCTTTCACGGCCACACCCATCTGCAGCAGCTCTATTGCCGCCATCGGGGCCGTGACGCCGCCTGGGATGCCCGGGAAGGCAACCTCTCCGACGTGAGTCATGCCCTGCTCTCCCCCGGTTCCGTCGGCCAGCCCCGCTGTGGCGAGCCGGGTGCCGAGCTGGCCATCTTCGATCTGCAAAGCCGGGAATATCGTTTTCATCGCCTGGCCTACGACATCGAGCGGACGCTGCACGACATGCGCCGCTTCGCGTTTCCCAACGGCTTGATCGAACGCCTGCAGGCCGGGCAATAGCAACGGTGGCAGTTAGCAAGTGTAAGAGCGGCGCACAGCCGCGACGGGATACCAATCGCGGCTGTGCGCCGCTCCTACACTCCTGCAAAAGATTAAAACCGCAAAACAACAATTAGCCGGAATGTCTTCCGGCCACTGGCGCGTTCATCCCGAACTCATGGACACAAGGGCGCCAGCTCGGACATGGCGCTGCGCAGGCCGGACCAGCCCAGCCCCAGGTTGGCCTTCTTGCCGGTGATGAGCACGGCCAGGGCGTTGGGCTTGCCGGGGATGATGGACATGAAATGGTAGGTCTTCTCCGTGGTCATCTGGATTTCCTGCATGGTGTTCTTCACTTCCTGACCCCGCTGCTGGGAGAGCCGCTTCTCGACGCCGCTGACCCCCTTGCCCCGGAACATGTCCACGGCCGCGGCAGCCACCGCGTCCAGATAACTGGTGGTGAAATACGGCACGGTGTGGTGAACGCCCAGCAACAGACCGGTGTTCAGATCCACGACCGCGGCGGCGAAGGCGTCTTCCACGCCGTCCACGATGTCCTTGCATACTTCATTGATACTTGCCATGTCTCGTCTCCTTGTACCGGGATCGTCCCGGTGGTTGCCAATGATGGCCCGGCTGCAAGGCTCGGGCCGGATGATCGGTCAGTCGTCGCACTTCGCCATCAGTCGGGCGATCTGCTCGACCGCATGATTGGCGTGGGCCAGCGACATGCCCAGGTTCGAATCGGCACGGGTGAAGATCGTCAGCAACAGCTGATCCCCGGCGTGCATCAGAAACACGTTGCCCCCCTCGCCTTCGATCAGCACCTTGCGTGGCGAGCCCTCGCCTGCCTCCTTCACCAGGTTGTCGCTCAGGGCCAGCAGGGCGCTGCTCATGGCCGCAAAGCGGTTCTGGTCGAAGCCCGCCGGCAGGCGCTGCGCCCAGGCCATGCCGTCCACACCACTGACGATGGCCCCGGTCACGTCGCCGCAATCCTCGCGCAGGCCGTCCAGGATCTGCTCCAGCCGCGCACGCAGGACGCGCGAACCCTCCTCGCTCACGGCCACGGCCGTCTCGCCCGCCGCCTGCTGGTCCCGAAAGATTTCCTCGATGACATCCATGATGTCCCTCCCTGATGGTTTCAGATGGTCAGTACGGCGAGCAGGGCCTGCACGAGAATGCGCACGTCGTCTCCGCTGCGCCCGTCGATTTCGAACACGGGGTAAACCTGTCCCCGCTCGAACAGTCGCGCCTGATAGTCGTCGAGCCGCGCCCGATCGGCGATACCCATGCGGGTCACGCCGATCACGACACCCGTCTGCCGGATGAAGTCGGCAAAGGCGTCCAGATAGAAGTCCAGTTGCCGCAGCGGCTCGGGATGATCGTTGTTGATCAGCAGCACCAGACCGAGGCCGTTGCGGGTCAGCAGTTCCCACATGAAATCGAAGCGGGCCTGACCCGGGGTGCCATAGAGATGCACCCGCCGGCCGTCGTCCAGCTGGATGTAGCTGTAGTCCATGGCGACCGTGGTGGTGTCCTTGATGGCACGCTCCTCGCCCCGGCAGGCCACATCGGTGCGCACCGGCGGCACGTCGCTGATGGCCGCGATGGCCGAAGTCTTGCCGGCACCGACCGGCCCGGTGAAGATGATTTTTTCCTGCGCCATGCCGTTCATGCCTGGGCCAGTCCGAGTCGTTGCGCCAGACGCGCCAGCAGGCCGCGACGTTCCGGCGTGGCGGCCTTGTGCAGCGGGGTGACCTTTTCCGGATCGGCCCCCTCCGGCGGCAGGGCCACGAGCAGCCCGACCGCGTTGCAGGCGGTGATGAAACCCACCACGCTGCGCCGGTCCAGCCCGGTGGTTTCCACCAGCTGGGCACAACTGGCCGGCTGCCGTGCCAGTGCAGCGGCGATGCGGAAGTAGTCGTTGCGAAAGCCCTGGCGGGTGAAGTTGGGCCAGGCCTTGAGCCGGACGGGCGTCTCATCCCCGATGCCGGCCGGCAGGCGATCGGGCTCGGCGTGAACCGCACACTGCCAGAGCAGGTTGTCGAGCGCGCCCAGCGTCCGCCCGTGGGTGCGGGATTCGAAATCCGCCTCGTCGATTTGCCGGCAGGCAAGCTGTTCGGGGCCGACGGCAAACAGCCGCTCCTCGGCGCCCTCGCGCAGAGCGGCGAAGGCGCGCGTGGCGCCGTTCACCAGCACAAGTTCGTCGCCATCGATCGCCAGTGCCAATACGCTGCCTTCACGGCGGGCGTTACTTAGAATGGTCAGCAGATCGGGAGCGGCAGCCGGTGCCGTATCGTCCGTTGCCGGCATTGGCGCGGCAGCAGGCGCCTTGAGATCGTGCAGCGAGGCATCGAGCTGAACCTGCATGCGCCGGCAGATTTTCAGCAGCATGTCCCGCAGGGCGTTCACGTGCACCGGCTTGGCCAGCGAAACGATATTGCGTCCGCTGGCCGGCGGTCCGCCGAGCAACAGCTTGACCTGGCCGGACGACAGCCCGGGAAAGACCGATCGACCCTGCTGCGAATCCATGTCCACGATGACCAGATGGCCGGAGGCGTCATCCGCGTCGAGCAGCGCACAGCGAATCCCGTCCTCGTCCCCGAGCAGCGCCAGCACCACCTGCAGTACCTTGTGGCCGGTGGCATCCAGCCCGACCGGGGAAATCCTCAGTTCAGCCTCGTTGGACACGTCGAATCCGTCTTTTTCCGCCAGGGCGGGCCTCGTGCCCGCAGAATGGACGCCGCCGTTGCCGGTGCGTCGTCGGTCATAACCCGAACGCCATATAACTTTAGGCTATATCGGCATGAATGTCAGGGCCTTTAGAAAAATGGTTCACGGCAAAACAAGAACTTGGCAATTTTCGATGCATCGCGTGTTAGGCTGATGGCCGTGCTCAAGCGACCCGGCAGGCGACATGACCTTCGAACTGGATCCCGATCTCATTCATCTCAACCACGCCGCGGTGGCGCCCTGGCCGACACGAACCCGGGAGGCCGTGGAGACCTTCGCCCGGGAGAACGCCACCCGGGGCTCACTGCACTATCCCCGCTGGCTGGAGACCGAGAGCCGGCTGCGCACCGATCTTGGCCGCCTGATCCATGCCCCGGCGGAGGACATCGCCCTGCTCAAGAACACCTCCGAGGCGCTGTCGGTGGTGGCCCATGGCCTGCGCTGGCAGGCGGGCGATCGGGTGGTGATCAGCAACGAGGAATTTCCGTCCAATCGCATCGTCTGGGAGTCGTTGCAAGCGCAGGGCGTGCGCGTGGTGGAAGTGGATCTGAAGGCGGGAACCACGCCCGAAGACGCCCTGATCGCCGCCTGTGATGAACGCACCCGTGTACTCGCCATCAGCTCGGTTCAGTACGCCAGCGGCCTGCGGGTGGATCTCGAACACCTGGGCCGCTTCTGCCGGGAACACGACATCCTGTTCTGCATCGACGCGATTCAGAGCCTCGGCGCCCTGCGCCTCGATGTCCAGTCGGTCAACGCGGACTTCGTCATGGCCGATGGCCACAAGTGGCTGCTCGGGCCCGAAGGCGTGGCGCTGTTCTACAGCACCCCGGCGGCTCGCGAGCGCCTGACCCTGCATCAGTATGGCTGGCACATGGTGGAGACCATCGACTTCGATCGCCGCGACTGGCGCCCGGCCGCAAGCGCCCGCCGTTTCGAATGCGGCAGCCCCAACATGCTCGGCATCCATGCCCTGCAGGCCAGTGTGTCGCTGTTGCTGGAGACAGGCATGGACAACGTGGAGCGGGCGGTGCTGGCCCGGACCCGCCACCTGTTCGCGCGCATCGAGGCCAGCGAGCATCTCGAATGCCTCACCGACACCCGTCCCGATCGGCATGCCGGCATCGTGCTGTTCCGCCATCGGCATGTCCCGGCCGAGCCACTGTACGAATGGCTGATGGCCAACCGGGTGCTTTGCGCCCGTCGCGGCGCCGGCGTGCGTTTCTCGCCCCATTTTCACACCCCGTTCGAACAGCTCGACAAGGCCGTGGCCCTGGCCGACGCCGGTCCCGGCTGAAGCCGCAATGACAGCCGGCAAACCCGTGCCGGCTGTCGGGTCGCGGTGACCACCGATCGGGCAAAGCCCTGCTAAACTTTTCCTGTCGACATGCCGATGCAATGATCAGCAGCGCCCATCGTCCTGCCGGTGAAACGATGACGGCACCTTTTGCGTCGCTGCATGTCGAAACGGACAGGGGATGTCGTTCCGCAACGGTTGCGGATTCCTGCCACCGGGAATCGCTCGCCACGGAGGTGTCATGGAGAACCGCGCGTTCAACCGACTGGGTCAGGCCATCGCCCGCTGGCTCACCCACGAGCCGAAGCCACCGGACGATTCGGTGCTGCTGCTCAACTTCGACCGGCTCTGCTACGAAATCCGCCCCGGTGACGTGATTCTGGTGGAAGGCCGCAGCCGGGTCTCCAACGTCATCAAGCAGATCACCCAGAGCCCCTGGACCCACGCCGCCCTCTACATCGGCCGCCTCTACGACATCGACGATCCCGAACTTCGCCGGCAGGTCGAAACCCATATCGATACCACGCCGGAAACCCAGCTCATCATCGAAACCCTGCTCGGCGAGGGCACGGTGGTCTACCCGCTCGACAAGTACCGGCGGGAACACCTGCGAATCTGCCGGCCCAGTGGCCTGGCACCAGCCGATGCCCGCGAGGTCATCGCCTATACCATTCGCCGCCTCGGCACCGGTTACGACATGCGCCAGCTCTTCGATCTGGCCCGTTTCCTGTTTCCCTGGGGAATACTGCCGCGGCGCTGGCGCTCCACCCTGTTTCGTCACAATGCCGGTGATGCCACCCGCACCGTCTGCTCCACCATGCTCGCCGAGGCGTTCCAGTCGGTGCGCTTTCCGGTGCTGCCCTTCGCCGAACGGGTGGAGGAGCAGCGCATCCATCTTCATCAGCGCAATCCGAAACTGGTCTCGCCACGGGATTTCGACTATTCACCCTATTTCGATATCATCAAGTATCCCCTGTTCGGGCTGGACGACGTGGCCATCTACCGTCACCTGCCCTGGCGAGACACGGACGTGATCTGCAACGACCTCAACGACTGCTTCCGCAAATCGACCGCGGACATCCCGGCCGGTGACGACAAGGCCCGGCGGATCCCGCAACTCAACCTGTTGCAGACCCTGCACCTGAAAGGAGATCGCGCATGACCGACACCCGTTCCGAGCACGGCTGGCGCAGCCGCTGGATCTCCGGGCCGACCCTGAAGCTGTTTCGCCGGGTCACCCCGCGCATGTCCCAGACCGAACGCGAGGCGCTCGACGCCGGCACGGTCTGGTGGGACGGCGAACTGTTCTCCGGCCGGCCGCGCTGGCAAAAGCTGCGTCGCCTGCCGCCACCGCGGTTGACGCCGGAAGAGCAGGCCTTCATCGACGGGCCGGTGGAAATCCTCTGCCAGATGCTCGACGACTGGCACATCACCCGGGAGCAAAAGGATCTGCCCCGTGAGGTCTGGCGCTATCTGCAGGACAACGGCTTCTTCAGCCTGATCATTCCGCGGGCCTACGGTGGTCTGGAATTCTCCAACCTGGCTCATTCGGAAGTGGTGATGAAGATCTCGACCCGCAGCATCACCGCCGCCGTGACCGTCATGGTGCCCAACTCCCTGGGGCCGGCCAAGCTGCTGCTGGAGTACGGCACCGAGGAGCAGAAGAATCACTACCTGCCCCGCCTGGCCAAAGGTGTGGAGATTCCCTGCTTTGCCCTCACCAGCCCCAAGGCCGGCTCTGATGCCGGGGCGATACCCGACTACGGTATCGTCTGTCGCCAGGACTTCCAGGGCGAGAAGGACGTGCTGGGTATCCGCCTCACCTGGGACAAGCGCTACATCACCCTCGCGCCGGTCGCCACCCTGCTGGGCCTGGCCTTCCACCTCTACGATCCCGACGGCCTGCTCGGCGACGAGACCGATCTCGGCATCACCCTGGCGCTCATCCCCACCGACACCCCCGGCGTGGAGACCGGCCGCCGCCACCTGCCGATGGAAATCGTGTTCATGAACGGACCGACCCGTGGCCGGGACGTGTTCGTGCCCATCGACTGGATCATCGGCGGCCGCGAACGGGCCGGTCAGGGCTGGCGCATGCTCATGGAATGCCTGTCGGACGGACGCGGCATCTCCCTGCCGGCGCTGTCCACCGGCGCCGGCAAGCTCACGGCGCGCGCGGTGGGCGGCTATGCGCGCATCCGCCGCCAGTTCAAGCTGCCCATCGGCCGCTTCGAGGGCGTGGAGGAAGCCCTGGCCCGGATCGGCGGCTACACCTACATCATGGACGCCGCCCGTACCCTGACCGCCGCGGCCCTGGATCGGGGCGAGAAGCCGGCGGTGATCTCGGCCATCGTCAAGTACCACCTGACCGAGAGCATGCGCAAGGTGATCAACGACGGCATGGACGTGCTCGGCGGTGCCGGGATCTGCCTCGGCCCGCGCAACTTCCTGGCCCGGGGTTACGAGGGCGTGCCCATCAGCATCACCGTGGAAGGCGCCAACATCCTCACCCGCACCATGATCATCTTCGGCCAGGGCGCCATCCGCAGCCACCCCTGGGTGTTCAAGGAGCTGGCCGCGATCGGCGAGGCCGATCCGGACGAATCGCTGCGCCAGTTCGATAGGGCCCTGTTCGGCCACATCGGCTTCTTCCTGCACAACGTGGTGCGCAGTCTCTGGCACGGCCTGACCGGCTCCCGTTTCGTGATGGTGCGGGCGCCACGTCCGGCCAGGCGTTACTATCAGCATCTGACGCGCATGAGCGCCGCCTTCGCCCTGTCCACCGACGTGGCCATGATGACCCTGGGCGGAAGCCTCAAGCGTCGCGAGAAACTCTCGGGCCGGCTCGGCGACATCCTCAGCCATCTCTATCTGGCCTCGGCGGTGCTCAAGCGGTTCGAGGATCAGGACTGCCCGAAGGCGGACCGGCCCCTGCTGCACTGGGCCTGCCGCCATCACCTGCACGCAATCCAGCAGGCCTTCGACGGGCTGTTCCAGAACCTGCCGAACCGGCCGGCGGCCTGGTTCCTGCGCCTGCTCACCTTCCCGTTGGGACGGCACTTCCGGCCGCCGTCGGATCGGCTCGGCCACCAGGTCGCCGAGCTGCTGCTCTCGCCCTCGCCGGCCCGGGACCGGCTTACCGCCGGCCTGTTCCTGCCCGAAGGTCCCGACGAACCCCTGGGCCGCATCGAGGACGCCCTGCGCAAGGTGATCAAGGCCGAACAGCCGGAACGGCGCATCCGCCATGCCCTGCGCGACTGGCAGCCGGACTGGCGCGGCCTCGAGGGCCTGCTCGCCGTGGCACAGGAGAAAGGCATCATCGACGCGGCCGAGGCCGATCTCGTCCGCGAGGCCGAAGCGGCCCGCGATGCGGTCATCCAGGTCGACGACTTCAACATGCAACT
>Ga0256832_1003116_pt1 | contig 11281 bp, 3 predicted proteins | sample 134614metaG_FD_190534 | JGI IMG/M metagenome (GOLD analysis project Ga0256832, IMG submission 190534) | Hydrothermal vent microbial communities from Lau Basin, Pacific Ocean - 134-614 | ecosystem: Environmental > Aquatic > Marine > Hydrothermal vents | place: Pacific Ocean: Lau Basin | collected...
GTACGGTTCTGTTCTTGGTTATCCTGTTGGAGATTTGAATTGGTTTCCTGTCAAAAAAGCACAATGGGAAACAGGAGAGCCAAACGCTGTGAAAGAGACTGCTCTAAACTCTAATAGTTTATCTGTAAAAAACGTTTTCCCAAATCCTTTTAAAGACCATGTTGCTTTTAATATCAACCTAAAAAACACCTCAAAAATTGATATTGATGTTTTTGATTTGAATGGAAATAAAGTAAAAACGATATTTAAAGGAGTTAAGAGTGCAGGAAATCACAAGATTACTTGGAAAGTGAACGATGATAGTATAAATAGTAATACATCAAGTATTTATATATACAGGATTCAATCAAAAGACTCTGTTTTAACAGGGAAACTTAACTTAATAAAGTAGGAATAGTTTATTATTCAAAAAAAGCCATTGCGATAAAACGCAATGGCTTTTTTTTATATGAAAATTAGAATTCGCATACTTAAATACCAATATAAAAAATCTTAAATCGGCGTTCGTTAATCGGGGTTCGATATTCATCTAAAGCTTTTTTTGTTGGGAGACCAACGTACTTATCATTTGGGGGTAATATACTCTGAACTCCGAACGCCGAACAAGGATTAACGATTTAAGAAGTAAAACACCTTTGAATAAAAATCTTAAATCGGCGTTCGTTAATCAGTATTCGATATTCATCTCAATCTTTTTTGGTTTGGAGACCAACGAAATAATCATTTGGGGGTAGTAAAAGCAAGGTCAGAGACACTCGCTTATCAGGCCGAGGTCAAGGACATTCGCTTATCAAGAGCTCACGAAGTGAAAAAGCTGGAAGAAAGAAAATAAAAAAAGGGAGCATTTCTGCTCCCTCTCTCACTATTAAAAACATTCACTATTTTTTAACCATTACTCTTGCACTCATCCCTTTCTCTGTTACAACATTAATTATATATGAACCTTCCTCTAATGAAGATACATTCAAATTAGCTGTTTTATTATTGTGCAATTCTTTAACCATTAGTTTAGCGCCTTTCATATCGGTAACAATGATTTTATTTATCGCTTCTTCTGATGTAACCATAACATTGTTACTTACAGGATTTGGATAAATATCAAATTTTACTAATTCAAGACTATTTACAGATGTAGATTTTATCTCAATATTGGATGCAATCAAATCTCCTATAGCTCCTCCCCATTGACCACCTATAAGTTGCAATTTTGTCAAGAAGTTAATTGTATCTGTCACTTTCCTGAAAGCATAATCAGAAGCTAAAACAGTCTCTGAACCACCATCCGGAGTTACTGATACTGTATATGTATGAGCCGGCAAATCAACATCAACATTGAAAGAATATACCTTATTTGCCTCATATGGAACTGCATTATCGGCATTATAAGTATTACCATCTCTAACATCTATAAATCCGGTGTCATTGAATCTGATAATAGCACTTAAATCTCCCCATCCTAATAAAGCCGGATCTGCATTTGAAAATGCAAAACCTGCATTGATTAAATCTCCTGTAGGAGTTAAATCAAACTTTGCATTAAATTTCTTATCCAGTGACAAACCTTTTTTCGCTGTTGTATTCCAACCTAAAATATAGTCATCTTTCACAAATGACGTTCTGAGTGAAGAACCAATAACTCCACCCCAATCAGTATTATCATCAACTTTATAACTGATATAATTAATAGTATTTTGAGGAGTATCTGTCCTGAATTTGTAGTCAGTAGCCAAAACCACTTTATCTTCACCCGGTGCTTTAACAGAAACACTATAGGTTTGTGTTGAAGCATCTCCAATAAATTCAACTTCATATTCTGTATTTGCTGAATAAGGGAATGATGCTAATGCCTCGTAATTAGCCCCGTTTCTGACATCTATAAATCCATCGGTATTAAACCTGACAATTGCACCCATATCACCCCAATTTTCAACTTCTCCTTGAGACAATCCAACTCCCGCATTCATTGGAGAGTGAGACGGAGTAACTTTTACTTGTGCCCAGAATTTTCCGTCAACAACAGGAACAGCTTTGCTTCCTGTTAATGGAGCTGCCGCATCTCCCAATTTAAAATCATCCATTGAGAATGTCAATGTATATTTATCAGGCCATGCTACTGTTTCAAGCAATATTGCTTCTATTGCACTCAAATCTCCCGGAGGTATTGATCCGTCATATATAGGCTTGCCTATATTTGCAGCAAAATCAAATCTATAATCGTGCCATTCTCCATCTGCCGGAACTTGAAACTTAGGCGCATCAACTTCTCTAACCAAAACTCCCGTACTGTCTTTGCCCCAAGGTGAAGCTAAAAATAACACTTGGTCAACTGTATCTCCATTATATGTTGCTCCAGGCTCTACTTTCAATCTCACTGACATATAGCCATTTCCTGTCAAATCGAAAAACACATTTTCGTGCTTTGTAAAATTAAAGAACTGTCCATCATAAAATGCATTTTGATTCACTCCGTATGTCAATGCTCCGTTCTCTTGTTTCATAGTAAATATAGGTGTACTATCCGGATGTACCCCTCTGTTTGGTAACCATAAATTAAAATCTATCGGTTCTTCAAAGTCCTCAACATAACTATACAATTTAGTCGGTGGTGCAGCTGCATCTCCCAATTTAAAATCGTCCATTGAGAATGTCAATGTATATTTATCGGGCCATGCTACCGTTTCAAGCAATATTGCTTCTATCGCACTCAAATCTCCCGGAGGTATTGATCCGTCATATATAGGCTTGCCTATATTTGCAGCAAAATCAAATGTATAATCGTGCCACTCTCCGTCTGCCGGAACTTGAAACTTAGGAGAATCTACTTCTCTGACCAACACTCCTGTGCTGTCTTTGCCCCAAGGTGAAGCTAAAAATAACACTTGATCAACTGTATCCCCATTATATGTTGCTCCCGGCTCTACTTTCAATCTAACTGACATATATCCATTTTCCGTCAAATCAAATATCACATTTTCATGCTTTGTGAAATTGAAGAATTGCCCGTCGTAGAATGCATTTTGATTCACTCCGTATGTCAATGCTCCATCCTCTTGTGTCAATGTGAATATCGGTGTACCATCTGGATGTACCCCTCTGTTTGGCAACCATAAATCAAAATCTATTGAGTCATTAAAGTCCTCATAATAACTCGTAAGTACTGTTGGTGGTACTGCCGCATCTCCCAATTTAAAATCATCCATTGAAAATGTCAATGTATATTTATTAGGCCACGCTACCGTTTCAAGCAATATCGCTTCTATTGCACTTAAATCTCCCGGAGGAATTGTGCCATCATATATTGGCTTGCCAATATTAGCTGCAAAATCAAATGTATAATCATGCCATTTGCCATCTGCCGGAACTTGAAACTTAGGTGAATCCACTTCTCTAACCAAAACTCCGGTACTGTCTTTGCCCCATGGTGAAGCTAAAAATAATACTTGATCAACTGTATCCCCATTATATGTTGCTCCCGGCTCTACTTTCAATCTTACTGACATATATCCACTTTCCGTTAAATCAAAAATTACATTTTCGTATTTTGTGAAGTTGAAGAATTGCCCGTCATAAAATGCATTTTGATTCACTCCGTAAGTAAGTGCTCCATTCTCTTGTGTCAATGTAAATATCGGTGTGCTGTCAGGATGTATCCCTCTATTCGGTAACCATAAATCAAAATCTATAGGCTCATTAAAGTCTTCATAATAACTTGTAAGTACTGTTGGTGGTACTGCCGCATCTCCTAATTTAAAATCATCCATTGAAAATGTCAATGTATATTTATCAGGCCACGCTACCGTTTCAAGCAATATCGCTTCTATTGCGCTCAAGTCTCCCGGAGGAATTGTGCCATCATATATTGGTCTTCCGATATTTGCAGCAAAATCAAATGTATAATCATGCCATTTGCCATCTGCCGGAACTTGAAACTTAGGTGAATCCACTTCTCTAACCAAAACTCCGGTACTGTCTTTACCCCATGGTGAAGCTAAAAATAATACTTGATCAACTGTAGCCCCATTATATGTTGCTCCCGGCTCTACTTTCAATCTTACTGACATATATCCATTTTCCGTTAAATCAAATATCACATTTTCATGCTTTGTGAAATTGAAGAATTGCCCGTCATAAAATGCATTTTGATTCACTCCGTAAGTCAATGCTCCATTCTCTTGTTTTAATGTAAATATAGGTGTACTGTCGGGATGTACCCCTCTATTTGGTAACCATAAATCAAAATCTATAGGTTCATTAAAGTCCTCGTAATAACTTGTCAATTCTGTTGGAGGGACTTCTTTCTCAACGCCAATTTCCACATCGTCAATCCACACTGTTCCTGAATAGAATACATAACCATCATTTCTATCTTTACCCGGATTAAATCTGATTTTAGCTATACTATCCATGCCGGGTTTATCAGCAATTGACGAAAAGTCAAATGTGCATTCCTGCCATTCACCATTGCTGGCAATAACAGCTTTGGTGTAAAACAAACCAATATTTTTGCCATCCATTCCGATTAAATCCATTCCTATTGGAATAGAATCAACTACTGCAGTATCAATAGTAGTGTTTTCTGCTTTTGCTTTGAAAGAAATAAAGGGATTATCTGACAAATCAATTACAGTTCCTTCATTAACAAATTGCAATATTACACCCAGAAAATAATTGTTTAATTCATTAGTCTCATACTTAAATGTATTTCCATCTCTATCGCCGGTGATTAGTCCTGCGGCAGCCCAATTGTATGCCCAAAAGGCAGTGTCAACTTCTCCGTTAAAATCCTCAGTATAGTGCTTAACCACGGTTTGGCCGTTTAGAACAATCCCAAAGGAAAATAACAGAAAAACTAAAAAGTTCAATCTCATTTGTAATAGTTTTTTCATGTTTAATATTTTAATGTTAAAAAAATCAAATTTAATTCTTATTTATAATAAAATTTTAAAGTATAATAAGCTTTTGGGTTTGTGATTTATTACCTATTCTCAACTTATAAAAATAAATACCCTTGTTTAAATTACTCAAATCATATTCTTTCTTATAATCTCCCCTGACTAAACTCTCATTGATTAGTGACATTACTCTTTCGCCATTTATATTGAAAAGTTCCAAGCTGACATTAGATTTAGAAAGTATAGTAAAGTCAAATTCTACAATGTCTTTTACAGGATTGGGGAAACTGCTAACTAACTGATTATTTCCCGGAAAATCATGTGTATTTACTCCATTTTCATTGTAAAGGGCACGTTTCTCAGGATACCAATTGAGGTCTCCAACAGGTAATCCATCATGTCCGCCAACAAGCATATCTGCATTGGTATATACCAATGATTCAGGAAGTGGCCAAGGTAACATTCTCAAATTTGTAAGTCCGGTATGTCTATCGTAGTTTCTATCTGTTATCGCACTATGGTTTCTTACATTTTTACAATATTCAACTACTTCTCCAACTATCCAAGCATCCATATCGGTATCGACAAAATTAGGATTAGTCTCATTATTGTCAAATACATTTAGTTTCGGATAAGAAGAATCATCATCAAACATTGCCTTTGTCCTGCCATTCATCCAAACCGGAGTATTCAAGCCGGAGACTGATGCCCACCAATCTTTTAATACTTGAGGTGAAAAATATGTATTATTTGAAACTACAACATTTTTATCCGCCTCTGTTAATCCAATCGAATTAAGCAAATTAACATCTGTCGTGTCGATTGAAAACATAGAAAGATACTCCTGATCCCTATCAAACCAATTACTTTTCCTCTCACTTTCCGATTGACCATATGCATGAGTACAATAGTACAAATTACTTCTGAATTTAGCATTGGACATATCTCGCATTCTAAGCATATCGATTAATCCTGTATAAAATGTGTTGTGCTCTACGAGAATATAATTTGCGACAGCCCCTTTTTCAAAATCCATTATAAAACCTCCTGTATTAAATGCTGTATTATTAGTCATCACAATCGTATCCACATGCAAAGAAAAGACGACATTTTGTTGAGCACCCCATGGTGGTGCTTGGGCGCTAACTCCATTTCTCCACTTACTATCTCTAATATAAACTGAAGCATCATCACCGGTCACTTCCAAAAACAACCCTGCCCAGGCATTCATTATACAATCTTCTATCGTCAAGGAAATATCGTTTCCTGCTATTTTTAATCCTCTGTTCCATTCATTAAAATAGTTGCCATCTAAATCAACTCCATTAAAAATAATACCTTTAAAACTATGCGCTAATCCATCTTTAGAAAAAGTAAAAAAAGTCTTGATATTTGCACCTGTTGAATAAGATCCTCTTATCAAAATAGGTGGTCTTTTACTTTTGTCTTTATTGTCAGCAACAAATCTAATAGGATAATTAGCGTAAATAGTTTGATCCATAACATAAATTCCTCCTCTTTGGAGCCTATAAACTCTATTTAGATTTTTCCTGGCTCCTCCATCTACCGTATCTCCCCAAATAGTTGGAACCAGATTAAACTCTCCTTCATCATTGAGGGGAGCAACATCCAAAGTGTCTTGTGCCAAAATATTACTAATCTGGAATATCCCAATGATAATTAAAAATAGTATTTTAAAATTATAAAGATTTCTCATAAGACTGTTTTTTTTATTTAGTGATAATAAATTAAAGTTCAATTCTAAGTCCCAAATCCACAGTTGTTCCATAATGCTGTATTCTCGAATTCCAAGGTTTTCCAGCTATTAAATCCCTATCCGCAGCACCTGTTAAGTTGTTGATATTACAAAATATTTGCAGTTTATACCATGGCAATTTCTGTTTCAATGAAATATCCCATCTATTGTAAGCGTCAGTGTATTGTACTAATTCTTTATAAAAATTGGAGCCTTTAAATATCCTAGACTGATATAAAGTTGAAATTCTTGCTGAAAATCCTTTGTAATCATATCCCAACTGAATATTGAATATGTCATCAGGTTGTTGTACTAACTGTCCTACAATATAGGAATCAATATTTTTATATGTTGTCTCAAATGTTTCAGGATCTGTTTTCTTTTCTACAACGGTTCTTGGATATTTAGCCTCCGAATAGATATGAGTATAATTTATATTTAATACCAATCCTTTTAACACTCCGGGCAAATACCAAAAATTGGTTTGCCAATCAAGTTCCACCCCCTTAACATAAGCATCATGAATATTATTTGCTTGTGTATAAATATCACGCTTCCAAACTTCATCCGGTAGTTCATACTTTGAGGGTTCAAGAATAACTCTACGATTTAGCCCAAATATCATATTTTTTATTTTCTTCGTAAAACCACCAATTGTGAATAACCCGAGTTTATTGGAATGAAAAGTCAGATACAAATCCCAATTTTCAGAAAATTCAGGTTTAAGTTTAGAGTTATTAAAAATTACCACGGATTGAAGAATGTCGATTCTTGGAGTGAATTGATAATAACTTGGTCTGGATAAAGTTTGCGTATAAGCCAATCTAGCATTGAACCATTCAAAAGGACTATACTTCAAGTGAATCATCGGAAGCAGGAAGCTGTTTTCTCTCGTAACAGATGTGTCCACATGAGCATATTCCAATTCTTTGAATGTTGTTTTTGTAGCATCTCCTTTAGGAGCAGTATAAACTGTTTTATTACTTTCAAATCTCACCCCGGGTATAAATTTTATTTTAGTCCCCAAGTTGATCTCACTCATCGCATAAGCAGCTTTCAAATATTCATTTCCGGAATAATCTTCCCGTTTTGAATAATACGCGTTATTTCCATATGTTTGCCATTCGTCTTCCAAAACATTTTCTTTCACTATTTCCAAAACATTTGTCATCAAATCCACGTCAGCAACATCGCCCATATGGTATTCGCCGTTCAAAAAATTCTTATGGTCAAAACCTGTATTCCTAAACAAAATAAATGGCAAATTTATACTCCCAATTGGTGCTATATCCTGCATATCGGGATAAGCTCGTAAAATTGCATCCTTTGCACCTTGACCGCTATTCAGCCCGAACCTGCCGGTATTAACCGTTTTATCAAATGACCTGTCCTTGAACCTGTATTTACCCCCGATTTTAATATTACCGTTAATCTTTTTACTAATTGCAAAATCATATTTCAAATCTATAGATGCAGATTTTTGAACTTCAATGGTATTGCTTGAAGCTTCGTAGATGTTTTGAAGATAATTTATTGAATCATTTATATTGGTATAATTTATCAATTCATTGGGAGGCAATACCTTGTTTAATACTTCAGACCTAATTGCATTGGGCTGTTCAAATTGGAAACCAAAATTAGTAGGTACATCTCTTTTGGAACTTGAATTGGATAATTTAGCATTTATTTTAAAAGAACCAAATGACTGCTCATAATTCAAAAAACTACTAAATGATTTGACATCATATTCTTCTTTTCTTGTCTCATAACTATGCAATCTATTTGAACTTCTAAGGTCATATGATTCGTGATATCTATTTATCTTAGTATTTCCGTTGCTATAAAAATTCTTAAATTGTAAAATACCATCTTTCAGCTTATAATCTAAAACAACTGTTGCTCCGGAACGTTTAACATACCTTATTACATCCGAGAGTCTTAAAAATTCAGTATGAACCTCATTTAGCTTTGGCAGTTCCCTCACAATATAACCGGCTGATTGTTCATTGGAACTTCTATTTCTATTTTCACTATTCCCTTGCAGATAAACACCAAGTTTGTCTTTAAAAAACCGATTACTTACACTCCCTACAACCATATAATCAGAATATGTTGATTTGATCTCATTATAACCACCCTGTGCTATCAGATTTACTTTTAATCCGGGGTCGGCAGAGCGCAACTTAAAATTAATAGAGCCCCCAATAAAATCAGCATCTTTATCTGCAGTAACAGCTTTCATCAATTCGATACCATCCAAAGAGTACGGTGAAACAATACTTATATCGGAGCTCCTGTCAGCACCACTTGATGCAAGAGACACTCCCTCAATCATCACCTTAGTATATTTGGGTGATAATCCTCTAACAACTACTTTATTTCCTTCTCCTCCAACTCTCTGCACTGATACTCCGGGCAACCTGCTAATTGTCTCGGCTGCATTAGCATCCGGTAATTCCTGCATCCTTTCGGCTGAAATAACATTTTTGATTGATTTTGAATTCAACTGATTGTTTATTGCACTTATTTGACCTTTTGCTTGAGCGGTAACTTTAACCGCTCCCAGAACAACTCCACTATAATTCAATTTGACATTCAATTCTTTTTTTTCGGCTTTTTTAAATTCTACATTCAAAACTTTATCATCATAGCCAATATAGGATATCTTAAGCACATATTTTCCTGCAGGAATATTATTAATGGTATATCTTCCATCAATGTCTGTAGGTACACCCAATGAAGTTCCATCAAGAATTACAAATGCTCCGATTAGAGGATCATTATTTGCACCATCTTTAATAACTCCATATAATTTAGAATTCTGTGAATAGACAGATACAGGAATCACGAATGAAAACAGAATAAAAACAACAAAAATTCTAAATCTTTTCATTGGTTGGTATTTATAGTTAAATTCAGCATATTTAGCATATCTGCAATGCAATAATACTATTTTTTCAACATAAAAACAAACCTTTTCACAATTTTATTGATTTTTTTCCATTTTTGAAAAGTTTCTAGCTAAATACAAACTTATTTCATCTATGTTTAAGTAAATATATTATATTTACATATAAATAATATGAGATATTTTATTCCTTTTAATATAATATATCCAAATATTATAATGGTTAATATAAGTATTGACGATTTAAATAAAATTGAATAATAACTCTGTTTAAATTATGATAATTAACACAAACGATTGCGCTTTTTGTTTTTTAATAAAATATTTTTAGTGATAATATCACACGTTGTTAAATAAATAGTTTTTTTTCTAAATTCGTTATGTGCCCAATAATTTTTTCGTCATAAATAAGGATGATGTAAATATTGATTTTGTGTAGAATTATAACAATTACCATTTCGTCACTTGTATTTCACTCATGATTTATATTAATGTTAAAAAATCATGATTATATTCTGAATTCTATAAAAAATTGCCAACTAATAAAATTTAATTTTTTTAAACAGGTATTAATAATCATATTATTTTTTAAATATTGAGGTATATTGATTTTATTTTTAAGTTTTTGTAAATTTATCAATAAATTATTTTTTATTATAATAAATTATTCATACCTTTGCCATAGATAAAACACGAGGTTATACTCATTTTATGCTCCCATTTATTTTTATTTTTTAAATTTGCCATTAAATTGTTTTTTTTGGCTTTGGATTAGTTATCTAAAGTTGAAAATGATAAAAGCAATTTAAAGAGATTAACTATTTCAAATTATGAAAAAAATGCTTACATTTTTTAGTCTTATTAAACGTGATTTTATAAGAAAATTTTCTTATTTAACAATTACTGTAATTGGAACCTTCCTTATATTATTAACTTTGACCGGATTTAATCATAATAGTTTACTTAGGAAAATCAATGTTTTCGGTCCACCGGCAGCTCCTCGTATTGGAGATGAAGTTTGGTCTGACAATAATGGTAACGGTATTAAAGATGCCGGTGATTTTGGAATTGGAGGAGTAGTTGTCAATTTATATGACAATACAGGTGTTTTAATAGCAAATACTACCACTTCATTGGTTGCCCCTATTGGAAAATATTCTTTTGAAGATATCGCTCCGGGTGATTATTATCTGGAGTTTTTAGTTACAGATATTGATCCTAATTATATTCCAACATATCCTGATATTAATGCTAATGCAAATGACGATATTGATAGCGATGTGACCGGAGCTAATGGAGCACAGACCACGGATATTTTTACGGTGACTGCCGGCATGGATGATATGGATTTCGATGCCGGATTTTACATAGAGTCAACCATCGGTGACTATATGTGGGAAGACCAAAATGCTAATGGTATTCAGGATGCAGGTGAACCTAATGTAGGAGCTGGTTTTCAAGTAAAAATAGAGGGTACAGATGGCACGGGTGCTGCATATGGACCTTTTTTTACAAATACTGATGCAGGTGGTAATTATAGTTTCACAGATGTCCCCCCGGGAAATTATAAATTGACTTTTGATCTTGGAGGTTTTAGTGAATTTACGTATAAAGATGAGCCGACCGCTACAGAAGATACTGATAGTGATGTTGACAATATTGGAGAAACAGATTTTTTTGATGTCTTAAGCGATGATGATAGATATGATACTGAGATGGATGCAG
>Ga0256832_1003117_pt1 | contig 11278 bp, 13 predicted proteins | sample 134614metaG_FD_190534 | JGI IMG/M metagenome (GOLD analysis project Ga0256832, IMG submission 190534) | Hydrothermal vent microbial communities from Lau Basin, Pacific Ocean - 134-614 | ecosystem: Environmental > Aquatic > Marine > Hydrothermal vents | place: Pacific Ocean: Lau Basin | collected...
GGCCGCCTCGGTGGTCCCGCCGGGGGAGGTCACCCGTCGGCGCAGCTCGGCCAGCGGCTCGCCGCTCTCCAGGGCCAGCTTGGCGGCGCCGAAGGCGGTCTCCAGGGTGAGCAGGCGGGCATCCTCAGGCGCCAGCCCCAGGGCCACGCCGGCCGCCTCCATGGCCTCCATCACTCGCAGGACGTAGGCCGGACCGGAGCCGGACAGGGCCGTCACCGCATCCATTTTCTCTTCCGCATCCACCCACACCACCACTCCCACCGCACGCATCACCGACTCGGCCCGCTCGCGCAGGGCCGCATCCACCGACGGGGGGGCGTACAGGCCGCTGGCGCCGCTGCCCACCAGGGCGGGAGTGTTGGGCATGGCGCGCACCACCGGCACCGCCGGCCCCAGCCACCGTTGCAGGGCGTCGCTGCGGATGCCGGCGGCCACCGACAGGACCAGGGGGCGATGGCCGAGGGCGGGGGCGAGGGCGCGCGCCACCGATTCCATGACCTGCGGCTTGACCGCCAGGACCACCACCTCGGCCCCGCGCACCGCCTGGGCGTTGTCGGCCAGGGCCTCCACCCCGTAGCGCTCGGCGAGGGCGGCGCGGCGCTCGGGGTCGGGTTCGGCCACGCGCATGCGCCCGGCGGGCATCCCCGCCGCCAGCAGACCGCCGATGAGGCTGGCGGCCATGTTGCCGCCGCCGACGAAGGCGATGGAAAAGTCGTTCATGGTGCCTGGCCCTCCTGATCTGGGCGGGCAGTGTAGCCCATTTGCCGGTCAGCGCACATCCGGGCGGGGGCCGAACAGGGCGGTGCCCACCCGCACCCAGGTGGCCCCCTCTTGGACCGCCGCCTCCAGGTCCCCGGACATGCCCATGGAGAGGGTGTCCAGGGGCATGCCCAGGTCCGTGGCGATGGCGTCGCGCAACGCGCGCAGAAGGGCGAAGGGCCGCCGCTGACTCTGCGGATCGTCGCTGCGCGCCGGCAGGGTCATGAGGCCGCGCAGGCGCAGGCGGGGCAGGCCGGCCACCACCCGCGCCAGGTCCAGGGCCGCCTCCGGCGCCACCCCCGACTTGCTCGCCTCGCCGCTCACGTTCACCTGGATGCACACCTGCAGCGGGCCCAAAGATTCGGGGCGCTGCTCGCTCAGGCGCCGGGCGATGCGCTCCCGATCGACGCTGTGCACCCAGACGAAGTGCTCGGCCACCTTGCGCGTCTTGTTGCCCTGCAAGGGGCCGATGAAGTGCCATTCCAGGGGCAGGTCCGCGAGGGCCGCCTGCTTCTCCAGGGCCTCTTGGACGTAGCTCTCCCCGAAGGCCCGCTGGCCGGCGCGGTGCAGGGCGGCCAGGGCCTCGGGCGGGTGGTGTTTGCTCACCGCCAGCAGGTGGACGCTGTCGGCATCGCGGCCGGCCGCCTCGGCGGCGCGGCGGATGCGTTCGCGCACCGCCTCCAGGCGCGCCGCCAGGGCCTCCTCGTCGATGGCGTTCAAGCGGGCTCCTCCCGGGGTCGAAATGAGGTGGGTCAATTCTATATGCTTCCCTTCTCCATCTTCGAGGAACGTCCATGGACATCGCCGAGCTGCTGGCCTTCGCGGTCAAGAACCACGCCTCCGACCTGCACCTGTCCGCGGGCGAGCCGCCCATGCTGCGGGTGGACGGGGACATCCGCCGCATTAACCTGCCCGCCCTGGACCACAAGACGGTGCACGCGCTCATCTACGAAATCATGAACGACAAGCAGCGCAAGGAGTACGAGGAATTCCTGGAGACGGACTTCTCCTTCGAGATCCCCGGGCTGGCGCGCTTTCGCGTCAACGCCTACAACCACCACCGCGGCGCCGGGGCGGTGTTCCGCACCATCCCCCGCCACATCCTCACCCTGGAGGACATCGACGCCCCGCCAGTCTTCAAGGAGATCGCCGAATACCCGCGCGGCCTGGTGCTGGTGACCGGCCCCACCGGCTCGGGCAAGTCCACCACCCTGGCGGCGATGATCGACCACATCAACAGCACCCGCCACGGCCACATCCTCACCATCGAGGACCCCATCGAATTCGTCCACGACAACAAGAAGTGCCTCATCACCCAGCGGGAGCTGCACCGCGACACCCTGGGCTTCACCGAGGCCCTGAAATCGGCCCTGCGCGAGGATCCGGACGTGATCCTGGTGGGGGAGATGCGCGACCCGGAGACCATCCACCTGGCCCTCTCGGCGGCGGAGACGGGGCACCTGGTGTTCGGCACCCTGCACACCAGCTCGGCGGCGAAGACCATCGACCGCATCATCGACGCCTTCCCCGCCGGGGAAAAGGAGATGGTGCGGGCGATGCTGTCGGAGTCCCTGCGCGCGGTCATCTCCCAGGTGCTGTTGCGCAAGAACGGCGGCGGGCGGGTGGCGGTGCACGAGATCCTCATCGCCACCCCGGCGATCCGCAACCTCATCCGCGAGAACAAGGTCCCGCAGATCTATTCGGCCATCCAGACCGGCCAGCAGCTGGGCATGCAGACCCTCGACCAGGCCCTCCAGGAGCTGGTGAAGAAGGACGTGATCACGCGCCTGGAGGCGCGCAAGGTGGCGGTCAACAAGGAGCTGTTCTGAATCAGGCGGGCGGGAAGACGGCGTGGGCGTCGAACACCGGACCGTCCACGCACACCCGCTGCATCTGCACCCCCGCCGGGGTGTGCACGGCCACCACGCAGCCGGCGCACCCCCCCACCCCGCAGGCCATGAATTCCTCCAGCGCCACCTGCGCCGGCAGGCCGTAGTCCTGCGCCAGGCGCGCCACCGCCTCCAGCATGGGATGGGGGCCGCAGGCGAAGATCTCCACCTCGCGCCGCTGTTCGGGGGCGAGGGCGTCCAGGTAGTGGCGGGCCAGGTCGGTGGGATAGCCGTCGTAGCAGCCGGGGAAGCCCTGCAGACTGGCCAGGCGCGAGGGGATGCCCCAGTCCTCCAGCAGGGGCATGGCGGCGATCACCCCGTCGGGCATGCCGTCCACCAGGATCTGGGAGGGACGGGGCGTGAAGGGGAAGGGCACCTCGGAGCTGAGGAGGGCCAGGGGACGCCAGCCGGGCTCGCGCCGCAGCCGGTCGGCCAGGAACACCATGGGCGGGATGCCCACGCCGCCGCCGATGAGCAGGGGCCGCGGGTGGGACAGGTGCACCTCGAAGGGACGGCCGATGGGGGCGATGAGGTCCAGGGTCTCGCCGGGGCGGCGGCGCGCCAGGCGTGCCGTGCCCTCCCCCACCACCTTGTAGAGGAACTCCACCCAGCCCCCGTCCGGCTCGGCGCGCATGAGGGACAGGGGGCGGCGCATGGGCAGGCAGTCGTCCACGCGGATGTGGGCGAACTGGCCCGGGCGGGCGCGGGCGGCGGTGCGCGGGGCGTGCACGCGCAGCACCCACTGGTCGCCGGGGTGGGCCTGGTGCTCGAGGATCTCCCCCTGCTCCAGCAGCAGGGTGGCGCGTCGGCTCATGTCGGTGTCTCCGTGGTGTCGCGGTGGACCAGACGGCCGTCCACCAGGGTGTAGCGCACCCGGCCCTGGAACTCCCAGCCGGCGAAGGGGGTGTTCTTGCCGCGGCTCACCAGGGCCTCGGGATGCAGGGTCCAGCGCGCCTCGGGGTCGAAGCAGCAGACGTCGGCGGGGCGGCCGGGGGCGAGGCTGCCCACCGGCAGGCCGAGGATGCGCGCCGGGCGCAGGCTGAGGGCGGCGATGGCGGCGGAGAGGTCCAGCACCCCCTCCTCCACCAGGCGCAGGGTGAGGGGCAGGAGGGTCTCCAGGGCGGAGATGCCCGGTTCGGTCTCGGCGAAGGGCCCCAGCTTGGCGTCCAAGTCGTGGGGCTGGTGGTCGGAGCAAACGGCGTCGATCTCCCCCGCCACCAGGGCCTGGCGCAGGCCGTCCCGGTCGCGCTGGGTGCGCAGGGGCGGGCGCACATGCGCCTGGACGTTGAAGCCCAGCAGCTCCATTTCGGTGAGGTGCAGGTGATGGGCGGTGACGTCGGCGGTCACCGGCAGGCCGTCGAAGCGGGCGCGGGCCAGCAGGCGCACGCCCCGGTGCGAAGAGAGGCCGCAGAAATGGGCGCGGGCGCCGCTCTGTTCCACCAGCGCCAGGTCGCGCGCCAGGGCGATGGTCTCCGCCATCACCGGCACCCCGGCCAGCCCCAGGCGCAGGCTCACCGCCCCCTCGTGGGCGACGCCGGCCTCGGCCAGCCAGGGGTCCTCCGGGTGCAGGAACACGGTTAGGTCCAGGCCGGCGGCGTATTCCAGGGCGCGCCGCAGGACGAGGTGGTTGCGGACCGGGGCGAGGGCGTTGCCGACGCCGATGCAGCCGGCCTCGCGCAGGGCCTCCATCTCGCTGATCTCCTCCCCCGCCAGGCCCTTGGTGAGGGCGCCGATGAGATGGACGCGCGCCTTGCCCTGGGCGCGGGCGCGGCTGGTGACCAGTTCCACCACCGCCGAGGTGTCCACCACCGGGTCGCTGTCCGGGGGCACCACCAGGGTGGTGACGCCGCCGGCCACCGCCGCGCGCACCTCGGAGGCGATGTCGGCCTTGTGCAACTGCCCCGGTTCGCGCAGGCGGGCGCGCAGGTCCACCAGGCCGGGGCACACCACCAGCCCCGCGCAGTCCAGCACCTGGTCGGCCTGGAAGCCGTCGGGGGCGGGGCCGAGGGCGAGGACGCGCCCGTCGGCGATGTGCAGGTCCGTGACCTGGTCCAGCTCCTGGGACGGGTCCACCACTCGTCCGCCGCGCAGCGTCAGGCGGGTCACGACGCCGCCTCCTGGGCGTGGCTGCCCACCGTGAGGGCCATCACCGCCATGCGCACGGCGATGCCGTTGCTCACCTGTTCGAGGATCACCGAACGGGGCCCGTCGGCCACCTCGGAGGCGATCTCCACGCCGCGGTTGATGGGGCCCGGGTGCATCACCAGGGCCTCGGGCTTGGCGAGGGCCAGTTTCTCCTCGGTGAGGCCGTAGCGGCGGAAGTACTCCCGCTCGCTGGGGATGAAGGCGCCCTGCATGCGTTCCCGCTGCAGGCGCAGCATGATGATCACGTCCGCCCCCTCCAGGCCCGCCTCCAGGGAGTCGCAGGGGTGGGCGCCGAGGGCGCTCACCTCGCGCGGGACGAGGGTGCGCGGCCCCACCACCCGCACCTCGTTGACCCCCAGGGTGGTGAGGGCGTGGATCTGTGAGCGGGCGACGCGCGAATGGAGCACGTCGCCGACGATGGTGACGGTGAGGGGGGCGAACTCGCCGAAGTGGCGGCGGATGGTGAACATGTCCAGCATCGCCTGGGTGGGGTGCGCGTGGCTGCCGTCGCCGGCGTTGATGACGGACACGTGCGGGGCCACCTGGCGGGCGATGTAGTGGGCCGCGCCGCTGTGCTGGTGGCGCACCACGAAGAGATCGGCGTGCATCGCCTCCAGGTTGCGCAGGGTGTCCAGCAGGCTCTCCCCCTTGGCGGTGGCGGAGGTGCTGATGTTGAGGTTGACCACGTCGGCGGACAGGCGCTTGGCCGCCAGCTCGAAGGTGGTGCGGGTGCGGGTGCTGGTCTCGAAGAACAGGTTGACGATGGTCTTGCCCCGCAGCAGGGGGACCTTCTTCACCTCCCGCGTGCCCACCTGGAAGAAGGACTCGGCGGTGTCCAGGATCTCCACCAGGGTGGCGCGCGGCAGGCCCTCGATGGTGAGGAAGTGGCGCAGGCGGCGGTCGGGGGTGAGCTGGAGGGTGTCCCGGTAGCCCATCAGGCGCCGGCCTCCACCAGGGAGAGGCGCAGGGGGTCGGGCCCCTCCAGCTTCACTTGGTGGCTGGCGGGCAGGGCCACGGTGAGGGCGGCCACGTCCGCCTGCACGGGCAGTTCGCGGCCGCCGCGGTCCACCAGCACCGCCAGGGTGATGGCGGCGGGACGGCCGTAGTCGAAGAGTTCGTTCATGGCCGCGCGCACGGTGCGCCCGGTGTAGAGAACATCGTCCACCAGGACCACGTGCCGCCCCTCCACCGACTCGGGCAGGCGCGAGGGGCGCACCTGCGGATTCATGCCGATGCGGGTGAAGTCGTCCCGGTAGAAGCTGATGTCCAGGGTCCCCAGGGGGGTCTCCAGGCCCAGGCGCCGATGGAGGCGCTCGGCGATCCAGGCGCCGCCGGTGTAGATGCCCACCATCAGCGGATCGCGCACCGAGAGGCGCGCCAGGCGGTGGGCGAGGCCCGCCTCCAGGGCGTCCACCAGGGGTTCCACGGGGCAGAAGGGTCGGGTCATGGGGTCGGGTCCGCTGAGGCCAGCCAGTCCTGGAGGATGAGACAGGCGGCGAGGTCGTCGATGGGGCCTTCGCCGCGCGTGCGCCGGGCCTCGTCGCTGGTGAGCCGCTCGTCCTGGAAAAAGACGGGCAGATGATACCGCCCGTGCAGGCGATTGCCAAAACGGCGTGCGGCGCGGGTGAGTTCGTGTTCCTTGCCGTCCAGGTGCACGGGCAGGCCCACCACCAGGGCCACCGGTCGCCACTGTTCGAGGAGTTCGGTGACCCGCGCCCAGTCGGGGGCCCCCTGACGCGCCGGCAGGATGGCGAGGGGGCGGGCGCTGCCGGTGACCGTCTCCCCCACCGCCACGCCGATGCGCTTGCGGCCGAAGTCGAACCCCAGTACCCGGCCTTGCAGACGTCTTTCGCTCAAGCGTGCCCCGCCTGGCTGGAGAGGCGCGACAGGTCCACCCCCATCTTCTCGGCCACCGCCCGCAGGCGCGCCTCCGGCGGCAGATCGAAGAGGATGCCCACGTCCCCCTCCCCGCACAACCACACGTTGGCGGCCACCTCGTCCTCCAGTTGGCCGGCCGCCCAGCCGGCGTAGCCGAGGGCCATGAGGTGGCGCTCCGGCCCTGACCCCGCGGCGATGGCGCGGAGGATGTCGCGCGAGGAGGTGAGGGCCACCCCCGAGGGGGTGACGAAGGTGCTCTCCCAGGCGCCGGCCGGATGGTGCAGGACGAAACCGCGTTCCATCTCCACCGGACCGCCGTAGAAGACCGAACGGGCAGCGATCTCCTCGCTCGCCGGCGGCATCTCCAGTTGCGCCAGCACCTCCCCCAGGGTGAGTTCCAGGGGCCGGTTCACCACCAGCCCCAGGGCCCCCTGCTCGTTGTGGGCGCAGATGTACACCAGGGCCTGGGCGAAATGGGGGTCCTCCAGGCCCGGCATGGCGATGAGGAAGTGATCGGTGAAACAGGCGACGTTCATGGCCATATCCTGAGGTCCGCACCCAATTTTCCCACAAAAAGAATGGTTGTTGCCATGGGCCTGTACTTTCGATTAACTTTAGACGGCGAACCAAGGAAGCGCAGGGATGCCGGAGAAGAACGAATAACCATGGTCGCCCGACAAAACTAAAAAACAACGGAAAGACGAGCCCGCAGGGAGGGCCTCCCCATGATCCGCACGCTCATACTCAACCCCAAAGGGGGATGCGGCAAGACCACCCTGGCCACCAACCTCGCCGCCACCCTGGCGCAGGCGGGACACCGACCCGCCCTGGTGGACCACGACCCACAGGGCTCGGCCCTGTTCTGGCTGGAGCAGCGGCGCCACCAGCCGGACCTCCCCTCCATCCAGGGGATCGACGCCTGCCGACGTGACGCCCGCGTCACCCGCGCCTTCCAGATGCGCGCCGCGCCCGGCTGTGACTGGCAGATCCTGGACACCCCCGCCGGCCTCCAGGGCTACCAGCTCATGGATCTGATGCGCCAGGCGGACCACGTCCTCATCCCCGTCCTGCCTTCGGCCATCGACCTGCACGCCGCCGCCCGCTACGTGCAGCAGGCCCAGGAGACGGCCCGCCGCCTGGGGGTCAAGCCCCGCTTCGCCCTCGTCGCCAACCGCCTGCGCGCCCACACCCGCGTCCTCGAGGCCCTGTTCGACTTCCTCGACCGCCAGTCCCTGCCCTGCGTGGCCCTGTTCAGCGACACCCAGCGTTACGTGCGCGCCTTCCAGAGCGGCCTCGGGGTGTGCGAGCTGCGGGAGGGCCGGCACCGGGACGACCTCTACTGGCAACTGCTCACCGGTTGGCTGAAGGGGGAGGACGCCAGCGAACTGCGTCTGCCGGAGGACGACTTCCGCCCGGCGGTGGAGAAGGCGGCGGTCTGAGCGCCGCCCTCACTGGGTGGTGACGGACTCCCGCCCGCTCAGGAAGCGCCAGGTGCGGGTGATGTGGAGGACGTCGGTCTCCTTGCGGATGCTCTCCGGGAAGGGGGCGAAGGGGGCGGCGAGGCGGACGATGCGCATGGCCGCCTGATCCAGCACCGGCGACCCCGACGAGCGGACGACGCTCACCTCCCGCACGCTGCCGTCCGGATTGAGGGCCACGTCGAGGATGAGGTTCCCGGACAGGCCCCGGCGGCGCGCCTCCTCGGGGTAGTTGAGGTTCCCCACCTGCTCCACCTTGCGCCGCCAGGCATCCAGGTAGGCGGCGTACTTGTACTCGCGCGTGGCGGCGGTAATGAACCGCTCGCGGGGCTGGCGCGAGTAGGCGGCGATGGCCTCCCCCAGCTCCATCTCCAGGCTGGCGATCTCCTTGGAACGGGAGAGGATGCGCGCCACCTCCACCTGTCGTTCCTCCCGCTCCCCCTCCTCGGGGGTGGTGTGGATGGCCTCCCGGCCCGCCTCGCTGGTCAGCAGCTCGGCCTCGGCGGCGCGCTGCGGGGTGACCGGATCGGAGGGCGGCGAGACGGCGCTCTCCACCGGCTGCGGTTGCGGCATCACCGCCGGCGTGACGGTGGTGGGGCGCACCTTCTCCTGTGTGTTGCCGCCCCCCGACTGGGCCGCCTGGGCCAGGTAGTCGGCCGCCTCCGGCGCCTCCTGGCTGCGGGTGTTCACCAGGGTCACGTCGAAGGCCGGGGGCGGCTCTCCCTGGGGGCGGTCGCGCCAGGCGAAACCCACCAGGAACAGGGCCAGCACGTGCACCGCCAGGGCGGCGATCAGAAAGGGCCCGAGGCGACCGTTGTCCCGCCACCAGTGGCCACCGAAATACTCCGCCTGCAACACCTCAGCCCCTCCCACACAAGCGGTTGACCACCAGCCCGCCGGCGGCGCCGAAGACGAGGGCGGCGGTGAGGAAGGCGGGCAGCAGGGCGAACAGCCCCGGGTGGGGGATGAACCACAGATAGGCCACGGTGAACTGGCCGGCGGTGTGGGCCAGGGCCGCCGCCACCCCCAGCCCCAGGGCGGTGACCCCGGGCAGGCGCGCCACCAGGGCGAGCATGGCCAGGCTGGCCAGGGCCCCGCCCAGGGAGAGGAAGAAGCCCGGCGAGAGGAAGCTCCCCAGGAGCAACGACCCCACCAGCACCCGCAACAAGCCCACCCAGGCGGCCACCTCCCAGCCATGGCGCAGGAGGGCGTAGAGGACCACGGCGTTGGCCAGGCCCGGCTTGATGCCGGGGATGGGGGACGGCAGCACCGACTCCGCCAGGTGCACCACCACCGCCAGGGCGGCGAGGGAGGCGATCTGCCGATCGCGCGCCGAGGCGCCGACGAGGGATTCAGAAATTGATGCTGTCATAGCGTTCGTCCAGGGCGGTCACGCGCACGCTCACCCGGTTGGGCAGACAGGCGGCGAAGGCACCCCCTTCGCGCAACCATCCGCTGTGGATGCAAATCTGGCGCGTGCACGGGGAGCTGAGGAAGCGCACCGCGCCGTCTCGCACCTCCACCACCGTCTCCCCCAGGGGCCCGGGCACCGCCAGGCGCGCCGGGCGGTCCAGGGGCAGGCGCGCCACCACCTCGCCGCCGGCGGTCACCACCGCCGTCTGCCCCGCCCCGCGGCCGGCGAACGCGGCCCAGGCGGCCACCGTCAGGGCCAGGCCCAGGACGAGGATGACGCCATCGGCGAGGGACATCCGTCTCACGGCAGGGGCCTCACGCGCGGTTCGGGGACCGGCTTCTCCCATTGCAAGCGCCCGGCCAGGGCGGGGGTGACCTGGATCTCGCCGGCCTCGGTCACCACCATCACCTGTTCCACCCCCATGGCACGGGCGACGCGGGGCCACTCTTCGGGGCCGGCCACCATGAGGGCGGTGGCGGCGGCATCGGCCAGGGCCCCTTCGCGCGTCACCACGGTGACCGAGGTGAGCCCGCGCGCCGGGTAGCCGGTGCGCGGATCGAGGATGTGATGATAGCGCCGCCCCTGGTATTCGAAGAAGCGTTCGTAGTCGCCGGAGGTGAACACGCTCTCGTCCCCGGAGACGGCCAGACGGGCGAGGACCCCGGGGCCGCGCGGGTCACGGATGCCCACCTGCCAGGGGCGCCCGCCCTTGTCGCCGATGGCGCGCAGATCGCCGCCGGCGTTGACGATGGCATCGCGCACCCCCAGCTCGCGCAGGTGCTCGATCACCCGGTCCACCCCGTAGCCCTTGGCGAAACCGCCGAAATCCAACACCACCGCCGGATTGGTGCTGACCATTTCCAAGCCGTCGATGACCACGTCGTCCAGGCTCGGACGGGCGGCCAGCCAGCGGGCGATGGCTTCGGGATCGGGAGGCGGGCCCGGCGGACGCGGCTCCTGGTGGAATCCCCACAGCTTCACCAGGCCGCCGATGGCGGGGTCGAACAGGCCGCCGCTCGCCCGCGACAGCTCCTGCGCGCGCAGCAGCAGCGGGCGTAGGGAGGGGGGATAGGTGAAGCGCCCGCCCAGGGGCAGCAGCCCGTTGACGCGCGCCAGCGGACCCGGCTCCCAGGGGTGCCAGGCCCCGTGCATGTACTCGAAATCGTCCATCGCCGCGCGCACCGCGCGCGCCTCTAGGGCCTCGTCCAGGCCATGGAAGCTGAGGGAGACGAGGGTGCCGAAGGCGAGGAACTCGTGGCGGGTGACGCTGGGCGCGGGGGCCTGGCAGGCGCCGACGAGGGCCAGGGCGGCGAAGAGAAACCAGCGGATCAACGGCTCAAGTGCTCCTGCACCACGTCCAGAAGGAGGCTACCGATATCGAGTCCGTAGAGGGCGTCCAGTTCCCGGATACCAGTAGGGCTGGTGACGTTGATCTCGGTGAGGTAGTCGCCGATCACGTCGAGGCCGGCGAAGAGGATGCCGTGCTCACGCAGCAGGGGCGCCACCTGGGCGCAGATCCAGCGGTCGCGCTCGCTCAGGGGGCGCCCCTCGCCGCGCCCGCCAGCGGCCAGATTGCCGCGTGTCTCCCCCGGCGCGGGGATGCGTGCCAGGGCGTAGGGCACCGGCTCTCCCCCCACCATGAGGATGCGCTTGTCCCCCTCACGGATCTCCGGCAGAAAGCGCTGGGCCATGGCGTAGCGGCGACCGTGGTCGGT
>Ga0256832_1003118_pt1 | contig 11272 bp, 11 predicted proteins | sample 134614metaG_FD_190534 | JGI IMG/M metagenome (GOLD analysis project Ga0256832, IMG submission 190534) | Hydrothermal vent microbial communities from Lau Basin, Pacific Ocean - 134-614 | ecosystem: Environmental > Aquatic > Marine > Hydrothermal vents | place: Pacific Ocean: Lau Basin | collected...
AATCCTGGTTCTATATGAAAAACTTTTTTCTGAAAAAGTTTGTATAACATTTTACACAGTAGATAATGATCTTTTTTTCATTCCGTAGATATACACAAGAACACCAGCCAAAACCATTCCTAAAGAGATGACCTGATTCCACGTTATCCCAATAACTGGTAAAGGTGGCGTAACACCCCTTAAAAACTCAAGTAAAAATCTTTCAAAACCGTATAAAACTAGATAAAGTGATAAAATCTGTCCATCAAAACTTTTCTTTTTATACACAAAAAACAGGAATATAAATATAAGAAAATTTCCAATGGCTTCTAAAGGCTGTGTAGGATATAAATGCATACCTGGAGGTGCCGCCGAACCTTGTGGAAATGTTATACTAAAATGCTCCCACAAAGAGTGTTCAGGAACAGGTTTACCGTAACAACATCCTGCTGCTGTACAACCGAGCCTACCAATCCCGTGTCCTATAACAATAGAAATACCTGCAACATCCCCGATTTTTAAAATATTTAGCTGATATTTTTTTATCAAAAAAATAAGGATTAATGCTCCACCTATAAATGCTCCAAACCAGTCAATACCACCTTTCCATATGGCTATGTAGTCTATGGCTTTTTTAAACTGATCTGGATGTTCGATAATGTAAGCAATTCTTGCCCCAATTAATCCACCGATTATGGTAAAAAAGAAAAGATTTTCTACCTGCCTTTCTTCTAAACCCTCTTTTTTACCAAAATAAAGGGCAACATAAAAAGTGACTATCATCCCGATAGCCACTAAAACTCCATACGTGCTGATAACAATATCACCTATTCTGAAAAGTTCAGGACACATAAAATCTCCTAATTATGATTTAGAACGAAGAAGTTCTTTTTGAGCTTTCATATATTTATCTAAAACCATCTTTCTTTTTAAAGGTGAAAGGTAGTTGATAAAAGGTATTCCGTTTAAATGGTCAATTTCATGTTGTAAGACAATTGCTAAGAAGTCATCTGCATCAATTTCGACATCTTCACCTTTTTCATTTTTTGCAACAACTTTCACTTTTTCTGCTCGTGGTATTGTTATCTGAACGCCAGGGAAGCTTAAGCAACCTTCTGTTGATTCGACTTCTCCTTCTTTGTGAACAATTTTAGGATTGATTATTACCATCTTTACAGGATTTTCCTCTTCTTCCCTTAAAGATGTATCTAAGACAAGAATTTGATAAGGGATACCTATCTGATTTGCTGCCAAACCGACCCCTTCTTCTTTATACATAGCTTCCCACATCTGGTCTATGTAATCTTCAAGTTTTTTTTCATTGAAAAAATCAACTTCTTTCATTTTTTGTTTTAAGATCTTATCAGGCCACGTTCTTATTCTATAACTCATTTTAAAACCTCTAACTGTATTTAAACCATTACAATCATATTTTCTTTTAAAACCTTTATATTTTCTTTTATACTTCCTTTACCAAAAACTGCACTTCCTGCAACAAAAATATTTATCCCATATTCTGAAACTTCTCTAATATTATTCTGATTTATTCCACCGTCAATCTCAATTAAAAGATCCGTTCTTCCTGTTTCTTCCATTAATCTTTTTAGTTTTGGAATTTTCCCTAATACTTCAGGAATAAACTTCTGTCCACCGAATCCTGGATTGACTGACATGATTAAAACATAATCTATATAATGGATAATTTCTTCTATTGTGTTTACAGGTGTTGCTGGATTTAAAACTACCCCTGCTTTTACATCTCTTTTTTTAATTCTTTCTACAAGTCTGTGGGAATGGATTGTTGCGTCCATATGAAAAGAGATCATATTAGCCCCTGCATCTATAAATTCATCAACATATTTTTCTGGCTCAACAATCATAAGATGGGCATCAAAAGGAAGGTCTGACACCTTTCTCAAAGATTTTATAACAGGCATTCCAAATGTTATATTTGGAACATATCTGCCGTCCATAACATCTAAATGAATAATGTCAGCACCAGCTTCTTCTGCTTCTTTTATCTGTTCACCAATCCTCGAAAAATCTCCTGATAAAATTGAAGGTGCTAAAAGTTTAATCTGGGAATCCATATATTCCTCCAAAAATCGTTTTGAAGATATTTTATACAATTAAGTGGTTAATTTTTATAAAATTAATCACCTTTATTTAATTCGTTTTACAGAAAGCATTTTTATCGGATCTATTGGGACATCGTCGTATCCTTTTATAGTTCTGGTTGGAACCCTTGCTATTTTTTCAACAACATCCATACCTTCAATAACTCTTCCAAATACTGCATATCCATATTTATCAGGTGTATCTGTTTCATGATCTAACTGATAGTTATCTGACATATTTATAAAAAATTGTGATGTGGCACTATTTATATCGGTTGTCCGTGCCATAGCTATTGTTCCTCTGATATTTCTTAATCCATTCTTCGCTTCATTTTTTATTGGAGGATAAGTAGGGACTTTATAGTTAAGATTCTCATCAAATCCTCCACCTTGAATAACAAAGTTCGGGATAACCCTGTGAAAAATAAGTCCATCATAAAATCCATCTTCAACATACTTTAAAAAATTTTCCACCGTGATAGGTGCCTTATCAGGATAAAGCTCTATTTTTATATCACCTAATAACGTTTCTATTACGACAATGGGATTCTCTTTTTCCATAGTTTACCTCTCAGATTGTATTTTGTTGTGTAAGTTCAAGAGATCCATAAGCTCCGCTGAACTCACCTAATTCTGCAACTTTAAGTTCTAAATCTCTAAAAGGTAAATTAAATGCAAGATGTTTTAGATAACTGAGAGACATATCTTTTATAAGTGGATAATTTTCAATAATTCCACCTGAAAGTATTATTACATCAGGATTGAAAATGTGTGTAATATTCATCAATCCAACTGCAAGATACTCTGAAAACTCTTCTAAAGACTCCATTGCATCTTCTTTTCCTTCGTTCGCTTCCAATATAATCTCGCCAGAATCTTTATATTTATCTGTTTTTAAAAAATAAATTCTTTCAAGACCATAAGACGAAACATAAGCCTCTAAACATCCGTGTCTTCCACAATGGCATTGTCTTCCATCTTTTACAATTGTGATATGACCGATTTCCATAGCAGAACCTGATACACCAGACAATAACTGTCCGTTCAGAACTGCACCACCACCTAATCCTGTTCCTAAGGTTAAACATATAGAGATATTTTTTCCTCTTCCTGCTCCGTATCTCCATTCGCCTAACGCTGCCAGGTTTGCATCGTTTTCTATAAATACAGGGATATTTATAAGATTTTCTAATTTTGATTTAAGGGGAAAGTTGTTAAGAATTTTTAAATTTGGTGATTCTGTTATAACTCCTTCCTTTTTATCAACAAGGCCTGCAACTGCTATTCCCACTTTTTCTGGATTGAATTTTTTGATTATTTCTAAAACTTTTTCTAAAAATCCGTTTAAATCATTTCTTTGTATTACATCTCTTACATACTCTTTCCCTTTCTTTTCACCTTCTTCATCTTTGTAAACGTACTTTATGAAAGTTCCGCCTATATCTATCCCTAAATTTCCCAATTTAGTTTTCCTTTAAAAATTTTATAACCTGTTTCATCATATCAGGCATTGCCGATGGATCTGTGGCTGTTATCAGATTTCCATCAACCTCTACTGCATTTCCTGTATAAATTGCCCCTGCATTTTGGATATCATCTTTTATAGAATAAAATCCTGTAACTTTTTTTCCGTCAATAATTTTTGCAGTTATTAAAACCCACGGTGCATGACATATTGCTGCAACTAATTTTCCTTGATTATAAAGTGTCTGGATGAATAAAATAACATCATTATCTCTTCTTAATTTATCAGGAGCATATCCACCAGGAATAAAAACACCGTCATATTCGCCAACATAATCAATATCCAACTTTTTATTTGCCACAATAGGCATACCTTTTTTTCCTTGATACGTCCTGATCTGAGGAGCTAATATTTCAACTTCAAATCCTTCTTCTTTAAGTCTGTAATAAGGATAAATAAACTCAACTTCTTCTACCAAATCTTCAAGTAAAACTGCTATTTTTTTCATAACTTCCCTCCTTATTCAATATGGGCAACTGTTACTCCCATACCTCCTTCGTGATAAGGTGCGTCTTCATATCTTATATTATAAGGGGTTTTATCCAGATATTCCCTCACACTTTTTCTTAAAACTCCAGAACCGTATCCGTGTATTATTCTTACTGTTCTTAATCCTTCCAAAACGGCTTTATCTAAATAGTCTGAGAGTTCTTTAATTGCCTGCTCTTTTGTCATACCTATTAATTTAATTTCTGGTTTTATCCTGTTTCTATCTCTTTTTATATTAAACTTTGTTTTTTTCTTTTCAGGAACTTTTATATGTTCTTTAACCTTTTCTACTTGATTAATATTTGCCCATATTTTTATTCCATTAAAGTCGATATTAACTTTATTCTCTCTAACAGAAATAATTTCACCTACCGTATTTTTACCTTTCAGTCTAACTTTGTCACCGATGTTCAGATCTTGCAGAACTTCCTCTTCTTGCTCTGAATGGATAATCTCGTATATATCACCTTTTTTGTCTTTAACAAATCTCTCAAGTTCTTTTCCAGAAGGATTTGTTTTTATCTCTTCTATTATTCTGTATCCTTCTTCTTTTATCTCTTTCAGATATTCTTCTGCCTTTTTAAGTTCCGACTGCCATTTTTCTTTTTTCTTTTTCTCTAACTCTTTTACAAGTTTTTCATATTTTTCTTTATCTTTCTGAAGTTGTCTTTTTAACTCTATAACCTGGCTGTGTTCTTTTTCATAAGCTGTTTTATACTCTTCAAGGGATTTTATGGCTTCTTCTATTTTCATTGAGTATTCGTCTAAATATTTTGTTGAATTTTCAAGTATGTCTTTTGGAAATCCTAATTTTTCTGCTATGTAAAATGCCATACTTTCGCCGATCGATTTGTAATGAACCGTATATGTAGGTGATAAACTTTCCTTATCAAATCCTACAGAAGCTATTTCGAAATAATCATCAGAAAGGGCGAAAATCTTTATCTGCTTATAATGTGTAGTTGCTATTGTAAAACTCTTCTTTTCTTTAAGTTTTTTAAGTATTCCGATTCCTATTGCAGAACCTTCATCTGGATCTGTTCCAGGAATAAGCTCATCAAGGAGTACAAGGCTGTTTTCATCTGCATAAGAAAGAATTTCATTTATGTTCTTGATGTGAGATGAGTATGTGGATAAATCCTGCTCAATGCTCTGCATATCTCCGATGTCTGCATAAACTCCATCAAAAATCCTTATTATGCTTCCTTCTGAAACTGGCACAGGAATGCCTGTTTGATAAATCATTGAGAGCAATCCAGCTGTTTTTAATGCCACCGTTTTTCCACCGGTGTTCGGACCAGTTATAATCAGTCCCCTTTTGTCATCTTTTAAGATGATGTCAATTGGATTAAACGGCTTATTTGACATTAAAAAAATAGGATGTTTTGCTTCTTCAAGTTTTAGATCTTTATCCAGCTCTGGGAAAATCGCTTTAAAATCTGAAGCATATTTATAAACCGTATAAAGATAATCAAATTTTATTACAGAGCTAAAACCTGCTCTGATTAATGGATATTTTTCTCTTAATATTGATGTTAAGAACTTAAGAATTCTTCTTATTTCTAAATGTTCCTGTATTTTCAAATCTGAAAGTTTATTATTCAGTTCAACCACATTTTCAGGTTCAAGATAAATTGTCTGTCCTGAAGAAGATCTGTCGTGTATGATTCCTTTAATTTTTGAAGAAAATGTTTGTTTGACAGGTATCACAAATCTATCTTTTCTTATGGTTACTATTCTATCCTGTATGATATCTGATAATGAGGAACGGTTTATAATGTTTTCTAAAATTGAAATTATCGTTCTTTCTAACTCTTTTATATTCTTTCTTATTCTTGCCAGATCTCTACTTGCAGAATCCTTTATCATAAATGAGTTGTCAATACTGTCGTTGATTATCCTTTCTGTATCTCTTGATGAAAAAAGATTTTTATAAAGTTCTTTTAAAGCAGTTTTTTCTTTTATATATGGTGATAGAAAATTTTTTATTGTTCTCGTGATACCTAATACACTTCCTATATCTTTAATCTCTCTGGCCGATAGAATACTATCTTCAATAGCTAAAAGTTCAAGACTTTCTGATATGTCTGGATATTCGGTCAACGGAAAGTATCCTTCTTTTTCTGCAATCTGTATAAACTCTTTTGCCAGTGTTGTTTTTTTATTTATTATTTCTGGATTAGTTTCTATATTTAAATTTTTTATCAGCTCTTTTGTTTTTTCGTTTGGTGTGTATTCTGATAAAAGTTCTAAAAATTTATTATACTCAAGAAGTTCTTTATCTTTTTCTCTAAATCCTTTTTTTTCCATAGTTTTCAATTAATTGGCAAACCTCCACTTTTTATTTTCTAATATATTATCCTATAAATCGTTTTTGGCAATCTTAAAACAGAAATTTTAACTCTGTGAAACTTCCATGCCATTTATAGTTCTGAGTTCCCCTTTTACTTCCTACTTTTACATCTGATTCCATTTTCCAGTATTTATATCCTATTCCAACGTATAATCTATCGTAAAATCTAAATCCAATAGATGTTTTCAGGTCGATAATAAACTTATCAACAAATTTTGTATTTTTTCCTGCCTCTTTTCCCTCTAATTCTGCTTCTATACTTAAAATGTGAAAAATTGTTGGAGATTTCCATTCTAACCCGTAATAAAAGGTTGGAAATGTTGTTTTTTTAAGAACATGCTGTGAAAAACTAACAGTCCAGAATCTTATTTTTGCCTTTGTGTCCGTTTCTACGTGTTTTATGTTAATTCCTATTTTAGGTGTTAATACACTTCCTTTAAAAAACAAAATTGGAAATTCATAAAAGAATGACAAATCAGATTCATTAACATCCGTGTATGTTTTTACGCTAACTTCACCTATACTTTCATCTCCTATATTGTAAAACTTATCAACGATATCTATCGGACTAAAATTATTAAATGGACTTGGAACTATTTTGTCTTCGATTTTTTCAGTAAGGTATTCGATAGAGATTTTACTACTTCCTCTCGCTATTGTTTTGTGAGGTCTTCCTTGATATTTAAGATGAGGAATCCATTTGTTTTCAGTCCATATCTCTATATAAGTTTCTTTTATATCTGGTTTACCTTTTGTTCTTAAAGTTATATTTTTTGTTTTTAAGTCAAAAGTCCCTGTGACATCAGGAGATGTATAAGACTGCCCAATTTCAATATTTAAAGAAAAAGCTTTTAATGTTATAAATAAAATAAGAACAAAGATCTTTAAATACATTTGAACAGTCCTATATTGAGTTATTCATAATATTATAATATATGAATAAAATAAATTAATGAGGTTAAGAAAATGAAAAAAGTATTGCTAATGTTAACTCTTTTGATTTTCTCTGCAGGATCTTTTGCCCTATCACTTCAGGGCTCAACTAAAGGATTTCCTAAAAAAGCCCCAGAAATAAAAAATCTGGTTACTGATGAAGGAAAACCATTTTCTTTAAACGATCTAAGAGGTAAAGTTCTTATAGTTACTTATGGATATACACAGTGTCCCCACGTATGTCCTACGATAACAGCTTTTTTAAAACAGATTGAAACAGAACTTTATGAAAAAGGATACAAAGACAAATTCAAAATCATTTTTATATCAGTTGATCCTAAAGATGACACAGTGGAAAGATTACATAAATACAAAACGGAAAAAGGTTTTAATGACTTTATATTTGTAACAGGGAAAGAAAAAGACCTAAAAAAAGTATGGAAAGATTATAACGTGTATGTTAAGGATAAAGGTATTATGGAAATGAAACACAACGGTCACGTTATGAAACACAGAATGATTGACCATACTGCCAAAGTTACAATAATCGATAAAAAAGGATATATAAGAGAAGAATTCTTAGGAATGTATTTACCTACAGATAAAATAGTCCACGACGTTATTGTATTAATTAATGAAAAGTAAAAGGGCGTAAGCCCTTTTACTTATTCCAATGTTAACACCCATTTCTTTAGAAGATGACCATCTTCCCATAAATCAATCTTAGGTTTTTTCACAGATGAAGCTGTTATCAAAATCTTCTCATCTTTAAATGCAACAGATATCGGCGGTGCATTTAAATTTTTAATTACGTATAAATCTTTTTTCGTTTTAACATCTCTTATAAAAACTTTGTTGGTGGATGTTCCAGCTGCAATTTTAAGATTTTTAGGTGAAATGTTAGCAGATATCACTTTTTCATTATAACTAAATGTATCTTTTGTTGATAGGTCTGATACAGAAACCAGTTTTACAGTTTTATCATCTGATGAAGTAATTAACATCGTTTTATCAGAAGAAACCTCTAAAGAGTTTATTTTTCCATTATGAACTTTTTCTTTTGATACAATCTGTTTTCCTACAATTTTATAAACAGTTCCTTTATTGTCAGATACGAAAATATTTCCGTTTGAACTTTTCATATCTGTTATATTTAAAGGTAATTTTAATTTATCAACAACTTTCTTCGAAGATACATCAAAAATCAAAATCGTTCCGTCTTTTTTAGCTAAATAAACCGTTTTATTATCTTTTCCAAAAGCACCTTCATATATATCTTCATATAGAATAGTAGAAACTAATGGATTAACATTATTGTTTTGCCATACCAATATTTTTGTTGCAGGAAGATTTTTCTTTTCCAGCTTGTATGCGAGTGCTTTAATAGGTTTTATTCCAACTACAAATTTGTCGTCATCAGATAATGCAAATCTTGAAAATTTATCAAAGTTTCTAACATCTTCAGGATCATAAAGAACTGTATGTGGTTTTAAGTCTGTGAAATCCCAGAAATATATTCCACCTTTACCCATTGTAAGAAGATATTTGTGATCATTTGTGAAAGCAATAGGGCCGTATGCTTGAATAGGTGGAAGTTGAACATCCTGAAGAGATAGATGAACAGTTTTTTCTTCACCTTTTTTAACTTTTATAACAAATTTATCTTTGAACACGCCCTTTTCAACAACTATCTCATGGGTTCCTTCATCCAACTCTAACACTTTAGGAAACGTTCCAATCTTTTTTCCATCCACATAAAGGATTGCATCCGAAGGTTCTGCTTTAAAATGAATTACAGCTTTTTCAAGGTTTACAAAAAGTTTAGTTGTTTTTTGATACTCAATATTTACTTTTCTCGAAGCACCAACACCCTGATATTTGAACACAATAATATGCTCACCCACATCTAAAAGAGTATCTAAAGGTGTTTTACCTATAGGATATTTTCCATCTAAAACATCAGCACCTTCAGGTTTTGTATCTGCAACAAGTCTTCCTTTTGGTTTAGGATGAAAAGATAAAACAGTAGTTTTATCAAAGTAGATCTGAACAGCCTTTTTTTCATCAACATCATAAGGTGATGTTGCCACCATTATGTCATATCTATCTTCTTTCAAAGTTAGTTCTAATGGTGTTTTACCAACATGCTTTCCATTAATATAAACATCTGCGTTAGGAGGATCTTTTATTACTAATTTTCCTTTTCCTTCGCAAGATGTAAGGACAAAACTTGAAACAATCAAGACTAAAAAAACAAAAAACAGTTTCCTCATACGTTCCACCTCGTTAGTATTTACTTACCTAATAATATATTATATACTATCGATAACAATTATAATAGTAAAATATTTATAATGAATAAAATATTTTTATTTTATTCGGTTATTGATTATATTTTTTTATGCATAAATTATTCTTTAATTAAAGATATATTTGGAGGTTTTACAATGGAACAAAGTGTAAATATTGATAATTGTGAGGTAAAGAAAAAATACTCCTTTTGGGATATGCATAAATTCACAATTTTAAGAAACGTTGTGTATGGGTTAATCACTTTATTCCTCGTTATTATCCCAACATTTAAAATCGTAAAAATAGATATAGCCCATGATGAATCGTGGATATTCGGTAAAAGCGTTCCCCTTGAAGATGGGTTAGGGCCTTTAATAATTGCAGGTGGATTTTTTGCAATACTGATAATAATTTTGAACCTTATAAACGGTAGGGTTTTTTGCGGATGGATATGTCCTGGTGGTTGGGTTGCAGAAATACAAGAAAAACTAAAGAGAAAACTGTTTGGGCCTCGTTCATCAAAAGCTCAAAGATTAGAATACTTCGTAATTACTGGTGTAGTAACTTTACTATTTGCTTTACTGTTTTTTAACTGGGTGACAGATCTAAGAGTTTTCTTTTATAAAACAAATCCATCTTTTATTCCTATGTGGCTTGCATTTATCGGTGCTTTTGGCGTTTTTTACTTTGAACTTTTTATAGGAAAAAGATGGTGCCGTGTTTTTTGCCCAACTGGAATTTACCAAAAGATCACACCTTATCATCACCTTTACAAACCAACAATGGCGTCATGGGCAAATCTTGATGACTGTGGACACTGTAGAGAATGTATAAAAAACTGTCCTATGGCTCTTGATCCAAGAAGAATGGCTTATATAAACGACTTCTACAAAGGACTCCAAGCTTGTATTGCCTGTGGATTATGTATTGACACATGTAAACAGGTGAGAGTTCCTGAATGTAAAGAACCTTTAATGGTTTGGGTAAAAGATTTACCTCCAAGAAATCAGGACTTTATCGAAGGAAAAACACATCATCATCCTACACATTAAATAATATCGGTCGGAAATTCCGACCGATTATTTGAAATAAATCTGAAAATAGATATAATATTTATCCTTGTTATGATATAATTTTCTCAAATGGCGGAGTAGCCAAGTGGTAAGGCAGGGGACTGCAAATCCCTTATACGCCGGTTCGATTCCGGCCTCCGCCTCTCATTTTATCTAAAAATATTTAAATTAATCACTGCTCCTGTAACCGAGTCATTTACAAAACCTTGCATCTGGTTGTCATTCAAAATATTAAGTTCTCCATTACCAAATGTCCCTAGTATAGTTTGATAACTGAAATAAATTTTATGATCTTGCATAGTTCCTTGTGCTGTAGCCGTAACCATATTTGTAGCTGAATTATATTCTTGAAAAACTACATTATTTCCTGTCTGTTTAAAAATATAAATATTTCCTTTTCCATCATTCCAATTCCCTGATACATTGACTTGCTTTTCATATCTGGTCTCTGGAATTTTTGGTTCTTTTTGATATGATGAATTTGTTTCAGGTGTAAACTTAGACTCTGTTA
>Ga0256832_1003119_pt1 | contig 11272 bp, 7 predicted proteins | sample 134614metaG_FD_190534 | JGI IMG/M metagenome (GOLD analysis project Ga0256832, IMG submission 190534) | Hydrothermal vent microbial communities from Lau Basin, Pacific Ocean - 134-614 | ecosystem: Environmental > Aquatic > Marine > Hydrothermal vents | place: Pacific Ocean: Lau Basin | collected...
AACGCCTTATTAGAGGAATTTGATATTCTCAGGGAATATACACCTTTATAGTCCAAGTCCTGTACCAGAGAAAGAAAATCTGTTGAGCTACTTAATTTGAGCCTATATACTTTTTGTTTGTAGGGAGCATCCCTATAACTCCACCAGTAGTACCACCAGCCGTAATAAGAGTTCCCAAAGACAAGTTGCTCTTTTTCAATATCATGCTTTTTAAGAATGTCAACGAATTTTGATTCAATCTTTAAGATGCTGATTTTATCATTCTTTGACTCGTTATATTCTTTTAGTACAATTTCAAGTTCAATCTCATCAGGTAGAACAGTCGTTTCTGCACTACCTGTAACTAAGATGTATCTTCTTTCTTTGACCTCAGCACTTTGCGCAAAAATGAGGTTTGACACTAAAAGTAGCATCATTATTAAGATTGATCTTTTCATCTGTTTATTTTTTTTACCTTAACAAAGTCAACTCACCCGACCGCTCCATCGTCTTGCCTCCACCAAGGTCAAAGGTGATATGGTATAAATAGACGTCCGAGGCTGCCGGTTTGCTTTTAAACGTTCCTGTCCAGGGGATATTGCCGTCTGCTTCGTGAACGACCTGCCCCCAACGATTGTAAATAATCAATTTTGAGACGGTCACGCCGGCTCCTTCGGGATAAAATGCCATGAATGAATCATTAGAGCCATCCCCATTCGGAGTGAATACATTTGGAATTTCGACATTGATTATTTCTATATCAACAGTGGCGGTGGCGGTACATCCCTCAGCCGTAGTGACGGTAACGGTGAACTGTGTTCCTGAGCCTCCCTCCAGCACAGTAGCGGTGAACGTCGGTACCGTTGTTTCGCCGAGTACAACGTTTCCTAATGACCAGGTATAAGTCGGGTCGCTTAGGTTAGCTGGATTAGTTGTCGCGGTCAATTCTACGGTTCCACCGGCAATGACGCTTGGTACATTTGAAGTCAATGTCGCCTCAAACTCCTGAATTACTACGATGTTGAAGGGGACATCTACGTTATAGCAATCGCCATAGCTATAGTGTAATACCCCGCTGGCGTTATCACTTATACCATTAATTTCAGCATTATTACCATCAAAATGTTGCCCGTCAATTTCCCAGTCGAAAATTTCAACTGATGGTTCGGAGGCATCTGTCATAGCGTGTAAAATGCCCGGAAAACCAACACAAATAATGATGTCATCAACAACGACACTTGGCTCTTCATCAATAATGATTAACGTTCGCTCAGCTTCAGCAGAGCCGCAGGCATTTGTAGCTGTCAGGACGTAAGTCGTTGTCATTTGTGGTGCTACAATCAGCCCCGGGTCAGTAGAATTGACACTGGCATCATCGGGCGAACTCCACTGATAGCTGTATCCATCGAAATAAGGTGGTGCATAAAGTAAAACGGAGTCTACATCCCCTGCACAAAATGTTAAATTACCCGGTAGGCTGATAAATGGACTGCTCACCACCTCGATAGTTGCGCTGGCAGAAGATGGACACTGGTTGTCGTCCTGAACCATAATGATTGAGCTTTGTCCCACGCTTACGGTTGGCGTCTTGCAGTCGTCACAGCTGAAGGTTGCACCCTCAGGGGTAGATGACCAGCTTAGGTTGCCATCCCCTTCGTAAGTTAGTACCAAATCAACTGTTTGTCCTGCACAAATAGTCGATTGGGCAGGGGCGATGCTCATTGGAATGGGCTTCATGACGTTGATGGTGATATAGCTGGTGTCAATACAGGCATTGTTTTGGGTTACCCTAAAGTAGGTAAAGGTATCCTGTGCTGTGATGACAAGGTTGAATAAGCTGTCCGGTGATTCCATGCCGGGACCAAACCACTGGTGCGTAATATTCGGGAAAAAATAATTTTCATAAATAGGGGAGCTAAACGTTATCAAGTCTCCCTGACAATAAGGATCTTTTTCGGGGTCAGCGATGATACTCAGGTTGGGAAGGGAATCAACCGTTACCAATACGGTGTCAATAACGCGGCATAGACCTCCGGTGACTGTCGCGTAGTAATAGCTGGAAGATGCGGGTGTCACCGTAATATTTAATGCCGATGAATCGGGTAAGGTGCCAATTTCCGGCTCCCATTGGAATGAAACGCCGGTGGTAGTCCCTAATGTTGCGGATAAATCCACACTTTCACCTTCACAGAGGAAAGCTTCATTTGGTGTTGCCTCAACGGTAACAGGAACAATATAGATAGAGTCTTTATCCGAACAACCTCCGGCTTCTCCTAATACCTCGACCCATCCTTCCTGAATGGTTGTCATAGTCGGATTTGAAATATTTGGATTATCAAATAGATCGCCGGGTGTCCAGGTGTAATCGACTGCCCCTGTTGCTTCTACTTGGAGGCTGGTCATATCACAAACAAAAATGGTATCCTGCGGTGTTTCAATTTCCACATTCAATTCATCCAGTAAATCAACAGATATGGTTGTCAGCTCGACTTCTCCACATCCAAAATCATTACTAAGGGAGAATTCGATATTTTCCGTACCTTCGGTCAATAAATCGGAAAGAATCGTTATAGGGAAAGTGAGTCTGTCTTCCCCCGGAGCAAACTCGATGGCAGCGGGAATATTAATCAGGTAGTCCACTCCCAACTCAGCAGTTCCTCCAATGATGACATTATAAGAAATAGGCTCGTCACTCGTTGATGTCAACTCTATGACAAGGCTATCTACTGACGAAGAACACCCTTCTGTAAAGTAATCTAAGCCCGACGTGAATTCAATTGCAAGGTTGGGTGTTGTGCCTTTAATTTCGGAGACAAAAACCCCCGAATCATAAATAAAATCTCCCCTGTCGGCAATGGCCATTTTTAGATGGTAGGTATTGCAGGGAATGACTTCTTGTATTGCTGTTAGATATTTTTCTTCACCATTGAACCCCGAGGTTAAACCATCGTATTGGACGGATTGTCCAAGTTGATTATCTCGATAATATTGCCAGTTAACGGCATTGTTGACGCTATTAATTTCAACAAAGGTATTGTTGCCATCAGGCAAAACAGCCATATTTCTTTGCCCACCGATAACAGGGTCGCCCACAACGCCTGGGCCGGATATTAAAAAGGCGAAAATATCATTGAATTGTGACCCATCCGGATCGTTAAATGGGTTGGTGAATTCGGGGTATTCTTCTGAGCCAAAGATGTATTTGAAGCGCAATTCATCCGTCGCTACAAAAACATCCATCTCAATTACGCAGGCATCGTTAGAAAGCGCCTGATCACCGTAGTGAATAGAAAGCGAATCAAGATCGGCATCTCCAGAAGCCTGATTGTCTCCATCAATTTGTCCCCCTCCCGGATCATCATTAGGACCCGGTGCCCAGTCGATATTACCGGAGGTAAGCAATAATCCTTTTCCCAGCCCCAAGTCGGAGTTGTCTCCTACTGTGAATTTTCCATAAGCGCTGTTCGGACAATTAATGTCGGTAATGGCGACAGTTGACTGTGGGGTGGTCAAGGCATCTGCTATTTCCGATGCTGTAACACCTGCTTCAACCACAACCGGAGGAGGGATAACACAAGGCTCGTTAGTGCATTCCCAAGAACCCTCAAATCCTTCCATTTCTACCGTTCCATCCGAAGTGAACTGTATCGTCATACAACCGCTTGTCGCATGGATAGTAGGATAACAAACGCCTCCACCTCCCTCGCCGGAGTCAAAGAAAAACGGATCTTCCCCTCCGATAGTCGTGATAATATTCGAAGGGTTAACCTCGTCTCCATCGTAAAACACTAATTGATCGAAGCCCTCGTATTCGACATTGTAATAGGATAGATTGAAATTGATACACTGATGCGGTTGTGAGGGACAGATGACAAAGGTGAAGTCCTCGTTGGCCGAATAATCTCCGTCGGGACCACCACTATCGCTTAGTTGTCCGCTACAAAGGGTGGAGCCTCCCTGGTCGATAGTAGTAATGGGAGGTTCTTCATCTACACAAAGAGTGAAATCACCCCAGTTTTCGGCAGCAGAGCCGGAATAATCACTAATTCTGATAAAATAAGTTGTTCCGCCCAATAGTCCCAAAATACTCAACTCAGCGGTCGTTTCACCGGGGTCGGCAGATACACACGCCAATTCTGACAACCCATCGACCTGACAGCTTCCTCTATAAAGGGCAATTTGCGGATTGGTAATACTCTCGTTGGTTCCATCTTCCGTCCCAAAAATAGAGATAATGTAATTCTCAATAGTGTCGTTGGCAGTGAAAGAAAACCAAACGTCATTACCTACATTTCCTCCATTGAAACAAGTTGGAATATTGCCAAAACCAATATCACTTGAAGTAGCATCAACATTATCGTAGATGGTGGCTGGATCGCAGTAAGGCGCGACACCGAGATTAATTACGCCGTCACAATCATCATTGATAGGTTGAGCCAGTAATCCAAAGGTAAAAAATAAGCCGATGAGGGTCAGAAAATTTTTCATAAATAGTATTATTGTTTTTACGAATAGTGAAAGGCATTTTTCGTTTCGCACCGCAAGGTATGGAATTCTATACTGAATTAAAAAAGGATTCCTTATTTTAAGATGTCATTTTATGACAAAACGTTGTTTAGTGCTCTGTCAAGATTAAATTATCGGATAATCTGCTGCCTCTTATTATCCATTTCTGCTTCACCTCCCTCCCTCCTTTCAGTCGTGAGGCAGGCCTGCCGCAGGAAGGCAGACAACACCTTATCCGACATTCAAACGTTGACAGAACACTTAATGATTTTATTGGCAGTTTTCGAGGGCTAAACGGACATCTTTCAGTGTAATATCCGGTAAGTTATTTCCCCATGAATGATTGATGTAATTGATTACATTTGTCATGGATTCAGGGCTCATTTTTTTAAATTCCTCCATCTTTTCTGAAAATTGGACTCCATTGACCAGGATTGTATCCGACAAGCCATTTCGTATGATACAGGGGATGGTTTTGAGGTTTTTTTGATAAAAATCTGATTTTGCCAATGGAGGAATAAGCGCTGCTAATCCGGTGCCATCATCCATGTGGCAGGAGGCGCAATTGTTTTGATAGAGTTGCTTTCCCTGCTTGAAGGCATCCACGTGTTTGCAATGAGTCAGCATGATGCCTCCCAGTAGCAATAGCAGCCATTTTAGTGTGGAGATTATCTTTTTATTTGGGTAAATATTAGTCATTTCCATGATTCTTTGCTTTTGACAATGAGTTTATTTTTAGCTTTTTGGGCTGCCAAATAAGCTTGCTTTATGTCCTTGTCTGCAATGGTTATGTGCCCCATTTTCCGGTATGGTTTGGTCTCTTTTTTCCCATACAGATGAAGGTGTAAATTGGGAGTGGCAAGACACTCCTCTAATCCCTCATACTGTACTGGTCCTTTGTGCTCGGGATGCCCCAGTAGATTGAACATCACAGCGGGTGTAGTTGTCTGTGTACTGCCAAGTGGGAGGTTGAGAATTCCTCTCAAGTGCTGTTCAAATTGCGAGGTAGCGTTATTATCCATGGTGATGTGTCCACTGTTATGCGGACGAGGTGCCACCTCATTGACGAGTAAGTTGCCATTTGAAGTAAGAAAAAGCTCAACGGCGAGTAATCCGCAAATGTCAAATTGCTCAATCAGGCGCTCTGCCAGTTTCTTGGCTGTTTCGGCAATCCTTTCAGGTAACGAAGCCGGGCTTTTTACGTATTCGACCATGTTGGCTTCGGAGTGAAAGTCCATGTCAACCGCCGGAAAAACGGCAATTTGCCCCTGCTCATTTCTGGCGGCAATGACGGCTATTTCCTTTTCAATAGCGACCAATTGCTCCACTACCGAAGGGGTATCCATTACTCGATCGAGGTCTTTTGTCTCGCGGATAATTTGCACACCATAACCATCATAACCCATTGTTCTGGACTTCTGTACAAAGGGAAGGTTAAGATGCCCGTTTGAAAGTGCGTTCCAAATAGCTTGCTTATCGTCATAAATACCAAAATCGGAAGTTGGGAAGTCGTTGTCGATATAAAATTGTTTCTGTAAAGCTTTGTCCTTGATAATATCCAATGCCTCCGGGTTAGGATGCACTTTTTTCCCCATTTTCTTCAGTTCGTGAAGCGCTCGTGTATTGACGTGTTCAATTTCTACTGTTAATAGATCTTTATCTGCACCAAATGCCATTACATCCTCGTAGTTGTTAAAGTCTCCGACCGTGAATTCGTGAACATAAGGTGCTGCCGGGACGTTAGCGCTTTTGTCCATTGCACACAAATACAATTGAAAATCCGCTCCGCTTTGTGCTAGCATCTTCCCCAGTTGCCCTCCGCCTAATATACCTATTTTTTTAAAAATCATATTTTTTTATTTAATTCGGCTTGGCAAGCTTCCGAAGCATGAGGAAGATTGCCAAGCCGAAATAAAAAGCTATCTTTGCCGCAAAAGTAAGACAATGCTACAATCCATCCTCATTCGCAACGGAAAAGTTATTAACGAAGGGTTACAACAAATCTTTGATATTTATATTAAAAATGGCAGGATAGAGAAAATCGCGCCTTCTATTGACAAAAATGCGGATATTGAGATTGATGCCTCCGATAAGTGGGTTATTCCCGGAATTATCGACGATCAAGTGCATTTTCGCCAACCCGGGTTTCCGCATAAAGCCAATATCTATTCCGAATCAAAGGCTGCCGTTGCGGGCGGTGTAACCTCCTTTATGGAGATGCCAAATACAAAACCCAATGCAATAACGCAGGAGCTTTTGGGTGACAAATACGATATTGCCAGCCGGATGTCTCTCGCCAATTACTCTTTTTTCATGGGCGCGACCAATGACAATATCGAAGAGGTACTCAGGACAAATCCGGAAGATGTTTGCGGCATCAAAATCTTCATGGGGTCAAGTACCGGAAATATGTTGGTGGATGAAGCAACTACCTTGGAACGCCTCTTCAGTCAGGTGCCGATGCTGATTGCAACCCATTGTGAAGATGAGGCGACCATCCGAAAGAATATGGCAATATACGAGGAGCAATATGGAGACGACGTTCCATTCGATGCGCACCCCCTTATCAGAAGTGCCGAGGGCTGTTTTATTTCCTCTAACCTCGCTGTTTCACTGGCTGAAAAGCACAATACCCGGCTTCATATTCTACACCTCTCTACCAAGGATGAGTTGGCATTGTTTCGCAATGACATTCCTTTGGAAGAAAAGCGGGTAACAGCTGAAGTCTGTGTTCATCACCTTTATTTTAATAGTGAGGATTACGCTGTGAAAGGGTCGCTAATCAAATGTAACCCCGCCATCAAATCAAGAGAACATCAGGCAGCGCTTTTTTCTGCTTTACTGGATAATCGCCTCGATATTGTCGCGACCGACCACGCGCCACACACCTGGGAAGAAAAGCAAAACAAATACAAAAAAGCTCCTTCCGGTCTGCCGCTTGTACAACATGCACTCAACGTCATGCTCGATTTTCATCAAAAGGGAAAAATAACGCCCGAACGGATTGTGGAGAAAATGTGTCATGCACCTGCGATTTGTTTTAACGTCAGGGAGCGAGGATATATTCGGGAAGGTTATTGGGCGGATATCGCCCTTGTCGATCCGGAACTCCGTTGGAAAGTACAAAAAGAAAATATCCTCTACCATTGTGGTTGGTCTCCCTTAGAAGGACATGACTTCAAGGGAAAGGTCACACATACCATCGTTAGCGGGCATCTTGCTTACTCCAATGGGACATTTGATGAGTCGAAAAAAGGGGAGCGATTACTTTTTGATGTAAAATAGTTACTAAAAAGTTTAATTTAGATTTCCCTTTTGCTTTTAAATAAAAAACCCTTATCTTTGCGCTTCGTTTACTGAAAGGTAGGCGATTGGCGGGCGTTTTTTACAAACAAACCGTCAAGAGTGTTCACCCGCCGTCCCTTGATGGGAGAAAGCGGAATCATTAATTTTAAAGTATAATTTAAAATGCCTGTAAAAATTAGATTGCAGAGAAAGGGGCGTAAACAACGTCCGTATTACCACATTGTCGTCGCCGATGTGCGCGCGCCAAGAGATGGTAAGTACATTCAAAGAATTGGGTCTTATAACCCTTTGACAGTACCGGCAACTATCGATTTGGATAGAGATGCTGCTTACGAATGGATACAAAAAGGAGCACAGCCAACTGAGACGGTCCGTTCTATTTTGAGATTCAAAGGAGTATTGTACAAGAAACACCTAATGAGAGGGGTTGCTAAAGGAGCCTTGACAGAAGAGCAGGCAGAACAAAAACTGCAAGCATGGATTGAGGCGAAAGAGCAGAAAATACAAGAGCGAAGAGAAGCTGTCGCAAGAGAGAAAGAAGAAGAGCGCAAGAGGCGATTTGGTACACCTCCTGCTCCGGTGACTGAGACAATTGAAGAGGCCACAGAGGCGGTTGAGGCTGCTGCATCTGAAGAGGGCATGACGCTGGCAGAAATCGCTGAGGCAAAAGCAAAAGCAGAGGAAGAAGCTGCTGCCAGTACAGCCGAAGAAGCTACCGAAGCTGTTGAAGAGGCGGCAGAAGAAGCGGCAGAAGAAGCGGCAGAAGAAGCCGCAGAGGTCGTAGCAGAAGCCACAGAAGCAGCGGAGGAAGTCGCAGAAGAAGTTGCAGAAGAAACAAAAACTGAGGAATAACTTGAACCTTTAGTTTATCTTTTGTACCTTTGGGTTTCTAGAGTTTACAAAAATATTTTTTATTCAAACCTGATAATGCATTAAGTTGCATTATCAGGTTTGTTTTTGAATGTATAAAATTTAAAATACCATGATAAAAGAGTTGGATCCTGAATATAAAGAGACGTTGGAGCAAATCAAAACCGCCATTCAGGCGTCTGAAGAGTTGGCACTTTACCTCGAGGAAGAAGAGGAAGAGCAATATATGGCACTTCGAAATTACTTCGAGCCGGCAATTCATGAGCTGTACGAAATGATAGCAACTACACAGCCCCTCCAAATTCTGGCGCTCGAAAAAGCATTGCTTGACGAAGGCTTTGAAGGCTTGTATCTGCCCAAAATTTTGGGCTATTCTGTTCTTCGCGGAGAGCTTACGGAAAATTATAAATACGTCCGCCCGCAAGAGCATTTTAAAGATGTCTTACTCACTATTTGCAACTCCATGAATTTTGATATTCTGAAAAAACGAATTGGGCAAAGTATCCAAATGGGCTTCGCTTTTAGTAGCGAAATATGGGTAACCAATTTACTGGAGCAAATAGTTAACAAAAAGGTTATTTACTACCTCAACTCACTACGTGTTGCCAGACTACGCGACCCCGAGCAACGGAAAGCAGCATTAGCACGTTATGCACGGCAATTTGGAAACAGTCATTATCCGAGTGTTGCCATTCCCGATACCCTGGCAGAATTGAAAGCAATGGGGATGTCTTTCCAGGACTTTATCATTTATCGTATTAATGCCGAGGGTGTTGACAATACCAGCTTATTACAACCCCTGACGGATTTTGTAACCAATGAAGAATTTATCGGCTCCGATGAGCACCTTAGGGTTATGGCATTGGTCGCAGGGTACTTTGACCTGGAGAAATCCCAAAAAGCAGCAATTAACAAGGTATTCAATGAGAGTAGAGCCAAAACACCTGAGTTCGTTGAGAAATTCCTCGTTTTGGTTCGTTTGATGCATAAGAGTGAAAATATAGACCTGACACCGGAAGTCGATATGCGTTATTCCGAAATAGTCGATCGTAGTATTGATGATGATTTGAGCGCTTATTTTGATTTGTTGGAGATTGTCCACGGTCGGGGTTTTGTGAGTGACGAGGCCAAAGAAGCTGTTACCAAATTCTATACCAGCCACGAAGGTCGTTCATTGGTCAACGATTGTTTAAGACATACGGTTTACCACTTATTCCTGCGTTACATCGACAATTTGGAGCCGGAGTCTTATCCGGACTACTTTGAGATTACCAAGCACTTTACAACCTATATGGACATTTTTGCCAATCAGAAATTCAACCAACGGTTAGAGGAAGCATCAATGCGTTATGTGCGTAAATTATTGAAGAGATACACCGATAAGCGAGGAAGGGATTATCAGGATATTAAGAAGTTTGTCGCGCATAATTTTGTCGATTTTAATTTCCTTACGGAAAAAGAAGTGGTCGAATTGTTTAAGACAAGAAGGAAGAGAAAGGTGCCAACCTCGTAATTCGTCTAAAAATAAACGGCATTTATATAGCCATTTTTTGAAAGTCGTCTGAAATTCTTATTTTTGGTTAAATAGTTACAACCTAATCTAAAGAAAATGAAAGATTTTTTAGACGGCTTTACCGGCTATTTCCGACACCTTGGTCTCATTCCGAAATACGGTCTGTGGTTTTATGTACTCATTCCGGGCATACTGAGCGTACTCCTTGGCGGACTTATTTTTGCCGCAGCCTGGCAAATGGCAGACGGAGTAGGGGAGATGCTCATCCAGTATTATCCGTTTGAGAGGGGGCGGGCAATCGTCGAAAAGACCGTTAGTTTTATCGGTGGTATCGGCATTGGAGCAATGGGCTTGATGCTTTTCAAATACCTCATTATGATAATCGCCTCTCCATTTATGAGTTTCCTGTCTGAGCGTATTGAGAACCGTATGTATGATAAAAAAACCACTGCCTCCTTTTCGATAAGTGGTACTATCCGGGGTTTTATCCGGGGTATTCGCATTGCCTTGCGCAACATCATCAGGGAGTTGAGCCTGACTTTTGTTCTTTTTTTGCTTGGGCTTATTCCCGTCTTTGCACTTCCTGCCACCGGATTAATATTTCTGGTGCAATCCTATTACGCCGGATTCGGCAATATGGACTTTACGATGGAGCGGTACTTTAGCGTTCGTCAAAGTGTCCGTTTTGTGCGTCGTAATCGTTGGTTTGCCATTGGCAATGGCTTAGCATTTGTTTTGTTATTGATGACAGGCTTGGGCTTTATTATCGCACTCCCACTTGGAGTGATTGGTGCGACGGTTGGGACGTTGGAAGCACAAAGGAGATTCGACAAAAAATCTCCATAGAATTGAAAAAACCACCCAAAAAATCGTAAATTTGTAAAAATCGTATTGCGAAAGTACAAATTGATGAAGAGAATACTAATAGGAAATTCCAACTTTGAGTACATTATCTCCAACAACGGATATTTTGTGGATAAGACGCTTTTGATTAAAGAGTTTTATGATAATGGCCATCAGATTGTCATACTGCCCCGTCCCCGTCGTTTTGGCAAGACACTCAATTTGTCGATGATTGAGCACTTTTTTGACGTTCGT
>Ga0256832_1003120_pt1 | contig 11271 bp, 23 predicted proteins | sample 134614metaG_FD_190534 | JGI IMG/M metagenome (GOLD analysis project Ga0256832, IMG submission 190534) | Hydrothermal vent microbial communities from Lau Basin, Pacific Ocean - 134-614 | ecosystem: Environmental > Aquatic > Marine > Hydrothermal vents | place: Pacific Ocean: Lau Basin | collected...
ACCAGGCCTGGGGCGCCATAACTGTCCGCTAAACGACAAAAACCGGGCCGAGCCCGGTTTCGTCACGATCCGGTTGCCTGGATCAGTCTTCGAAGACCGCTTCGGTATCCTCGGCTTGGGGCCGGTCCACCAGCTCCACATAGGCCATGGGCGCCTTGTCGCCGGGGCGGTAACCGCACTTGAGAATGCGCAGATAGCCGCCGGGACGCTCTTTGTAGCGCGGCCCCAGCTCGTTGAAGAGCTTGCCCACCGCCGCATCGCTGCGCAGCCGGGCGAAGGCCTGACGACGCCGGGCCACGCTGTCTTCCTTGGCCAGGGTGATGAGCGGCTCGGCCACCCGGCGCAGCTCCTTGGCCTTGGGCAGGGTGGTTTTGATCAGCTCATGCTCGAAGAGCGAGACCGCCATGTTGCGGAACATGGCCTTGCGGTGAGCGCTGTTTCGGTTGAGTTTCCGTCCGGCTTTGCGGTGACGCATGGCTCGAATTCCTGATGTTTGGGGTTGCGTGTTGTGTTACGGCGTGCCAGGGCCGGCGGTCATTTGCCCACCAGCTCGTTGATGTTCTCCGGCGGCCAGTTTTCCAGGCGCACGCCCAGGGAGAGGCCGCGGGTGGCCAGCACGTCTTTGATCTCGTTGAGCGACTTCTTGCCCAGGTTGGGCGTCTTGAGCAGCTCCACCTCGGTGCGCTGAATGAGATCGCCGATGAGAAAGATGTTCTCGGCCTTGAGGCAGTTGGCGGAGCGCACGGTCAGCTCCAGGTCGTCCACCGGCCGCAGCAGGATGGGGTCGATGGCCGGCGCTTCGGGCTCGGCGCTCTTCTCGCTTTCGGGGGCGGTCTCTTCCAGATAGACGAAGGCTTCGAGCTGCTGCTGGAGGATGGTGGCGGCCCGGCGGATGGCGTCCTCGGGGTCGATGGTGCCATTGGTCTCCAGGTCGATCACCAGCCGGTCGAGGTCGGTGCGCTGCTCCACCCGGGCCGATTCCACGTTGTAGGCCACCCGCCGGATGGGGCTGAAAGAGGCGTCGATCTGGAGATGACCGATGGGCCGGTCCTCGCCGGCGGCGCTCTCGCGGTTGGCGGCCGGCTCGTAGCCGCGACCACGACGCACCCGCAGCTTCATCTTCAGCTCGCCCTTGTCGGTGAGGTGGGCGATCACATGGTCGGGATTGACCACTTCCACGCCGTGGGTGAGCTGGATGTCGCCGGCGGTGACCACGCCGGGGCCCTTGGCGTCGAGGCTCAGCTCGGCCTCGTCGCGGTCTTCCATGACGATGGCCACGCCCTTGAGGTTGAGCAGGATGTCGAGCACGTCTTCCTGCACCCCTTCGATGCCGCTGTATTCGTGCAGCACGCCTTCGATCTCGGCATCGACGATGGCGCACCCGGGCATCGAGGAGAGCAGGATCCGGCGCAGGGCGTTGCCCAGGGTGTGGCCGAAACCACGCTCGAGCGGCTCCAGCGACACCCGCGAGCGGAAGTCGTTGATCCGTTCGACGTTGACGATCCGGGGCTTGAGAAATTCTGTGACGGCGTCCGTCATGAACTGCACCTGTAGTGGATTGAACGGATTACTTGGAGTAGAGCTCGACGATGAGCTGCTCGTTGATCTCGGCAGGCAGGTCGGCCCGCTCGGGCAGACGCTTGAAGGTGCCGGTCATGCCCTTCACGTCCACCTCCACCCAGTCGGGGAAACCGTACTGCTCGGCCAGCGCCAGGGCGTTCTGGATGCGCACCTGCTTGCGCGCCTTTTCGCGCACCGAGATCACGTCGCCGGCCTTGACCAGATAGGAGGGAATGTTGACCACCTTGCCGTTGACCTCGATGGCCTTGTGGCTGACCAGCTGGCGGGCCTCGTTGCGGGTCGAGCCGAAGCCCATGCGATAGACCACGTTGTCCAGGCGCCGCTCGAGCAGTTGCAGCAGGTTTTCGCCGGTGGGGCCCTTGAGCCTTTCGGCGGTGGCGTAATAGTTGCGGAACTGACGCTCCAGCACGCCGTAGAGCCGGCGCACCTTCTGTTTCTCACGCAGCTGCACGCCGTAGTCGGAGAGACGGCGGCGGCGCTCCTGGGTCTGCCCCGGGAGCTTGTCGAACTTGCACTTGGATTCCACCGAGCGCGCGCGGCTCTTCAGAAAGAGATCGGTGCCTTCGCGGCGCATCAGCTTGCATTTGGGTCCGAGATACCTGGCCATGTCTGCTCTCCTGATTACACGCGACGCTTCTTGGGCGGACGGCACCCGTTATGGGGAATGGGCGTCACGTCGGTGATGCTGAGGATCTTGAAACCGGCGTTGTTGAGCGCCCGCACGGCGGAATCGCGCCCCGGGCCGGGCCCCTTGACGTTCACGTCCAGGTTCTTGACCCCGAAATCCTTGGCCATCTGCCCTGCCCGGTCGGCCGCCACCTGGGCCGCGAAGGGCGTGCTCTTGCGCGAGCCGCGGAAACCGGAACCACCGGCGGTGGCCCAGCACAGGGTGTTGCCCTGGCGGTCGGTGATGGTGATGATGGTGTTGTTGAACGACGCATGGATATGCGCGATCCCATCGGTCACGGTCTTCTTGACCTTTTTCTTGCTGCGGGTGGGGGTCTTGGCCATGCCTGTGTTACCTGTCTGCTCGTAAGCTGGTGTTCATCAACGTTTGATGGGACGGCGCGGCCCCTTGCGGGTGCGCGCGTTGGTCTTGGTCCGCTGGCCGCGCACCGGCAGGCCGCGACGATGGCGGATGCCGCGGTAGCAGCCCAGGTCCATCAGACGCTTGATGTTCATGTTGATCTCGCGGCGCAGGTCGCCTTCCACGGTGTACTTGCCCACCTCGGCGCGCAACCGGTCGATCTCTTCCTCGCTCAGATCCATCACCTTGCGATCGGTGGGAACGCCGGCGGCCTCGCAGATCTTCTGCGCGCGCGAGCGGCCGATGCCGAAGATGGAAGTGAGCGCAATCACCGCGTGCTTGCGGTCGGGAATGTTAACGCCTGCAATGCGGGCCATGGATCGGTTCTCCTGAAACTCTCTGCCGGGCAATCATCCGCGGGGAAACGCGCGATTATAGCCCGTTACCTGTTTTCTTTCAACTCAGTTCGGGCGTGCCGCTTCAACCCTGCCGCTGCTTGTGGCGGGGATCCTTGCAGATCACGCGCACCACGCCCTTGCGGCGGATGATCTTGCAGTGACGGCACATCTTTTTCACGGAAGCTCGTACTTTCATGGTCTTGTCCTTGGGTTGCGGCGGATCAGCGGATCATCCCCGCGGATCCCTGCCCTTTGAGATTGGCCTTTTTCATCAGCCCCTCGTACTGGTGGGACATCAGATGCGCCTGCACCTGGGCGATGAAGTCCATGATCACCACCACCACGATCAGCAGCGAGGTGCCACCGAAGTAGAAGGGCACGTTCCAGCCGACGATCAGAAACTCGGGCAGCAGACACACGGCGGTGATGTAGATCGCCCCGGCGAGGGTCAGCCGGGTCATCACTCCGTCGATGTAGCGCGCGGTCTGCTCGCCGGGCCGGATGCCGGGGATGAAGGCGCCGGAACGCTTGAGGTTGTCGGCGGTCTCCCGGGCGTTGAACACCAGCGCGGTGTAGAAAAAGCAGAAGAAGACGATGGCGCTGGCGTAGAGAATCACATACAGCGGCTCGCCCGGCGACAGCTTGGCGATGATGTCCTGCAGCCAGCGCATGTTGGGCGTGTTCCCCGCCCATGAGGCCAGGGTGGTGGGAAAGAGAATGATGCTGGACGCGAAGATCGGCGGAATCACCCCGGCCATGTTGAGCTTGAGCGGCAGGAAGCTGCTCTGGGCCGCCAGCAGGCGGCGCCCCTGCTGGCGCTTGGCATAGTTGATGGTGATGCGCCGCTGGCCGCGCTCCACGAACACCACGAAGGCGGTGACCGCCACGGCCAGGAGGAGCAGAAAGAGCGCGAACAGGGCGTTCATCTCGCCGTTGTTGACCAGCTCGATCACCGATCCGAAAGCCGCGGGCAGACCCGCCACGATCCCGGCGAAGATGATCATGGAGATGCCGTTGCCCAGGCCCCGCTCGGTGATCTGCTCACCCAGCCACATCAGGAACATGGTGCCGGTGACCAGGGAGACGGCCGCGGTGAGCACGAACCCCATGCCCGGATTCATCACCAGCGCCTGGCCGCCCGCCGACTGCGACTGCAACGCCACGGCGATCCCCACCGCCTGGAAGGTGGCCAGGACCACGGTGCCGTAACGGGTGTACTGGGTGATCTTGCGACGCCCGGCCTCGCCCTCTTTCTTGAGCTGCTCGAGCTTGGGGATCACCGAGGTCATCAGCTGCACGATGATCGACGCCGAGATGTAGGGCATCACCCCCAGGGCAAAGAGCGAGGCACGCTCAAGGGCGCCGCCCGAGAACATGTTGAACATGCCCAGGATGGTGCCCTGCTGCTGATCGAAGAGCGCCGCCAGGGCGGCGGGGTTGACGCCCGGCACCGGAATGTAGGTGCCGATGCGGAACACGATCAGCGCTCCGATCAGGAACAGAAAACGCTGGCGCAGCTCGGTGAGCTGCCCCAGCTTGATGCCGTCGGCGGTGGGGGAGAGTGCCATCTCAGCCTCAGTCCTGGATCTGGCCTCCGGCGGCTTCGATGGCGGCCCGCGCACCGCGGGTGGCGCCGATGCCCTTGAGGGTCACAGGGCGTTCGATGGTGCCGGAAAGAATCACTTTGGCCCGCTTCATGGTACGCGGCAGGATGTCGGCGCGATAGAGCGCTTCCATGTCCACCACGTCGCCTTCCACTTTGTTCAGCTCGGAGAGGCGCACTTCGGCGGTGTATTTGGCCTTGCGCGAGCGAAAGCCCACCTTGGGCAGACGCCGCTGGAGAGGCATCTGGCCGCCTTCGAAGCCCACTTTGTGGAAGCCGCCGGAGCGGGATTTCTGGCCTTTGTGACCGCGGCCGCAGGTCTTGCCGTGTCCGCTGCCGATGCCGCGTCCCACGCGCTTGCGGTCGCGCCGCGCGCCTTCGGCCGGTTTGAGGGTATTCAGGCGCATCTCAGGCGTCCTCCACCAGCTGTACCATGTATGAAACCTTGTTGAGCATGCCGCGGGTGGCCGGGGTGTCTTCCACCTCCACCACCTGGTGCATGCGCCGCAGGCCGAGTCCGCGCACGCAGGCCTTGTGGCTCTTGAGCCGGCCGTTCATGCTGCGCACCAGCTTGACTTTCATCGTTTTCTTGTCGCTCACGGGATCACTCCAGGATCTCTTCCACGGTCTTGCCGCGCTTGGCGGCCACCTCTTCGGGGCTGACCATCTTCTCCAGCCCGTTCATGGTGGCGCGGACCACGTTGATGGGGTTGTTGGAGCCGATGCACTTGGCCAACACGTTGTGCACGCCCACCGCCTCGAAGATCGCCCGCATGGCGCCGCCGGCGATGATGCCGGTCCCCTCGGAGGCCGGCTGCATGTACACCTTGGCCGCGCCGTGCTTGCCGATCAGCGGGTATTGCAGGGTGCCGTCGGCGAGCTTGATCCGCTTCATGTTGCGCTTGGCGGTCTCCATGGCCTTCTGGATGGCGATGGGCACTTCGCGGGCCTTGCCCATGCCGTAGCCCACCTTGCCGTCGCCGTCGCCGACCACCACCAGGGCGGAAAAGCCGAACTGACGCCCGCCCTTGACCACCTTGGCCACGCGGTTGACGGCCACCAGCTTTTCGATCAGCTCTTCGGAAGCCGGATTGGATTCGTAGTTCGCCATGGTACTGTCCTCAGAACTTGAGACCGGCTTCGCGGGCGGCGTCCGCCAGCGCCTTGACCCGGCCGTGATACTTGAAACCGGAACGGTCGAAGGCCACCGCCTCGATGCCGGCGGCCTTGGCGCGCTCGGCCACGGCACGCCCCACGATCTTGGCAGCCTCCACGTTGCCGGTGGAGCCCTCGATGGAACCGCGCAGCTCTTTGTCGAGGGTGGAGGCGGCGCAGACCACGTCGTGCCCGTTGGCGGCGATCACCTGGGCGTAGATGTGGCGCGGCGTGCGATGCACGGTCAGACGCGGCACCCGCAGCTCGCGGATCTTGGCCCGGGCGCGACGGGCCCGGCGCAGGCGACTTGCTTTCTTGTCCATCGTCATGACCTCTTATTTCTTCTTCGCTTCTTTGCGAATCACATGTTCATCCGCATAGCGCACGCCCTTGCCCTTGTAGGGCTCGGGGGGCCGGTAGCGACGGATCTCGGCGGCCACCTGGCCCACCTTCTGCTTGTCGGAGCCCGAGACCACGATTTCGGTCTGCGACGGGGTCTCGATGGTGATGCCCTCGGGAATGGGGTATTCCACGGGGTGGGAGAAACCCAGGCTCAGATCGAGCACCTTACCCTTGACCTGGGCACGATAGCCCACCCCCACCAGCTGGAGCTTCTTCTGGAAGCCCTGGGTGACGCCGATCACCATGTTGTTGATCAGCGAGCGCATGGTGCCGGCCATGGCCCAGGAGGCCTTGCTGTCGGGATCCACCGGCTTGACGCGGATCTCGTTCTCTTCGAGCGCCACCTCCACCAGCGGATGGACATCGTATTCGTGGGTGCCCTTGGGACCTTTGACGGTGATGTGGCGGCCGTCGATCTTGACCTCCACACCGGAAGCCACGGGCACCGGAGTCTTCGCGATTCTGGACATCCTGAACCCTCCCCTCAGGCCACGTAGGCGATGACTTCGCCGCCATGGCCCAGCTTGCGGGCTTCGCGGTCGGTCATCACGCCTTTGGAGGTGGAGACGATGGCGATCCCCAGCCCGCCGCGCACCCGGGGCAATTCATCCTTGCCCTTGTAGATGCGCAGGCCGGGCCGGCTCACCCGCTGGATGAGCTCGATCACGGGCTCGCCGCGGTAATATTTGAGGTCGATCTCCATGGTGGGCTTGCCATCCACTTCGATCGTGCGAACGTCGGCGATGTAGCCTTCGTCCTTGAGCACCCGGGCAATGGCCATCTTCTTCTTCGAGGCAGGGAACTGCACGCTCTTCTTGCCTGCCTGCTGGCCGTTGCGGATGCGCGTGAGCATATCCGCAATGGGATCTGACATACTCATGGTTTCTGGCTCCTCGGGTCAGGCGACTTCTGGAACGAAGCCCGATACCCAACGATGAAAAACAGCTCCCGGAAAGGGAGCCGGATAATTTAACCGAAAAGACTGGATGTTTCCAGTCTTTTTTCCAATCCCCCGGCAGCCGCCGGGGCCTGAATCACCAACTGGCCTTGCGCAGGCCCGGCACGTCGCCACGCATGGCGGCTTCGCGCAGCTTGTTGCGGCACAACCCGAACTTGCGATACACCGCATGGGGCCGACCGGTGATCCGGCAACGGCGCTGCTGGCGCACCGGGCTGGCGTCGCGCGGCAGCTTTTGCAGCTTGAGCACCGCGGCGTCGATCTCCTCGGGCGTGCTGTTGGGGTTCTTGATGATCGCCTTGAGTTCGGCACGCTTGGCTGCGTATTTGGCGACCATTCTGGCCCGCTTGTTTTCACGGGCGATCATGCTCTTTTTGGCCATCTGCTACCGCTCCCGGTCACTTGAAGGGAAAGTTGAAGCCGTCGAGCAGGGCCCGGGCTTCTTCGTCGGTGCGCGCGGTGGTGGTGATGGTGATGTCCATCCCGCGCAGGGCGTCGATCTTGTCGTAATCGATCTCGGGAAAGATGATCTGCTCGCGCACGCCCATGCTGTAGTTGCCGCGCCCGTCGAACGACTTGGCGCTCAGCCCGCGAAAATCGCGGATGCGGGGAATCGCCACGTTGATCAGGCGGTCGAGAAACTCGTACATGCGCTCGCGCCGCAGGGTCACCTTGCAGCCGATCGGCCAGCCCTCGCGGATCTTGAACCCGGCCACCGACTTGCGGGCACGGGTCACGATGGGCTTCTGACCGGCGATCTTGGCCATGTCGTCCATGGCGTTTTGCAGCACTTTCTTGTCGGCCACCGCTTCGCCCACCCCCATGTTGAGGGTGATCTTCTCGATGCGGGGCACCTGCATCACGCTCTGGTAGCCGAATTTCTTCATCAGCTCGGGAACGATCTGCTCCCGGTATTGATCCAGTAGTCTTGCCATTGGTGTGCCTGCCTCAAACGTCCACGACTTCGCCGGTGGACTTGTAGATGCGAACCTTGCGGCCGTCTTCCAGGATCTTGAAGCCCACCCGGTCGGCCTTGTTGGTCACGGGATTGAACAGCGCCACGTTGGAGATGTGCAGCGGCATCTCTTTCTGGATGATGCCGCCGGGCTCGCCCTTCATGGGGTTGGGCTTGACGTGCTTCTTGGCCAGGTTGATGTTTTCCACCACCACCCGGTCCTCGAGCACCTGCAGCACGGTGCCGCGCTTGCCCTTGTCTTTGCCGGCCAGGACGATCACGTCGTCCCCTTTGCGAATCTTTCTAGCCATGACCTACCTCAGAGCACCTCGGGTGCCAGCGAAATGATCTTCATGAACCGCTCGCCGCGCAGCTCGCGGGTGACCGGGCCGAAGATGCGGGTGCCGATCGGTTGCAGCTGGTTGTTGAGCAGCACCGCGGCGTTGCCGTCGAAACGGATCACCGAACCGTCGGGGCGGCGCACGCCCTTCTTGGTGCGCACCACCACGGCGTTGTAGACATCGCCTTTCTTCACCTTGCCGCGGGGAATGGAATCCTTCACCGAGACCTTGATGATGTCGCCGATGTTGGCATAACGGCGGTGGGATCCGCCCAGCACCTTGATGCACTGAACCTTTCGGGCGCCGCTGTTGTCGGCGACGTTCAGCATGGTTTGCATCTGGATCATGACTCTGCCCTATCGAATAGTTGTCGGTTCACTTGGCCCGTTCGACCACCCGCACCAGGCGCCATTTCTTGGTTTTGGAAATGGGCCGGCACTGTTCCACCACCACGGTGTCGCCGATCCGGCATTCGTTGTTCTCGTCGTGAGCGTGAACCTTGGTGGAGCGGCGGATGAACTTGCCGTACAGCGGGTGCTTGACCCGGCGCTCGACCTGCACGGTGATGGACTTGTCCATCTTGTCGGAGATCACGCGCCCTTGCAGGGTCCGGTTGGTGGGTTTCTGCTCGTTCATCGGGTCAGCCTGCCTTCCGCTTTTCGTTCATGACGGTTTTCACGCGCGCGATGTCGCGACGCACCTGCCGGATCAGATGAGGCCGGCCGAGCTGGCCGGTGCCCTGCTGCATGCGCAGGTTGAACTGCTCCTTGAGCAGTTCGTGCAGCGTCTCGCGCAGCTCGTCGAGGGATTTTTCCCGCAGTTCACTCGCTTTCATCACAGGATCGTCCGTTTCACAAAGGTGGTTGCCACCGGCAGTTTGGCCGAGGCCAGCTTGAAGGCTTCGCGGGCGAGATCCTCGGGCACGCCTTCGATCTCGTAGAGCATGCGGCCGGGCTGCACCAGGGCCACCCAGTATTCCACGTTACCCTTGCCCTTCCCCATCCGCACTTCGAGGGGCTTCTTGGTGATGGGCTTGTCGGGGAAGACGCGGATGTAGAGCTTGCCGCCCCGTTTCACCTTGCGGGTGATGGTGCGCCGCGCGGCCTCGATCTGCCGGGCGGTGATGCGCCCGCGACCGGTGGCCTTGAGACCGAATTCGCCGAAGCTCACTTCATTGCCGCGATGCGCCAGGCCGCGGTTGCGACCCTTTTGCTGTTTGCGGAACTTGGTACGTTTGGGCTGCAACATGTCTTAGCCTCTCCCAGCCGGCCTTTTGGCTTTCTTGCCGGACTTCGGTTCTTCTGCGGGCTGGTCTCCGAAGACTTCGCCCCGGAAGATCCAGACCTTGATGCCGATGATGCCGTAGGTGGTCTTGGCCTCGGCGGTGCCGTAATCGATGTCTGCGCGCAGGGTGTGCAGGGGCACCCGCCCTTCACGGTACCACTCGGTGCGCGCGATCTCCGCGCCGTTGAGGCGGCCGGCGATGCTCACTTTGATTCCTTCGGCGCCCAGGCGCATGGTGTTCTGGACCGCCCGCTTCATGGCGCGGCGGAACATGATCCGGCGCTCGATCTGCTGGGCGATGTTCTCGGCCACCAGGGTGGCGTCGAGTTCGGGCTTGCGGATCTCTTCGATGCTGATGTGCACCGGCCCGCCCACCTTGGCCGCCACCTCCTTGCGCAGGCGGTCGATGTCCTCGCCCTTCTTGCCGATCACCAGCCCTGGCCGCGCGGTGTGCACGGTGATGTGCATATTGTTGGCGGCGCGGTCGATCTGGATCCGCGACACCGAGGCGTGGGCGAGCTTCTCGCGCAGGAAGTCACGAACCGCGAGATCCTGGTTGAGCAGCTCGGGATAGTGTTTGTTGCCGGCGTACCACTTGGAGGTGTGCTCCTTGACGATACCCAGGCGGAAGCCGATCGGATGTACTTTCTGACCCATGATTTATCAGCCTGCTTGTTCGTCGCCCACGGCGATGGTGATGTGGCTGGTGCGCTTGAGAATTCTCGCGGCGCGCCCCTTGGCCCTGGCTCGGATACGTTTCATGGTGGGGCCTTCGTCCACCATCACGGCCACCACCTTGAGTGCGTCCACGTCGGCCCCTTCGTTGTTCTCGGCGTTGGCGATCGCCGAGTCGAGGACCTTCTTCATCAGCGCGGCGCCCTTTTTCTTGCTGAACTGGAGGATCTCCAGCGCCTGCTCCACGGGCAGACCGCGGATCTGGTCCGCCACCAGGCGGCCCTTTTGCGGCGAGATGCGCGCGTAACGCAGTTTGGCCTTGACTTGCATCGGCTCTCTCCTCAACGCTTCTTAGCTTTCTTGTCCGCTGCGTGCCCGCGGTAGGTGCGGGTGATGGCGAACTCGCCGAGCTTGTGGCCCACCATGTTTTCGGTGATCAGCACCGGCACATGCTGGCGGCCGTTGTGGACGGCGATGGTCAGCCCCACCATTTCGGGCACGATCATGGAGCGGCGCGACCAGGTTTTGATGGGACGGCGATCGTTGTTGGCCACCGCCGCTTCCACCTTTTTCATCAGGTGGTGATCGACGAAGGGCCCCTTGCGAATCGAACGTGGCATGGTTTTCTACTCCACCTGCTTACTTGCGGCGACGATCGCGCACGATGAACTTGTCGGTGCGCTTGTTCTTGCGCGTTTTGTGGCCCTTGGTGGGCACGCCCCAGGGGCTCACCGGGTGACGGCCGCCGGAGGTGCGTCCTTCACCACCGCCGTGGGGGTGATCGACGGGGTTCATGACCACGCCGCGCACCGTGGGCCGGATGCCGCGCCAGCGCGAGGCGCCCGCTTTGCCCAGCTTGCGCAGGTTGTGTTCGGCGTTGCCCACTACGCCG
>Ga0256832_1003121_pt1 | contig 11271 bp, 9 predicted proteins | sample 134614metaG_FD_190534 | JGI IMG/M metagenome (GOLD analysis project Ga0256832, IMG submission 190534) | Hydrothermal vent microbial communities from Lau Basin, Pacific Ocean - 134-614 | ecosystem: Environmental > Aquatic > Marine > Hydrothermal vents | place: Pacific Ocean: Lau Basin | collected...
TGGTCAAGGGTTCCCGAGCGGCGCGCATGGAGCGCGTGGTCGAGGCCCTCTGTCCCGAGGCCGGGGGGAGGGTGCACTGATGCTGCTGTGGCTGGCCGAATATCTCGCCCGCTTCCACAGCGGCTTCCATGTCTTCCAGTATCTCACCCTGCGCGCGATCCTGGGGGTGCTGACGGCGCTGGTCGTCTCCTTCGTCATCGGCCCGCCCATGATCCGCTGGCTGGGTCGCTACCAGATCGGCCAGCCGATCCGCGAGGACGGCCCCGAGAGCCATTTCAGCAAGGCCGGCACCCCCACCATGGGCGGGGCGCTCATCCTCGTCGCCGTGGTGCTGGCCACGCTGCTGTGGGCCGACCTCGGCAACCGTTATGTCTGGGTGGCGCTGGTCACCACGCTGGCCTTCGGCGCCATCGGCTGGGTGGACGACTATCGCAAGCTGGTGCTGCGCAACTCGAAGGGCCTGCCGGCGCGCTGGAAGTACTTCTGGCAGTCGATGGTGGCGCTGGGCGTGGCCGGCTATCTCTACGTCTCGGCGACCCAGCCGGCGGAGACCCAGCTCATCGTGCCCTTCTTCAAGCAGGTGGTCATCGATCTGGGCCCCTGGTATCTGCTGCTGACCTATTTCGTGGTGGTGGGTTCCAGCAACGCGGTCAATCTCACCGACGGTCTCGACGGGCTCGCCATCCTGCCCACGGTGATGGTGGCCGCGGCGCTGGGGGTGTTCGCCTACGCCACCGGGCACGTCAAGTTCGCCGAATATCTCGGCATCCCGTTCGTCCGCGAGGCCGGCGAGCTGGTCGTGTTCACGGGTGCCATCGTGGGCGCCGGCCTGGGGTTTCTCTGGTTCAACGCCTATCCCGCCCAGGTGTTCATGGGCGACGTCGGGGCGCTGGCGCTGGGGGCGGCGCTCGGCATCGTGGCAGTGCTGGTGCGCCAGGAACTGGTGTTCTTCGTGATGGGCGGGGTGTTCGTGATCGAGACCCTGTCGGTGATCCTGCAGGTGGCTTCCTACCGGCTCACCGGCCGGCGGATCTTCCGGATGGCGCCCCTGCATCACCATTTCGAGCTCAAGGGCTGGCCGGAACCCCGGGTGATCGTGCGGTTCTGGATCATCACCGTGATCCTGGTGCTGATCGGTCTGGCGACATTGAAGATCCGATGACGTGGAGGCGAACGCATGGATTTCCGTTGGCAGTTCGGTGTGGTGGCCATCCTGTTCCTCGGCATGGGACTGGTGTTCTGGGTGATCTGAGGCGATGAAGGCGGCTGCGATGCGCGAAGAGAAGGCGGAACGGGTGCTGGTCGTGGGGCTGGGGCGCACGGGGCTGTCCTGCGTGCGGCATCTCCACGCGCTCGGCCATGCCGTGGCTGTCACCGACACCCGGGAGGCGCCTCCCGAGCTGCCTGCGCTGCAGCGGGAGCTGCCCGAGGTGCCCGTCTTCCTCGGCGGTTTCGATCCCGCCGCCTTCGCCAGCGCCGAGCGGATCGTGGTGAGTCCGGGCGTGGCGCTCTCGCACCCCCTCATCCTCGAGGCGCGGGCGCGCGGGGTCGAGGTGGTCGGCGACATCGAACTGTTCGCCCGCGCCGCGCGGGCGCCGATCCTCGCGATCACCGGCTCGAACGGCAAGAGCACGGTTACGACCCTGCTCTACGAGATGGCGCGCGAGGCCGGCATGAAGGCCCGCGCGGGCGGCAATCTCGGCACGCCGGCCCTTGATCTCCTCGAGGGAGAACCCGCGGATCTGTACGTGCTCGAGCTCTCGAGCTTCCAGCTCGAGTCGGTCGAGACGCTGCAGGCCAGGGTGGCGGCCATCCTCAACATCAGCGCCGATCATCTGGACCGGTACAGCGGCATGCCGGCCTACATGGCGGCCAAGGCCCGGATCTTCCGCCATGCCGAGGTGCAGGTGGCCAATCTCGATGACGCCGCCGTGATGTCGCTGGTGGACCGGAACCGCCCGCTCCTGGGATTCACGCTCGGCCGACCCGGCGAGGACGAATACGGCCTGCTGGAGGAAGGCGGGCACCTGTGGCTCGCGCGCGGCGGCGAACGACTCATGCGGGCCGACCAGCTGCGCATCACGGGCCGTCACAACCTGGCCAACGCCCTGGCGGCGCTGGCGATGGCCGCGGTGGCCGGAATTCCCGACGAGGCCGCCCTGCGTACCCTGCGGCGTTTCGCCGGTCTGCCGCATCGCAGCCAGTGGGTGGCGCGCATCGACGGTGTCGATTGGTACGACGATTCCAAGGGCACCAACGTGGGCGCCACGGTGGCCGCGCTGGGTGGCTTCGAGCGGCCGGTGGTGCTGATCGCCGGCGGACAGGCCAAGGGCGCGGACTTCTCCGAGCTGCACGACGCCGTCTGCAACGGGGCCCGTGCGCTGGTGCTGATCGGCGAGGCCGGCGGCCGGATCGCCGAGGCGGTGGGGGACTGCGTACCCGTGGTGTTCGCCGATTCCATGGAGGAGGCCGTGGCCCGGGCCGCCGAGCTGGCCCGGCCCGGAGACGTGGTGCTGCTCTCGCCGGCCTGCGCCAGCTTCGACATGTTTCGCGACTATCGGGACCGGGGCGAGCGTTTCGCCGCGGCCGTGCGGAGGCTGGAGGAATGAATCCCGTCGCCCTGCTGCTGCCCGCCGTCCGTGACCGCCGGATCGCCCGGGTGGACGAAGTGCTGCTGGGCGCGGCCCTGGCGCTCGCCGCCATCGGTCTGGTCATGGTGGCCAGCACTTCCATGAACGATCTCACCGGCCGGACGGAGCCGCTGGCGCGGGTCCTGCGCCAGGGTCTGCATCTCGGGCTGGGGCTGGGCCTGGGCGCCCTGGTGCTGCGCATCCGCATGGCCTGGTGGGAACGCGCCGGCGTGCCGCTGCTGTTCCTCGCCATCGCGTTGCTGGTGCTGGTGTTCGTGCCCGGGATCGGGTACACGGTCAACGGCAGCACCCGCTGGCTCTCGCTGGGGCCGCTCAACCTGCAGGCCTCCGAACCGGCGCGCCTTTTCGTTCTGGTCTACCTGGCCGGTTACCTGGTGCGGCGGGCGGACGAGGTGCAGTCGCAGTGGCGCGGCTTCCTGAAACCGCTGGCGGTACTCAGTCTGACGGCGCTGCTGTTGCTGGCCGAGCCGGACTTCGGTGCCACGGTGGTGCTGATGGCCACGGCCTTCGCCATGCTGCTGCTCGCGGGCGTGCCCTGGTGGCAGTTCCTGCTCATGATCGCGGGCGCGGCCGGTGCGCTGGGCGTGCTGGCGGTGGCCTCGCCCTACCGGCTGCAGCGCCTGACCTCCTTCATCGACCCCTGGGCGGATCCGTTCGGCGCCGGATTCCAGCTCACCCAGTCGCTGATCGCGATCGGCCGCGGGGAGTGGTTCGGCGCCGGCCTGGGCGCCAGCATCCAGAAACTCTACTACCTGCCCGAGGCCCATACCGACTTCGTGTTCGCGATCCTGGCCGAGGAGACCGGCCTGGTGGGTGTCACCGTCGTGATCGCCCTGTTCGCCACCCTGGTCTGGCGGGCCTTCCGCATCGGTGCCCGTGCCCTGGATGCCGACCGGCCCTTCTCCGCCTGGATGGCCTACGGCATCGGCACCTGGCTGGGACTGCAGGCCGTCATCAACATGGGCGTGAACATGGGGCTGCTGCCGACCAAGGGCCTGGCGCTGCCCTTCGTGAGCTACGGCGGCAGCGCCCTGGTCATCGACTGCGTGCTGGTGGCCATGCTGCTGCGGATCGACATCGAATCGCGCGAGAGCGTCCATGCCGTGACCGCCCGCAAGGGCGTGCCCTTGCCGGCACGGGGGAGGCGGAAATCATGAGCGCTTCCCGTCCCGTGCTCATCATGGCCGGCGGCACCGGCGGACACGTGTTTCCCGGGCTCGCGGTCGCCGAGGAATTCCGGGCCCGCGGGGTTCCGGTGCGCTGGCTAGGGACCCCACGCGGCCTGGAGAACCGGGTCGTGCCGCCGGCGGGCATCGCTCTGCATCGCATCCACGCCCGGGGGCTGCGCGGCAAGTCGCGGTGGTCGCTGCTCTCGGCCCCCTTCATGCTGCTGCGGTCGGTCGCCGAGGCCGGCTGGCTGATGCTGCGGCTGCGCCCGCGGGCCGTGCTCGGCATGGGCGGTTTCGTCGCCGGACCCGGGGGGCTGGCGGCCTGGCTGACCCGGCGGCCGCTCTACATCCACGAACAGAACGCCATCGCCGGCGCCACCAACCGGCTGCTGGCGCCCCTGGCCCGGGTGCCGATGGAGGCCTTTCCCGGCAGCCTGCCGGCCCGCTGGCATCCGGTGCATACCGGCAACCCGGTGCGGCGCGAGATCGCGGCACTGCCGCCGCCCGATACCCGCCTCGCCGGGCGCACGGGGCCGGTGCGGCTGCTGGTGTTCGGGGGCAGCCTGGGTGCGGCGGCGCTGAACGAGGCCGTGCCCGCCGCGCTCGCCGCCCTGCCTGCCGAACGGCGTCCCGAGGTGCGGCACCAGACCGGACGCGACCAGCTGGAGGCGGCCCGGGTCGCCTACGCCGCCGCCGGGGTCCGGGCCGAGCTCGTGCCCTTCATCGAGGACATGGCGGCCGCCTACGCCTGGGCGGATCTGGTCATCTGCCGGGCCGGCGCGCTCACCATCGCGGAACTGGCCGCCGCCGGCGTGGGTGCCATCCTGGTGCCCTATCCGCACGCCGTGGACGACCATCAGACGGCCAACGCCCGGTATCTGGTGGAGGCCGGCGCGGCGGAGCTCCTGCCCCAGAGCGAGCTGACCCCGCAGCGGCTGGCATCCATGCTCTCGGCACTGCTGGAGGATCGCGGGCGGCTGCTCGCGATGGCCCGCGCCGCACGCGAGCGCGCCATGCCCGATGCCGCCGCCCGGGTGGCGGAGATCTGTCTCTCCGGGGAGGGCGGGGCATGAGCGAGCGTCGTCCCGCCCACGAGCTCTGTCCGGACTATGCGATGGGCCGGGTGCGCCGGGTCCATTTCGTCGGCATCGGCGGCGCCGGCATGAGCGGCATCGCCGAGGTGATGCTCAACCTGGGCTATGAAGTGAGCGGCTCGGATCTCCAGCCCTCCGGCGCCACCGAGCGGCTGGCGCGGATGGGCGCCCGGATCGGCATCGGTCACGCCGCGGAACGGGTGGCGGAGGCCGATGTGGTGGTGATCTCCAGCGCCGTGGGCGAGGACAATCCCGAGGTGGTCGCCGCACGCGGTCGCCACATCCCGGTGGTACCGCGGGCGGAGATGCTGGCCGAACTCATGCGCTTCCGGTTCGGCGTGGCGGTGGCCGGCACCCACGGCAAGACCACCACCACCAGCCTGGTGGCCAGCCTGCTGGCCGAGGGCGGGCTCGATCCCACCTTCGTCATCGGGGGGCGGCTCAACAGCGCGGCCAGCAACGCCCGGCTCGGCACCGGCCGCTACCTGGTGGCCGAGGCCGACGAGTCCGACGCCACCTTCCTGTACCTGCAGCCCATGATCGCGGTGGTGACCAACATCGACGCCGATCATCTGGCCACCTACGGCCACAGCTTCGAGCGCCTGCGCCGGACCTTCGTGGAGTTCCTTCACCATCTGCCCTTCTACGGGCTGGCCGTGCTCTGCCTCGACGACCCCGGCGTGCGGGAGATCCTGCCGCAGGTCTCGCGGCCGGTGCGGACCTACGGCATCGAGAATGATGCAGCCGACCTGCGCGCGGTGAACGTGCGCCAGTCGGGTGCCCGTACCCGTTTCGAGCTCGTCCGGCACGGGCAGGGGGAGGCATTGCCGCTGACGTTGAATCTCCCCGGCCGGCACAACGTGCTCAATGCGCTGGCGGCCATCGCGGTGGCGCAGGAACTGGGGGTCGACGACGACGCCATCCGCCGCGCGCTGGAGAGCTTCGGCGGCATCGGACGGCGCTTCCAGGACTATGGCGAACGCCGGACGCCGGCCGGCCGGGTCCGGCTCGTCGACGACTATGCGCATCACCCCACCGAGATGGCCGCGACGCTCGCGGCCGTCCGGGCCGGCTGGCCGCAGCGGCGGCTGGTGCTGGTCTTCCAGCCGCACCGCTTCACCCGCACCCGGGACCTGTTCGAGGACTTCGTGGCCGTGCTCTCCGAGGCCGACGTCCTGTTGCTCACCGAGGTCTATGCCGCGGGCGAGCGCCCCATCGAGGGCGCCGACGGTCGGGCGCTGTCGCGCGCGGTCCGGGCACGCGGGCGGGTCGATCCGGTGTTCGAGGCCGATCTCGAGGCCCTCCCCGAGACCCTGGCGGCCGTGCTGGAGGAGGGGGATCTGGTGGTGACGCTCGGTGCCGGGAGCATCGGGCAGGTGGCCCGCGCGCTGGCGGCGCGCTGGCCGGAGGCGGAAGGCGCGCAGCGATGAAGGCGAGGTGCGACATGACGAGCAGACGGTCCGGGCAAGTGCGGTTGCGATTCGGGTGCGGCGAGTCCCTGAACAGCCGGATTCCCGCCACACGAACGCCTGCCGCCCGCGGGGCGGGTGACGGCCGGCCCCGGGAAAAGGTCCGCACCCCCGGCAGGGACAAGAGCAGGCGATGAACGCGACGGAGATCGACATGCCGGCAGGCGAACTGCGCGAGAACGAACCCATGGCGCGTCACACCACCTGGCGCGTGGGCGGTCCCGCGCGCCTGTTCTATCGCCCCGCCGGCATCGACGATCTCGCGGCCTTTCTCGCCGATCTGGATCCGGCGCTGCCGGTGCTGATGCTGGGGCTCGGCAGCAACCTGCTGGTGCGCGACGGCGGTTTCCCCGGCGCGGTGATCGCCCTGCAGGGCACGCTGGACCGGCTGGTGCGCGTCGCACCCGACACCTTCGAGGCCGAGGCGGGCGTGACCTGTGCCAAGCTGGCCCGGGAGGCGGCGCGGGCGGGCCTGGCCGGCGCCGAATTCCTGGCCGGCATCCCCGGCACCGTCGGCGGGGCGCTGGCCATGAATGCCGGCGCCTTCGGCGGCGAGACCTGGGAGGCCGTCACCGCGGTGCAGACGGTCGACCGCCGGGGCGTGCTGCGCTGGCGGCGGCCCGGCGACTACCGGGTCGGCTACCGGCAGGTGGAGGGGCCGGAAGGGGAATGGTTCGTGGCCGGGCGGTTCCGGTATGCACCGGGAGACGTCGCGGCGGCGCAGCGCCGCATCCGGGCCCTGCTGGCCCGGCGCGGCGATACGCAGCCGACCCGTCAGCCGAGCTGCGGTTCGGTGTTCCGCAACCCGCCGGGCGATCATGCCGCCCGCCTCATCGAGGCCGCCGGGCTCAAGGGCGCCTGTCGCGGCGGGGCCTGCGTCTCCGAGCTGCATGCGAACTTCATCGTCAACACGGGCGGGGCCACGGCAGCGGACATCGAGGGGTTGATCCGGCACGTGCAGGCGCAGGTGGCCGCCCGGTTCGGCGTGCGCCTGGAGCCGGAGGTGCGCATCGTGGGGGTGTCGGCATGAAGCGCTACGGGAAGGTGGCGGTCCTGCTGGGCGGCACTTCCGCCGAACGCCCGATCTCGCTCAGGAGCGGGCAGGCCGTTCTGGCATCCCTGCAACGGCAGGGCATCGATGCGCAGGCGCTCGATCCCGCGCAGCGCGACACCCTGGGGCGGCTCGAGGCGGAAGGGTTCGATCGGGCGTTCATCATGCTGCACGGCCGCGGCGGCGAGGACGGCACCATCCAGGGCGCCCTGGAGACGCTCGGCATGCCCTACACCGGCAGCGGCGTGCTGGGCTCGGCGCTGGCCATGGACAAGCACCGCACCAAGCTGGTCTGGCAGGCGACCGGCATCCCGTCGCCGCCGGCGCGCATCGTCCGGGCTGCCGCGGAACTGGCGCAGGCGGCCGAGGCCGTGGGTTTTCCGCTGATCGTCAAGCCGGTCCACGAGGGCTCGAGCATCGGCATGCGCCGCGTGGACGGGCCGGATGCGCTGGAGGCCGCCTGGCGGGAGGCCGCCGCGGTCGATGCGGAGGTGCTGCTGGAGCGCTGGATCGAGGGCGAGGAATACACGGTGGCGATCCTGGGCGAACGGGCGTTGCCCGTGATCCGGCTCGAGACGCCGCGCGACTTCTACGACTACGAGGCCAAGTACCACTCCGACCAGACCCGCTACCACATCCCCTGCGGCCTGCCGGAGGCGCGCGAGCAGGCGCTGGCGGCCATGGCCCGGGAGGCCTTTCTGGCCGTGGGGGCCTCGGGCTGGGGACGGGTGGACCTGATGTTCGACGCCGAGGGGCGGCCCTGGTTCCTGGAAGTGAACACGGTGCCGGGGATGACGGACCACAGCCTGGTGCCGATGGCCGCGCGCGCGGCGGGCATGGATTTCGATGCGCTGGTGCGCGCCATTCTCGACACCAGCATCAGGGAGGACGACGGGCGGTGACGCGCAGGAGCCGGAAGAAGAAGGCCCAGGCGCGGGTGCGCAATCGGCGCCGGATGGAGCAGGCGGCAGCCCTGTGGCGGCAGCGCCTGCCGGGGCTGGCGGTCCTGACGCTGGTGGTGCTGACGCTGGCGGGCACGGCGTTCGGACTGCACCGGCTGTTCGACCCGGCGCGCTTCCCGTTGCGCACTCTCGAGGTGGAGGGGGCGCTCCGGGTGCTGGAACCCGCCGGAATCCGGGCCGTGCTCGCCCCGCTCTGGCAGGGACAGGGCTTCTTCACGGTGGACGTGCAGGCGATCCGGGAGGCGGCCGAGGGCATGGCCTGGGTACGGGAAGCGCAGGTCCGCCGGGTCTGGCCCGACCGGCTGGTGGTGAGCGTCCGCGAGCAGGTGCCCGTGGCCCGCTGGGGACGCAACGAGCTGCTCAACTCGGCCGGCGAGCGCTTTCCCGTCGCCGGCCGGCCGGTGCCGGCCGGCCTCCCCCGGCTGGCCGGACCGCCCGGCACCGAGGCCCGCGTGCTCGCCACCTGGCGCGACTGGTCGGCGCGGCTGGCGGCGGTGGGGCTGAAGGCCCGGCAGCTGGCGCTGGATGCGCGCCATGCCTGGCATCTGGTGCTCGCCGACGGCATGCGCCTGGAACCCGGCCGCAAGGAGGCCGAGGCGCGGCTGGCGCGGTTCCTGGCCGCCTGGCCGAAGGTGGCGAAGGCCGCCGGCGGGCGTCGGGCGCGGTATGCGGACCTGCGTTACAGCAACGGTTTCGCCGTGCGCTGGCACGACGACGGGCAGGAGAAGACGTGAGGCCATGACGCGACGGACGGAAAAGAACCTGATCGTGGGGCTCGACATCGGCACCTCCAAGGTGGTGGCGATCGTCGGCGAGATCCTGCCCGAGGGCGGCATCGAGGTCATCGGGCTGGGCTCGCATCCCTCGCGCGGCATGAAGAAGGGCGTGGTGGTGAACATCGAGTCCACCGTGCACTCCATCCAGCGCGCCGTGGAAGAGGCCGAGCTGATGGCCGGTTGCGAGATCCACTCGGTCTATACCGGCATCGCCGGCAGTCACATCCGCAGTCTCAACTCGCATGGCATCGTCGCCATCCGCGACAAGGAGGTCACGCCGGGCGACGTGGAGCGCGTCATCGACGCCGCCCGCGCGGTGGCCATCCCGGCCGACCAGAAACTGCTGCACGTGCTGCCGCAGGAATTCATCATCGACAACCAGGACGGCATCCGCGAGCCGGTGGGCATGTCCGGCGTGCGGCTCGAGGCCCGCGTGCACCTGGTCACGGGCGCGGTCTCCGCCGCCCAGAACATCGTCAAGTGCGTCGGCCGCTGCGGGCTCGAGGTCGACGACATCATTCTCGAGCAGCTCGCCTCCAGTTACGCCGTGCTCACCGAGGACGAGAAGGACCTCGGCGTCTGCCTGGTCGACATCGGCGGCGGCACCACCGACATCGCGGTCTTCACCGAGGGTGCCATCCGTCACACGGCCAACATCCCGATCGCCGGCGATCAGGTCACCAACGACATCGCCGTGGCGCTGCGCACGCCCACCCAGCACGCCGAGGAGATCAAGATCAAGTACGCCTGCGCGCTCACGCAGCTGGCCAGCCCCGAGGAGACCATCGAGGTGCCCAGCGTCGGCGATCGCCCGCCGCGCCGACTGGCGCGCACCACGCTGGCCGAGGTGGTGGAGCCGCGATACGAAGAGCTGCTGCAGCTGGTGCAGGCGGAGCTGCGGCGCAGCGGATTCGAGGATCTGTGCGCGGCCGGCATCGTGCTCACGGGCGGCAGCTCGCGCATCGAGGGGCTGGTCGAGCTCGCAGAGGAAGTCTTCCACATGCCGGTGCGTCTGGGGCTGCCCCAGTACGTCACCGGCCTGTCGGATGTGGTACGCAACCCCATCTACGCCACCGGCGTGGGGTTGCTGCTGTTCGGTCACCGCAACCGGACCCACCGCAACGCGGAATTCCAGCGGGGCGGTCTGAAGGGAATCTGGGCGAGGATGCGGAGCTGGTTCCAGGGGAACTTCTGAGGTTTCAATCAAGCACGCAACACACGAGGAGACAGACGCCATGTTCGAACTGATGGACACCTACAGCCAGAGCGCCGTGATCAAGGTCATGGGCGTGGGCGGCGGTGGCGGCAACGCCCTGCAGCACATGGTCCGTTCCAGCATCGAGGGGGTGGATTTCATCTGCGCCAACACCGATGCCCAGGCCCTGCAGAGCGTGGATGCGCCGATCTCGCTGCAGCTCGGATCAAGCATCACCAAGGGGCTGGGCGCCGGCGCCAATCCCGACATCGGCCGCCAGGCGGCCATGGAGGACCGCGAACGCATCGCCGAGGTCATCGAGGGCGCCGACATGCTCTTCATCACCGCCGGCATGGGCGGCGGCACCGGCACGGGCGCGGCGCCGGTGGTGGCCCAGATCGCCAAGGAGCTCGGCATCCTCACCGTGGCCGTGGTGACCAAGCCGTTCCCGTTCGAGGGCCGCAAGCGCATGATGGTGGCCGAGAAGGGCATCGAGGAACTCGGCAAGTACGTCGACTCCCTGATCACCATTCCCAACGAGAAGCTGCTCACCGTGCTCGGCAAGCAGATCACCCTGCTCGATGCCTTCAAGGCCGCCAACGACGTGCTGCACGGTGCGGTGCAGGGCATCGCCGAACTGATCACCCGGCCCGGGCTGATCAACGTCGACTTCGCCGACGTCAAGACCGTCATGTCGGAGATGGGCATGGCCATGATGGGTTCCGGCGTGGCGCGCGGCGAGGACCGGGCCCGCGAGGCGGCCGAGGCGGCCATCGCCAGCCCGCTGCTCGAGGACGTGAACCTCTCCGGTGCGGCCGGCATCCTGGTCAACGTCACCGCCGGCATGGACCTCGCCATCGGCGAGTTCGAGGAGGTCGGCAACACGGTCAAGGAATTCGCCTCC
>Ga0256832_1003122_pt1 | contig 11270 bp, 10 predicted proteins | sample 134614metaG_FD_190534 | JGI IMG/M metagenome (GOLD analysis project Ga0256832, IMG submission 190534) | Hydrothermal vent microbial communities from Lau Basin, Pacific Ocean - 134-614 | ecosystem: Environmental > Aquatic > Marine > Hydrothermal vents | place: Pacific Ocean: Lau Basin | collected...
ACGTGGCCATGTACCGGGCCAAGGAACTGGGCAAGAACAACTACCAGTTCTATTCCGACGACATGAGCGCCCGGAACTTCGAACGCCTGACGCTGGAGAACCATCTGCGCCACGCCCTGGCCCGCCAGCAGTTCGTCCTCTACTACCAGCCCCAGGTGGATGCCCGGCTGGATCGCATCGTCGGCGTCGAGGCTCTGCTGCGCTGGCAGCACCCGGAACTGGGACTGGTATCGCCCAGCAACTTCATCGCCCTGCTGGAGGAGACCGGGCTCATCGAGGACGTGGGCAAATGGGTGCTGGAGACCGCCTGTCAGCAGTCGAAGATCTGGCACGACGCCGGCTTCGACGATCTGCTGATGTCCGTCAACATCTCCAGCCGGCAGTTCAACAACACCGAATTCATCGACGTGTTGCACAGCACCCTGGATCACACCGGCGTCAATCCCGAATGTCTGGAACTGGAACTGACCGAGAGCATGCTCATGCGTCAGGCCAGCTCCGTGGTCACGGCCCTCAAGTCCCTCAACGAACTGGGCGTCCGGTTCGCCATCGACGACTTCGGTACCGGCTATTCCTCGCTCAGCTACCTGCGCCGCTTTCCCATCGAGACCATCAAGATCGATCGCTCCTTCATCCGCGACATCACCGACGACCCGGACGATGCAGCCATCACCCGGGCCATCGTGGTCATGGCCCGGAACCTGTCCCTGAAGGTGATTGCCGAAGGCGTGGAGACCGAGAAGCAGCTCGCCTTCCTCGAGGAAAACGACTGCCATCTGATCCAGGGTTTCTACTACAGCCCGCCGGTGCCGGTCGCGGAGATGACGGCCCTGCTGGAGAAACAGGGGCAGCGATCCTGAACGGGGCAGCAGGGGGATATTGCCTGTCTGAAATTGAACGGTAGCGGGTAGCTGGGGACGGGTAGCGGGTAAAAACGTGGTTGGGTTTTCCCAGCCACCCGCTACCCGTCCCCGGCCACCGCCGCATCGCGGCGAGGGCGCCGCTCCTGCAGCCGTTTTGGGGAAATATCAAACCCTGACACTTCCGGTTTCTAATATTCCGTATATTTCTTCGCGCTGCCGCGCACCTTCTCGGCCGGGTACTTGGCGGCATTCAGGGCGATTTTCTCCTCCACCGCGGCCAGCAGATCCACGTCGAGGCGCTCGGCCAGGCGCAGCAGGTAGATGAAGATATCGGCCATCTCCAGGGCCACTTCGTGCCGGGTGTCGTCCGGCAGGTGCTCGCTCTGCTCGGCGGTCAGCCACTGGAAGTGCTCCACCAGTTCCGCCGCCTCGACCGAGAGGGCCATGACCAGGTTCTTGGGCGCATGGAACTGTTCCCAGTCCCGCTCTGCGGCGAAGGCCTTGAGGCGTTGCTGGAGATCGGCGAGAGACGGCTTCTCGGTCATGGGTTCGGACCTTTCCGGAAAGGGGACGGGGAACGGCGCCGGGGCAGCGGATGCCGGTACCCCGGAAGGCATTTCGGATGCCGCGCCGCCGGCATCCGTCAACGAATGCGTGCGTTACGGGTACGGCTGCGGTTCAGCGGGTTTCCTCGCCGCTCGGCTCCGGTTTGGGCAGCCCGGCGGCGGCACCGCGGACGGCGGCTTCCAGGGCCATGTCACGCCGGTTGAGTTGCAGACAGTACCAGTCGTCGATGCCGATGATCTGGCGATGACCTTCGAGATATTCGATCAGCAGTGCCCGGCGACGGCGCCCCTGGTACAGCAGCAGGCGCACCTTCATCAGCTTGCCGGTGCGATTCACATACCAGGAACCCGGCACGGGTTCTTGCGCACTGAACATGTCCTCACCCCCTGAACGACGTGTTCTTGTGCCATCGAGTGTACCAGAATCCGGCGCGGCGAAAAGCCGGCCGGTTCACCCTCTCCGGCGGGGCTCATTCGTCGGTCACGCAGCCCTCGGAGGCCGATTTCACCAGCTTGATGTACTTGTGCAGCGTGCCACGGGTGGCCTTCAGCGGCGGCGCCTCCCAGGTGGCGCGGCGCTCGGCCAGCTCGTCGTCGGACAGATCCACACTCAGGGACTTGGTCTCGGCATCAATGGTAATGATGTCGCCGTTGCGGACCAGGGCGATGGGGCCGCCCTCCTGGGCCTCGGGCACCACGTGGCCGATGATGAAGCCGTGGGAGCCGCCGGAGAAGCGGCCGTCGGTGATCAGGGCCACGTCCTTGCCGAGGCCGGCGCCCATGATGGCCGAGGTGGGCGTGAGCATTTCGGGCATGCCGGGGCCGCCCTTGGGGCCCTCGTAACGGATGATGACCACCTCGCCCTTCTGAATCTCGCCCTGTTCGAGGCCGGCCAGCATGTCCTCCTCGCAATCGTAGACCCGCGCGGGGCCCGAGAAGCGCAGGCCTTCCTTGCCGGTGATCTTGGCCACCGAGCCGCCGGGCGCCAGATTGCCCTTGAGGATCTGGATGTGGGCGGTTTTCTTGATCGGCTGCTCCACCGGCAGGATCACCTTCTGGCCCTCGGCCAGCCCCGGCAGATCGGCCAGGTTCTCGGCCACGGTCCTGCCGGTGACGGTCAGGCAGTCGCCATGGAGGAAACCCTTCTCCAGCAGGTATTTCATCACCGCCGGGGTACCACCGACGTTGTGCAGATCCTCCATCACATACTGGCCCGAAGGCTTGAGATCGGCGATGAAGGGCACCCGATCGGAGACGGCCTGGAAGTCGTCGATGGTCAGCGGCACGTCCACGGCACGGGCCATGGCGATCAGGTGCAGCACCGCATTGGTGGAGCCGCCCAGGGCCATGACCATGACCATGGCGTTCTCGAAGGCCTCGCGGGTCATGATGTCGCGGGGGCGGATGTCGTTCTCCAGCAGATGGCGGATCGCCTTGCCGGCCTCGTGGCATTCCTTGATCTTGTCGGCGTCCACCGCCGGCGTGGAGGAGCTGTAGGGCAGGCTCATGCCCAGCGCCTCGATGGCCGAGGCCATGGTGTTGGCCGTGTACATGCCGCCGCAGGCGCCGGGGCCGGGGCAGGCATGCTCGACGATCTGCTCGCGCTCCTCGTCGTCGATCTTGCCGGCCAGGTATTCGCCGTAGCTCTGGAAGGCGGAGACGATGTCCAGGGTCCTGTTTTGCCAGTGGCCGGGCTTGATGGTGCCGCCATAGACCATCAGCGCGGGACGATTGAGCCGGCCCATGGCGATCATCACGCCGGGCATGTTCTTGTCGCAGCCCGGAATGGAAATGTTGGCGTCGTACCACTGGGCGCTCATCACCGTCTCGATGGAATCGGCGATGATGTCCCGCGACTGCAGGGAGAAACTCATGCCGTCGGTGCCCATGGAAATGCCGTCGGAGACGCCGATGGTATTGAAGCGCATGCCCACCAGCCCCGCCGCGGTGACGCCTTCCTTCACGTGGGCCGCCAGGTCGTTCAGATGCATGTTGCAGGTGTTGCCTTCCCACCAGACGCTGGAAATCCCCACTTCCGGCTTGCGGATCTCCTCCGGCGTGAGACCGGTGCCATAGAGCATGGCCTGGGAGGCGCCCTGGGAACGTGGCTCGGTGATGCGGGAACTGTAGGGATTCAGCTTCTTCTTGGACATGGGGATTCGGCTCCACGAAGGGGTAAACGGTGAGCCGCGCAGTATAGCAAATGGGTAGCGGGTGGCTGGTAGCGGGTAGCTGGGAAAGGCGTTTGTTTGGCAACTTCGAAAAAGTGAGTGCCGGATTTCAGGTGCATCCCTGTCTGCAGGATTCCAGGAATCACCCGCTTCTACCCAAAGAAGATCTGTCCCGATCCCCGCCTTTCCCAGCCACCCGCCACCCGTCCCCGGCTACCCGCAACCACGTCACAAAACGCGCCGAAAACCGTCAATTCCGCCCGCCGGCTGCCGATATGTCCCTTGTTCAGGCGGGACAGCAGGCTTGCGGAAAGCTATGCTATAACAGACCCTTGCAACAACAACCGAAGAATCCATCTTACCTGGGGGAAACCGCGTGCAGCGTCGTCCGAATTCCATCTTCCGGATGTGGCTGGCCCTGCTCTGGCTCGGGTTGCCGGCCACGGGCGCGCTGGCCAACATTCCGCAGGACGCCACGTGGATCAACCAGCGGAACCAGTTCCAGGAAGCCGAGAAGGCCCTGCGCAAGGGCCGGCTGCAGACCTATCGCCGCCTCGAGCGGCGCCTGCGCGATTATCCCCTGCACGTCTATCTGGAATATGCCGAGCTGACCCGGCGACTCGATCACACCCCGCCGAAGAAGGTGCAGGCCTTCCTGCGCCGTCATGCCGACACCCCGCTGGCGGTGCGGCTGCAGAAACGCTGGCTCTACAGCCTGGCCCGTCAGGGCCGCTGGCAACTGCTGGTGGACAACTTCACCACCACCGACAGCCGCCGGCTGCTGTGCCACTACGCCCGCGGCCTGCTGGAGACCGGCCAGCCCGAGCGTGCCTGGGCGGTGATGGAAGGCCTGTGGCACACCGGCCGCTCGCTCCCGCCCCAGTGCGATCGACCATTGAAGGCCTGGCGCAGGGCCGGCCGGCTCACCGAGGAACTGGTGTGGGAGCGCATTCGCCTGGCCATGAACCGCGGCAACGTGCGCCTGGCCCGCCATCTGGCCGGCGATCTGCCGAAGGATCAGCGCTACTGGGTGGAAATCTGGGCCAAGGTCCGCCGGGATCCGGCATTCGTGGCCGAGGTCAACGCGCACTTCATCGGCCGGGACCGACCGGCCGTGCTGGACGACATCACGGTCTACGGACTGCGGCGTCTGGCCCGGCGCGAGCCGCTGGAGGCCGCCCGTCTGTGGCAGAACCTGAAGCGGCAACACCGTCTGCCGGCCGCCGAGCGGGAGCGCATCGAGAGCCGCCTGGCGCTGGCCCTGCTCAAGTCCCGCGAGCCGGAGGCGCGTGCCCTGCTCGAGAACCTGGAACTCTCGGACCAGGACGAACGGGTCGTCACCCTGCACTTCTTCGCCGCCGTGCAGGACCAGGACTGGGACACCGCCCTGGAATGGCTGGAACGACTGAGCGTGTCCCGCCAGCACACCGACCAGTGGCGCTACTGGCGTGGCCGGGTGCTGGAAGGCATGGGCCGGCTGGAGGAGGCCCGCTCCATCTACATCATGAACGGCGAGAACCGGGGCTACTACAGTTTCCTGGCGGCGGATCGCGCCGGCTATCGTTATCAGTTCGCCCACGTGCCTCTGCGCTATCGCCCCGCAGAGCTGGCCGACATCGAGCAGCATCCGGCCATCCTGCGTGCCCGTGAGCTGTACGCCATCAAGCGCCTGGCGGATGCCCGGCGGGAATGGAACTACGCCATCGAGCGCCTGGACACGCCGAACCTGCTGCGCGCGGCCAAACTGGCCGACGAATGGGGCTGGCACGACCGGGCCATCACCACGCTCGCGCGCGCACGGTACTGGGACGATCTCGAATTGCGCTTCCCGCTGGCCCACCAGCAGGAAGTGGTGCGCGAGGCGCAGCGGCAGCGGATCAACCCGGCCTGGGCCTTTGCCATCATTCGCCAGGAAAGCGCATTCACCCCCGACGCCCGTTCCAACGCCGGCGCCCTGGGCCTGATGCAACTTTTGCCCCGCACCGCCCGCAGCATGGCCCGCTCCATGCGCCTGCGCCGCCCCCGCTACCGGGATTTGCTCGACTCGGAGACCAACATCCGCCTCGGCATCCGCTATCTGCGCCAGGTCCAGGATCGCTATGACGGCCATCCGGTCCTGGCCACGGCCGCCTACAACGCCGGCGCCCGCAACGTGCGCCGCTGGCTGCCCGAGGCCGGGAACGTGGCGGCCGACGTGTGGATCGAAACGGTTCCCTTCAGCGAAACGCGCGATTACCTGAAGCGAGTACTCACATACACCGTGATTTACGAACAGCGCCTGGGCAAGGATCCGGTCCCTCTGTTGCAACGGATGCGCCCGGTACCGGGCACGGGCACCACCACCGCCCGTCGGGAAGCCGCACCCCCGGGCCGGCCAGGCTGATCCATCCCGCCGCCCGCCAACACCTCCACGGTCACCCGCCCGTCAGGCGACCCGCCGTTCGGGTTTCGTGACGCCGTCTGCAGAATCGATCATCACGCACACGGAGAATTCAAGACCGGCGAAATGCCGCCGATAGAAAAAGGGTCTTCCCCTGTCACGTTTGCTGGAGATCGCTTCCATGAACCTGCTGATTCTGTTTTCCCTCGGCATCGTCCTGTTCCTGGCCGGCTACCATTTCGGCAACACCATGGGTCGCACCCATTTCATCCGCCAATACCTCGACGAGACGCGCCGGCGCCGCTGATCGGCAGCCATTTCCGATCGGCCGGAACCCTTCCGGCCGATGCTTTCCACCTTCCCGATCGCTTTTCTGCGATATTCCTGCCCAAAGATACGTCTGATTGCTCCCAGTAACACGATAATTCAATAAGTTATCGTGCTTTCTTGATATTTTGCTTGAGATGGAATATATCTCTGGGCAGAACCCGCCTTTTCCTGATGTCACGAATAATAATCAATAAGTTACATTATTTTCTTTACAAACTACTTTAAGTTTGCTAAATATGTAACTGTATTCTTGAGGAGGAAAGGCCATGAATGAAGAAGAACTGCCCGTCTACGAGGTCGAGGAACTTTCTCTGGAAGACGCCATTCTGCTGATGGCCAGCGAACAGGAAAAACACCAGGGCGATTTCCGCAACAGTTCGGAACGCCTGCTGCTGCAGATGGCCGGCTGAAGGACCGGCACCGATCACCCCTCGACGCATGCGGATTCTCCGGAATCCGCCTCTGCGTCACCTCATCAACGCAAAAACCCCGGCCAAGTCCGGGGTTTTTGCGTGAAGGGTTGTCCCGTTCCGCCTTGCGGCGGCCTCGGATCTGCCGGGGCCGCTCAGCGTCGGCTGCTGGTCAGGGCTTCGAGAATGCGATCCTCGGCGGCAATGCGATCGGCCAGTACTTCGCCCAGGAACGACAGATCCCGATCCAGGGCGGCGGTGTCCTCCACCCGGCTCTCGCCATCGTACTTGTCGTTGAAGTCGAGGATGTGCCGTGTCAGCTCGGTGATGCGCGGATAGACCTCGGCCGCGGCAACCTTCACGGCCTGGCGACGCTCGGTCCCTTCCTCGATGAACCGATAGAGCTGGAAATGGGCGCTGGCCGTGTAGTCCACCAGCGTCTCGCAGAACTCCTGCAGCAGCGCCTCGGTCTCCTCGCCGGGCTCGAACGGGCGCAGACCGATGAGTTGCGAGAACAGCACCAGCGTGCGGGTACGGGTCTCGATCAGGGTATGCAGCTTCTTGAGCGAATCCGCTCGACGTTCCGCCACTTCCTGTGCACCCACGTGCGACCTCCTGGTAATGGTTTCCATTGCTCCGGCCCAACTATGCCCTGCCTGTGCTGCCGGCGCAAGCCACGGCAAAGGTCATATGGCATGCACCCACAGCGGCAAGCGAGTGGCGGCTTCCCGCAGGCAGGCTTCCTGGGCGCGATAGTCGACCTGATGCCGCGCCACGGCCTGCCAGAAGGCCGGCGAATGGTTCAGGTGCAGGGTATGGCACAGCTCGTGGACCAGCAGATAGCGCACCGCGTCCGGCGGCAGGAACAGCAGGTTGCGGTTGAGGCTGATGTGGCCCCGCGCCGAGCAGCTGCCCCAGCGGCTGCGCTGGCCGCGAATGCCCACACTGCGGTAGCGCAGGCCCGTCTCGGCGCTCACTTCCGCCAGCCAGTCCGGCAACACGGCCCGGGCCCGCCGCTGCAGCCACTGCCGCAGGGCCCTGCCGACGGCCGTATCGTCCGCCTCGGCCGCCAGCCGCAGGGTTCGCGCCTGCGGCATGGCGTGGAGGATGCGGGCGGCACCGGGCCGGTAGTGCACCTGCCAGTGCTCGTCGATGGCCGCCAGCCGGATTTCGCGGGGCCGCAGGCCGCCGCCGTGGGGATCGGCCTCTCGCTGGCGCGCCTGCCGTGCCTGCATGTCCCGGATCCAGTCGGCCCGACGGGCCAGGATCGGGGCCAGTGCCGTCTCGTCGAATCCCGGCGGCACGGTGATCACCAGTTCGCCGTGCGGGGTTACCCGCAGGCGCACGTGGCGGGCGCGATGATGGACGCGCAGGCGATAGGAAAGGGGCGACGGGTCGGACATGGACTTTGCACGGCTCGGGATCGCCCGGCACGATAACAGACCTGCCCCGTTCCGGTATACTGTGCGCCTGCTCCGAACGCCCGCCCTTCTCCCATGACGCCCGAACTGCTGCTGCCGGCCGGCACCCTGCGCAACCTGCGTTACGCCTTCGCCTATGGCGCCGATGCCGTGTATGCCGGCCAGCCGCGCTACAGCCTGCGCGTGCGCAACAACGACTTCGATCTGGCCAACCTGGCCACCGGCATCGACGAGGCCCATGCGGCGGGCAAGCGCTTCTTCGTGGCCTCCAATCTCATGCCCCACAACGCCAAGCTGCGCACCTACCTGGACGACATGGCGCCGGTCATCGAGCTGGGGCCCGACGCCCTGATCATGGCCGATCCCGGGCTCATCATGCTGGTGCGCGAGCGCTGGCCCGACGTGCCCGTTCATCTCTCGGTGCAGGCCAACACGGTGAACTGGGCGGCGGTGAAGTTCTGGCAGTCGCTGGGGCTGTCGCGGGTGATCCTGTCGCGGGAACTGTCCCTCGACGAGATCGCCGAGATCCGCGAGCGCTGCCCCGACATGGAGCTGGAGGTGTTCGTGCACGGCGCCCTGTGCATCGCCTATTCGGGGCGCTGCCTGCTCTCCGGCTACTTCAATCACCGCGATCCCAACCAGGGCACCTGCACCAACGCCTGTCGCTGGGAATACAAGGTGCATCCCGGCGTCGAGGACGCCAGCGGCGACGTGCAACGTCTCGACTTCGACGTGATGACCGCCATGCAGACACCCGAGGCCTTTCCCGAGGTCACCGCCCGTCATCCGCTGGCCGATCGGGTCTATCTCATCGAGGAAGCGACCCGGCCCGGCGAACTGATGCCGGTGATGGAGGACGAGCACGGCACCTACATCATGAACTCGCGGGATCTGCGCGCCATTCGCCACATCGAACGGCTGGTGGCCATGGGCATCGATTCGTTCAAGATCGAGGGTCGCACCAAGTCCCACTACTACGTGGCCCGCACCGCCCAGCTCTACCGTCAGGCCATCGACGATGCCCTGGCCGGCCGGCCCTTCGATCCGTCCCTGCACGCCCGCCTCGAGGGCCTGGCCAATCGCGGCTATACCGACGGCTTCTATGAACGCCATCCGCCGCAGGACTACCAGAACTACCTGCAGGGTCATTCCGGACGCTATGCCCAGCGTTTCGTCGGCGAGATCCTCGACTACGATGCCGGCACCGGTCTTGCGCACGTGCTGGCCAAGAACCGCTTCGCCATCGGCGATCGCCTGGAAGTGATCACGCCCGCGGGCAATCACGAACGGGTGATCGAGCACATCGAGGGGCTCGACGGCCAGCGCCGGGCGATCGTTCCCGGTGGCGGACACGAAGTGCGCATTCCCCTGCCCCCCGGCGACTATACCCTCGGCCTGCTGGCCCGTTTCGAAGCACCGGACTGAAGTCATGCGTCGGGCAAGACGCTGTCCGGCCACCTTCATTCATCATTCGCGTCGGGTTTCGCCTCGGTCCGTCAGTCTTCGACAATAACCCTGTTCGACACGCGGCAATGTAGAACGTAAGTCATAAAGCCGCGCATGTTGAACCCCCGTTTGCCGAAGAAACCGGCACTTGCCACGCCTTCTTCAGGACTTTCCTCAAGTCCCTGACGCGGTCGCCGTTATACTGGCGAAGACGTTTGGAGAAGGCATGGATTTCATCGGCGCCAAAGATCTGTTTCTGGCCATCGATCAGGGGGGACATGCCAGTCGCGCCCTGGTCTTCGACATCGAAGGCAACGTTCGGGCTTCCGCCTATCACGAAGTGGAAGCCGAACGCCGCGAAAACGGTTTCGTGGAATACGAGCCCGGTCCCCTGCTCGCGTCTTTGCACGACGTGATCGAATCGGTGCTGATCAAGCTCGGCGAGGATCGCCGGCATGTGGTGAGCGCGGGACTCGCCACGCAGCGCGCCAACGTGATGTGCTGGGACCGCCTTACCGGACGCGCCATCGGCCCGGTGATCAGCTGGCAGGATCGCCGGGGCCGGGAACAGGTGGCCCGACTGGCCCAGCACAGCAAGTTCGTACACGCCCGTACCGGCCTGTTCCTGTCACCCCACTACGGCGCCAGCAAGATTCACTGGTGCCTCGAGAACATTCCCGAGGTATTCAAGGCGCTGCAGGAGGACCGCCTCGGCTACGGCCCGATGGCGGCCTGGCTCACCTGGCAGCTCACCCGCAAGGAGCCGGTGGTGGCCGACGTGGTCAACGCCAGCCGCACCCAGCTCCTGTCCCTGGAAAGACTGGACTGGGACGAGGCCCTGCTGGATCTGTTCGACATTCCCGCCGAACCCCTGCCCCGCTGCGTGCCCAACCTGCGCGAGTTCGGGCGCCTGACCCACGCCCACGACGTGCCCCTGCACCTGGTGACCGGCGATCAGTCCGCGGCCCTGTTCGCCTACGGGGAACTGCAACCGGACACGGCGTACATCAATACCGGTACCGGCGCCTTCGTCTCCCGCCCTTCGGGGCCGGCCCGGCTCTATGGCCGGCGCCTGTTGACCAGCGTCATTCATCACACCGGGGAACAGACCGAATACGTGCTCGAAGGCACCGTGAACGGCGCCGGCGCCGCCCTCGAATGGTTTGCCCACGCTTTCGAGATTCCCGACCTCACCACCCGACTGCCCGCCTGGCTGGCCCAGACGGTCGGCTCGCCCGCCCTGTTCCTCAACGGCATTTCGGGGCTCGGTTCACCGTTCTGGATCCCCGACTTTCCCTCCCGCTTCCTGGGTCCGAAGGAACTGCACCTGCGGGCCGTCGCGGTGGTGGAGAGCATCGTCTTCCTGCTGGCCGCGAATCTCGCCGAGATGCGCAAGCTCGCCTCGCCACCGGAACAGATCCAGATCACCGGCGGCCTCGCCCACCTCGACGGCCTGTGCCAGCGCCTGGCCGATCTCGCCGGCCTGCCCGTGTACCGGCCGAAGGAATGCGAAGCCACCGCCCGCGGCATCGCCTTCCTGCTCGCCGATCGCCCCCGCCACTGGCCCGAGGAATCTCCCGGCGACTGGTTCCAGCCCAGCCCCAGCCCGGAACTGCAGGCAACCTATCACCGCTGGCTGGCGGCGATGCTGGGAACGATGAGGAAAGCGGGGGACTAGGAACT
>Ga0256832_1003123_pt1 | contig 11268 bp, 12 predicted proteins | sample 134614metaG_FD_190534 | JGI IMG/M metagenome (GOLD analysis project Ga0256832, IMG submission 190534) | Hydrothermal vent microbial communities from Lau Basin, Pacific Ocean - 134-614 | ecosystem: Environmental > Aquatic > Marine > Hydrothermal vents | place: Pacific Ocean: Lau Basin | collected...
CTAACGAGATTATATCTTTTATTTTTTCCTGCTGAATGTTGAGAAACTGCAGACTGTTGTCCCTGCCTAACACTCCTAATATCTGGATTTTCAGCTTGTGGTCTGTTGAGGGGCTGTTCAGTATCTTTAGAAGAAGCGATGTGTCTTTCTGCAGAGGTATTTCTGTCTGAACTGTCAGCATTCCACCTTTCATTCTGAGAACAACACCGCCGGTTGGCAGAATGTCTATAACCTCAGCTTTTACAGTTTCTCCGGCTTTTAAGTGTATTGATTTCCCAAGTGGTTTTACTATCTGGAAGTACTCATAGTTTGATATAAGAGGTTTAAAATTTATCATAACTCTCTCCAGAGAGCTTAGAAAAACACTCTACTTTTTGTACACCTTCCTTTTGAAAATATCTTTAGGTGAGGCAACCCTGTCAATAAAAAGTTTTCCTATAAGGTGATCCATCTCGTGCTGTATAACGACCGCTTCAAAACCTTCAGTATCAAATGTTATTGTATTACCGTTAATGTCCTCAGCCTCAACCTTTATCCAGTAATGCCTCTTTACATTTCCTGTAAAGTCAGGAACAGAGAGACAGCCTTCCCTTATTATTATCTCGCCGTCGTGGGCTATTATTCTTGGATTTGAAAGGATCATCAGTCCGTGGTTTGTTTTGTTGTATTTGTGCTTGTACTGTGAGGCATCAACGATTATCGTCTGGATATGTTTATTTACCTGAGGGGCTGCTATGCCTACCCCTGCAGGTGAGTTTTTCATTGTGTAAAGGAGATTGTCAACAAACTCTTTAAACTCCTTACCAAAATCAACAACAGGCTCAGAAACCTTTTTCAGCCTTTCATCGGGATATGTCAGTATCTGAAGTTTTTCCATCACATCTCCACGCTTTCAACCTTTTCAATAGAAATATCAATATTAAGCTCGTCCTTTAATCTTTCAATGTCAGGGGTTATTTCTTCTTCTTTTAAACCTGCAGGAAACTCAATCTGGGCTATAAGAACATAAATCTCCGGACTTTTTTCTGTCCTAAGATCGGCTATGTTTATATTTTTGTCAGCAAGTAGTTTTGCAACCTTGTAAACAATGCCCGGTTTGTCTGCACCGTAAACAACAAGGTTGTAAATATCCCCTATCTCCCTTTTTCCTTCGTAAACCTCCTGCGGTATCTCCCTTATGTTTATAAGAAGACCTTTTTCTTCCTCAACCTTTCTGAACTTTTCCTTCAGCTGTTCTTGAGATATCTCTTTTTCTGTTGTGACTATGAGCATAACGGCAAACTCATTGTTCAGCCTTGTCATTGAGGAATCCTCTATATTAAAGCCCTCCTCATAAAGAACCTTCGCTATATCTGCGACAATTCCCGGTCTGTCTTCTCCCACTGCTGTTATAACAAAATGTTTCATAACTCCTCCTCAGATTCTATCTCCTCAATGTATGCCCTGTAATCGTCTGCTGTCATAAGATCTTCAAGCTCAGAAGGGTCTGACATCTTCATCTCATACAGCCAGCCTTCTCCGTAAGGGTCTGTGTTAACAAGGCTTGGGTCATCTTTTAGATCATCATTGATTGATATTACCTTTCCTGTAAGAGGTGAGAATACATCAATCGCTGCTTTTACAGACTCAATAGAGGCAACCTTATCTCCAGACTCCACCTCTGAATCCACCTGAGGAAGCTCAACATAAACAACATCGCCAAGCTGGTGCTGTCCGTAATCTGTTATCCCAACTACTGCGTCATCACCTTCTGCCTTCACCCAGAGATGTTCCTTTGTATAAAAAAGCCCATCAACTATTCTAAAATCCTGTGCTGCCATCACAGCCCTCCTGTTTTATGATTTAAAATAATATTAACATTAATATTATAGATTAGGCACGGAGTTTTGAATGGCAATAAAGGAGAATGTTGAGAGAATAAAACAGACTATAAAAGAAACAGCTTTAAAAGTGGGCAGAGATCCTGAGGATATAATTCTTCTGGCTGCATCAAAAACCCAGCCTGCTGAAAAAATAGTTCAGGCTTATCAGGCAGGTATAAGATATTTTGGGGAAAACAGAGTTCAAGAAGGTATAAAAAAGATTGAACAGCTTGAAGATCTTAAGGACATTCACTGGCATCTCATTGGAGGACTTCAAACAAATAAGGCAAAGTATGCTGTAAAATATTTTGAGCTTATACACTCCCTTGATAGGGAAGCCCTTGCAGATGAGCTGGATAAAAGGGCAGGGAAAATAGGAAAAGTTCAGGAAGTTCTTATAGAGGTAAATGTGGGAGAGGAAGAAACAAAATACGGGGTAAAGCCTGAAAATCTGGAAAGATTGTTTGAATACTCATTAAAAAAAGAAAATCTAAAAATCTCAGGTCTTATGTGTATCCCTCCTTATTTTGAGGACAAAGAAAAATCAAGACCTTATTTTGTGAAACTGAGGCAGATGAGGGACAGGTTAGAAGAGATATTTAAAGTAAAACTTCCCCACCTTTCAATGGGTATGTCCCACGATTTTGATGTTGCCGTTGAAGAAGGAGCAACGATTGTAAGGATCGGAACGGCAATTTTTGGGGAGAGAAGCCCCTGAAAGGGGCATCAGTTTAGCTTTCTATCAAGCTCCTCCTGTATCATTTGGGCTGCCTTAACAGGATCAGGTTCAACCATAAACCTGCCGCCTAAGATATCCTCAAGATCTCTGGTTAAAAGTCTTGTAAGTGCCGGACCTCCAACAATTGGGGGAACAGGATTAACGTATGTGTTTATTCCCATCGCAACAGCAAGGAGACCGTCTATATATGCATCGTTGTTGTAATACTCTGGAGCTGCTGCAACAACAGGAAGCTGGCTTGGATCAACCCCAAGGTATTCAGAGAGGGCAAGTATAAGATGGATCATTCTCCCTGTATCCAGACATGATCCAAAATTTAAAACAGGGGGAATATCAAGGATTTTGCACACACCTTTAAGCCCCTCACCTGCAAACTTTTCTACAGCCTCCCTGTTTGTAAGTCCTTCAGCCTGAGCCAGAGAGGAAGCACACCCTGTTATAAGAACAAGAATGTCTCTCTTTAAAAGCTCTTTAACGAACTCATAAGTAAAAGTTCCGTGTCCGTTTTTCATGGTAGTGCAGCTGACGAGACCGACTACACCTTTTATGGCTCCGTTCTCTATCGCCTCAAGGAGAGGATCCGGAGTTCCCCCTAATATGTTGAGAAGACTTTCAACACCAAATCCGGCTATGTAAGGTGTTTTTTTGTCTGGTATATGTATAGGGTATGTTTTTCTTCTGTTTTTGTAAGCCTCTATAGACAGGAGTATCAGTTTTTCTGCCTGTTTCTCAACAATCTCAGGATCGTATATAACAGACTGATCAACAGGAATATCTCTTAACCTTACGACAGATGAAACAGGTATCAGTTTTGTATGGAGCTTCACCTTCTGGACGAGATCTCCAAGACCGGGAGCAGCACAGTTTTTGTCCATTAAAAATGCATCAACAGCCCCTGTGGCTGCAACAAACTCCTGTGTCAGCCAGTTTCCTACCTGACCGTCAAGATATTTTGCTATTTCAGGTCTCTGGAGCATTTCCTGACCTGTACACAGACTTCCGTAAACCTTTATTCCTTTAGCTCCTGCCTCTTTTGCCTTTTTCTGGAATTTTTCCTCCTTAGCCATTCTTGCAACTACAGACCCCATCCAGGGAACATGTCCGTGAACAACTATGTTTACATAATCTTTATCAAGAACACCTATGTCGGCGTATCCTTTTGTTATGTCTGGAGATCCGAATATGATGTCTCTTATTATGGTTGTTGCTATATTTGCCAAAAATCCAGCAGAAAGACCGAGCCTTAATGCAGACAGCGAAAGATCCATAAAGTCTGTATCTATGTTAGGCATAACCTTTGCCCCTGCCTCATGGCTCTCAAATATGTATCCTCCCGGAAGTATCCCCAGAGCTTCCCATTTTTTTACCCTGCTTTCAGGTGCAAGTTTTTTTACTATGTCCAGAGGTTCATTTATATCTTTCATAAACTCCCTTTCAAGGTATTCGGCTATTCTGCCTATTATCTGTCTGTCTGTTCCCTCAGTGCTCAGCTCAAGCTTTTCAGCAAACCAGATCATCTTTTTTCTGTCCTTTACGGTAAATGGTGATTTTCCCTCTGCTACAGCCTTCAAAGTTTTTAATGTTGTTTTAAAGTCGTGTGTGTATGCAGCCCCACCTTGGTTAACAAGCCTAAGAAGGTTTCTTGCTGCAAGACCGTCAGCATCTATCCCACATTTCCCCTTTGGTGCTCTTCTTTTTATTCTGCAGGGACCGTCAGGACAAAGCGTACAGCACCTTCCCTGCTCACCAAAATAACAGATAGCCCCCTGCCTTTTTACCCTTTCAAAAAATGTGTGTCTGTAGCCCATAGATCTCAAAAATGAGTGCATCTCCTTAACTGAGTCATGGGCTGTAATACAGTAATCACAATTATTTCCCATTTTTTTAACCTCCCTTTTGCCTAAGATTTATGCAGAAAATATAGTATTTGCATATTCATTGTGCATATCTTTCTGTATTTTCTGATTTTTTAGAGAATTTCCTATTTTTTACCAGATTATTCAGCAAGAGATATGCCAAAAATGTTGTAAAAGGGATTTATGTTGTATAACTTATTTGAGTAGGAGGTGGAGATGAAAAAGCTGATTTTGCTTTTTTTCTTGAGTTTTGCACTATTTTCCCGGGGTGATGTGGTTGTTGGAAGCTGGAGTGATCCTGTAAGTCCCGTGATGGCAGATTATGTAAAAAGGCTTGTGAAAGAGGCTGAAAAAAAGAAAGCCAAGCTGATCGTTCTGAAACTTGACACTCCCGGAGGACTTGAGTCTGCAATGAGAGATGTAATAAAAAGCATGATGAACACGTATATTCCGTTTGTTGTTTATGTGTACCCTTCAGGGGCAAGGGCTGCATCTGCCGGAGCTATCATAACTGTGTCAGCTGACATAGCTGCCATGGCACCGTCAACAAACATAGGCTCTGCCTCGCCTGTCCAGATGACAGGTAGAGATGTAGATGAGACGATGAAAAAAAAGATTGTAAATGATATGGTCGCCTTTGTCAGATCAATAGCAGAAGAAAAAGGCAGAAACACAAAACTGATAGAGCAGATGATAACAAAATCATTAAACCTGTCTGCTAAGGAAGCATTGAAAAAAGGTGTGATAGATGTTGTGGCTGAAGATCTTGAGGATCTTTTGAAAAAAATAAACGGAAAAACAGTAAAAAAGATGAATGCCCAGATAAAGATAAATATCAGCGAAAATGAAAAGATTGTAAAGGTAGAAAAAGGGTTCAGGGAAAAACTTCTTTCAATACTTGCCAACCCAACCCTCGCCTATCTTTTGCTGATGATAGGTTTTTACGGCATATTTTTTGAGCTTTACAACCCGGGATCTATCATACCTGGGGTTGTTGGAGCTATCTCCATACTTCTTGCCCTTTATGCCCTGAATACGATAGATGTAAACTGGCTGGGAGTTCTCCTTATTATTCTGGGAATACTGTTTTTTGTTCTTGAGCTGATAACGCCTACATTCGGTGCCCTTGCTGTAAGCGGTGTTATAGCACTGCTTATAGGCTCTATAATACTAATTGACCCTTCTTCACCTTACGGAGACATACCCCTCAAGGTAATCATTCCGGTTGTTATTTTCAGTGCGGTGTTCTTCCTTTCGGTGGCATTTTTAGGTCTTAAAGCCCAGATGAGAAAAAGCATCACAGGAAAGGAGGGAATGATAGGGAAAATAGGTGTTGCCGAAACTGATATTAACTTAGAAGGAAAGGTATTTGTCGAAGGTGAGATATGGGACGCTTACTCAGACACACCTGTAAAAAAAGGTGATAAGGTAAAAATTATTTCTGTGGAGGGGTTAAGATTAAAGGTAGTAAAAGTCTGAAAAGGGAGCTTGATTTTAAGGTTTCAAAGCCTTTTACCGTTGGAGCAGAGCTTGAGGTTCAGCTTGTTGACAGGGATACCTTTTCCCTTTCTGATTCTTCGGAAATCGTTCTTCAAAATTTACCATCGGAGTTGAAAGGGGTTGTCCAACCTGAAGTTTTAACATCTATGGTGGAAATAGTAACTCCTGTGTGCGAAAAGCCAGATGAGGTTGTGTATTATATAAAAAAATCTTTACAAGAAATAGACAGAATTGGTGAAGATTATGGATTTAGAGTTTCTGCTCTTGGAACCCATACTTTTGCAAAAAAAGAAGAAACCAATATAACAGCAAAAGAGAGATACCTTAAACTTCTCCAAGAACTTCAGATACTTCTCAGACAGTTTCTTATATACGGTCTTCATGTTCATGTAGGTTTTCCTGACAAAGAGTTGGCAGTGAAGGCATACAACATGGTAATCAATTATCTGCCTGTCTTTCTGGGAATTTCTGCAAGTTCTCCGTTTTTTTACGGTGAATTTACAGGACTACACTCCTATAGAACAAAGATATTTGAACAGCTTCCGAGGGCAGGGATACCTGAATATTTTGATAATTTTTCACAGTTTGAGGATCTTTATTTTAGACTTCAGGAGGGGGGTTTTATAGAAAGTATTAAAGATATATGGTGGGATGTAAGGATACATCCGGATCTTGGCACAATAGAACTAAGGGTTTGCGATTCAAACCCTGAGATAGAAAGATTGGAGTTTATAATTGCTCTTTTTCAAGGATTATCTTTTTTGGCACAGGAATCAGATATTCCAAGGTTTTACCATCAGATACTTAAACAAAACAAATGGAATGCGACAAGATACTCCCTATCAGGAAAGTTTATAGACAAAGACAGAACTACAACTATAAAAAGAAAAACATACAGTATAATTAATTACCTTCAAACGAGGGGTATTTTTAAAAGCCTTAAAACAGATAAAAGGATAGAAAAATTGAAAAAAATCTTAGAGAGGAAAACAGTTTCTGAAAAAATGATTATGGTTTATAAAAAAACAGGCGATATAAGAGTAGTTGAAAGCTTGGGTTTTGTTGAGACATGAAAGGTGTTATAGCAGCAGGAGATAAATTAACGGCTCAGGCAGGAGCATATATACTAAAAAAGGGAGGGAATGCTTTTGATGCAGCAATAGCTTCTTTGCTTGCAGCACCTCTTTCCGAACCTGCATTAACGAGCCTTGGGGGAGGAGGCTTTTTGCTCGCTGTTCAAAAAGGTACGTTGCCTGTTGTTTATGACTTTTTTGTTAATGTTCCCCCAAAAAGAGTTGATAACCCTGATTTTTACCCTGTTTATGTTGATTTTGGTTCTGCAGTCCAGGAGTTTCATATCGGATGTGGATCTGCTGCCATTCCCGGAATGATAGCAGGAATATACCGGTTATACAGAGAAAAGGCCTCTATGCCGATGGAAGAACTTATAAAACCAGCTTTTATTTATGCATCTAAAGGAATATACCTTTCAAAAATGCAGGCATCCTTTGTCAAACTCCTTGAACCTATTTTTATGGCAACCGAAGAGTCCAGAAAAATTTATGCACCTGAAGGAAAGCTTATAAATGAAAAAATTCTGTATAAAAATCCTGATTATGCCCAGTTTTTACAGAGATTTGCCACGGAAGGTTCATTGATATTTTATGAGGGGGAGATCGCTGACAGAATAGAAAAGCTGTGTGTAGAAAACAATGGACTAATTAGAAAAGAAGACCTTAGAAGGTATACTGTATCAGAAAAAGATCCTGTCTACTTTGAATTTAAAGGATACGATATTTTTGTAAATTCCCCGCCTTCTCCGGGAGGATTGCTCATAGCGTTCACGCTCAAGTTGCTACAAGACGAAGATTTAGGTAAGTTCGGCAGTATTTCCCATATATCTAAACTTGTTGAGTCTATGCACACAACTTATCTGTTCAGAAGGGAATATGTGGATAAAAATGTGCATAAAGAAGGGATTGAGCTTACACTGGAAGACAAAAATATACTTAAAATGTATGCAGGATTTTTTAAAAAAAGATTAAACCTGTGGGGAAATACTACTCATATTTCAATAATTGATAACTATGGTAATGCTGTAAGTACTACCACAACTAATGGGGAGGGTTCAGGATACATAATACCTGAAACGGGCATCATGCTGAATAATATGCTTGGAGAGGAAGACCTCAATCCTGAAGGTTTTTTCAAATGGCCTGCCTATGTAAGACTTCCATCTATGATGTCCCCTACAGCTGTTTTAAAAAATGATAATATAGAACTTATCTTAGGAAGTGCCGGTAGTAATCGTATAAGAAGTGCCATAATCCAGACAATTCTAAACAGATTGGTTTTTAATAAAAATATAAAAGAGGCTGTGGAATTACCTCGTATACATTACGAAAACCATACAGTTTTTATTGAACCGGGTTATTCATCTACAATAATAAGAAAATCAGAAGAGTTATATGAGACGGTTGTTTTTCAAGAGAAAAACCTCTTTTTTGGTGGTGTTCAGGCTACTACCGGTGATTTTGAAGGTGCAGGAGACCCCCGGAGGGGGGGATATGTAATAAAGATTGATTAATCAAATAATGCATTCACAAAAGCTTTTGCATCGAAAGGCTGGAGATCCTCTATACCTTCTCCAACACCTATAAATTTAATTGGTATTTTAAGCTCTTTGCATATCGGGATAATAGCCCCACCTTTTGCTGTGCCGTCAAGCTTTGTTATTACTATACCCGTTACATCTGTAGCCTGTTTGAAAACCTTTGCCTGATTGATTGAGTTTTGTCCTATAGTTCCGTCAAGAACAAGGATCGTTTCAACAGGTTGATTCGGCATCAATTTTTGAATAGTTCTTTTTATTTTCTGTAGCTCTTTTATTAAATGTTCTTTTGTGTGAAGTCTCCCTGCTGTATCAATAAGAACCAGATCATCTCCTCTGCTTTTTGCGGAATTTACAGCGTCATAAACAACAGCTGCAGGATCAGAACCGGGAGAATGTTTAACTATCCTTGCCCCTGATCTTTCAGCCCATACCTCAAGTTGATCAATGGCTGCAGCCCTGAAAGTGTCTGCAGCGGCAAGCACGACAGACTTTCCTTCCTTTGAAAACTGGTAGGCAAGTTTACCTACCGTTGTTGTTTTTCCGCTGCCGTTTATTCCCAGGAATAATATAACAGCCGGTTTTTCGTCTCCTAAGTTAAGCCTTCCTTCGCAGTTTTTTAAAATTTCATAAAGCTTTTCCTTCAGTAGCTCTTTAAGCTGCTGCCCATCTTTCAATTTTCTTCTTTTGCTTTCCTTTCTTAAAAAGTCCAGTATCTCTTCTGTAGCCTGTAGTCCAACATCAGCCTTAAGAAGAACCATCTCTATATCTTCAAAAAGCTCTTCATCAATTTTTCTCCCAAATGATATAGAGTTGAAAGACTCAACAAACTGCTTTTTTGTTTTTTCAAGACCTGTTTTTAATCTATCAAGCATAGACTTGAACATCTTTTACCTCACCATTAAATTTAGTAGTAGAATATTTTAACACTCTGCTTTGTTAATATTTAGGAGAAAAATTCCGATAATACAAAAAAAGGAGGGTAATATGAGGTTTGTATTAGGATTGGTTATCTCGGTGGTTTTATATACCTTTTCATTTGCCGAAACAACAACAACAGAACTTCTTGATGAGGCACAAAACTCAATAAAAGCTGCATTTGAAAGTGGATGTCCTACACTTGCACCATACGAGTATTATAAAGCTGAGACATACTACTATATAGCAAGGGAGGAAACCTCAAAACTGAACACAAAGGCAGGGAACGCTGCAGCAATGAAAGCTATAGAATGGGCTCTAAAAGCGATGGCTAAAAGATACGGGGAGGAATAAAGATGAGAAGAATACTGTTAACATTTCTTACAGCCGGTGTTGTATCAACGGGTCTTGCGGCTCAGGATCAACAGAAAATTAATCTTTTTGAAAAACAACTGCAGCAAGATGTTAAAATGCTAACCGAAAAGATACAGAAGCTTTACAGTCTTCATGTTAAAGAGTGTGCTCCATCTGAGATAGCAAAAGCAGAGGCTTTTATTGATGCTATAGATGGATTGAGTTATATAAACCCTGATACGGGGCAGATAGAAAGAACTGAAATAAAACCAATTGATAAAATCCTGTACAAAAACAAAGCAAAAAAATATATATCTCTTGCAAGGGAGAAGGTATATTCTGATCAGGACGGTGATGGAATTCCATGCTATCAGGAAATAGAGCAGGGAACAAACCCTTTTGAGTCTGAAAAAAAGGTTTCAAAAGCTGAGACAAAAAGGGAAAAAACAACCCAGCAGAAAACAGCAGTAAAGGAGAAAAAAGAAGGCTATCAGCCTTTAAAGCTCCATGCAAGGATACATTTTGATTTTGACAAATACAACATAAAAAAGGATTATCTTCCTTACCTTAATGTTATAACAAGGTATCTAAAAGCCCATGATGAGTTAAAAATAAAAATAGTTGGATACACAGACTCAATAGGAAGTAAGGAATACAACGATAGGCTTGCAAGAAAAAGGGCAGAAACGATAAAAAAATATCTTATAGATCACGGCATATCACCTGACAGGATAGAGATAATTGGTAAAGGAAAAGAGGATTATCTTTTTGATAACGATACATCCTTAAACAGGTTTACAAACAGAAGGGCTGAATTTTTTGTGATGGAACCTACAGAAGGTAAATAGGTGATTTGATGTGGCTGCAGGAAGAACGCATGATATTATAAATCTGTCTTTTCTTCCTGTGGCTGTTTACTACCTTCAGCCAGAAAACTTTGGCGGTTTTATTTCAGGATATATAATCGGTACTTTTTTTCTCTCCCCAGACAACGATATATACCATTCAAAACCAAACAGAAGATGGAAGGTGCTGAGATTTGTCTGGTATCCTTACACAAGGATATTTTCACACAGAGGGGTTTCACACCTGCCTGTCTTAGGATCTATTTTTAAACTTTTTTATCTAATTTTTGTGATTTTTACTGTTTTTTTGTTTATGCTGTTTTTGATTTATTTAATCCAGCCTGATCTTTTAAATAGATTTAGTTTTGAAGTTAATTTAGACAGTCTCCTCCTTATCTTAAAACACCCTTTCACGGTATCCTTTTTGATAGGTCTTCTACTTTCAGAAATTGTTCATATAGCCACAGATGTGTTATATTCAACAGCAAAGAGACTCAAACTGATAAGGTGAGGAATGAAGTTCAAATCTATACCCCTTTTTAAACTGTTTGGAATTCAGATCAACCTTGATTTTAGCTGGTTT
>Ga0256832_1003124_pt1 | contig 11268 bp, 2 predicted proteins | sample 134614metaG_FD_190534 | JGI IMG/M metagenome (GOLD analysis project Ga0256832, IMG submission 190534) | Hydrothermal vent microbial communities from Lau Basin, Pacific Ocean - 134-614 | ecosystem: Environmental > Aquatic > Marine > Hydrothermal vents | place: Pacific Ocean: Lau Basin | collected...
TAGATACCCTGCCTTTGGGGGATATCAATCCCAACACCCCGGTATTCCTCGGCGCGACGCCAGCAGCGACCTGTGAACCCGGTTGCGTAGGGACCAAACTTTCTGCTCCCTATGAGTTGCAGTGGACAGGATTGAGCGTGAATGCCGGTCAGAACCGCGATATTCAGGTAAGAGTGCGTTACGAAAGCGCTGATTTCACCCCCAACAGCAATGTAACCAACAGCTTTACAGCGGATGGTGTGCCCTTGGGAGCCACCAACAGCCAAAACTTTGGTACAGGTGATGCCACTCATACGGTAGTGACTTTTGTGCCTGATCCCACCCCTGCATTTGACAAGTCAGTGGGAGGTCCTGTTCCTGCGGCCATAAGCACAGTGCCGGACAATGGGCAGGAGTTCTACTACTACATGTACCCGAGAAACAGCGGTAATGTTGATCTGTTCAACATGGTTGTGGAAGATACCCTGCCTGCAGGCGTGGCCCTTACGGTTACTGACATTACCACAGGTAGTTACAACGGCTTGTCCGACTACGCAGCTGGCGTGGGTGTGCGTGTGGAGTACGAGCGGTCTGACCAGGTGGGAACCTGGATACTGCTTGGAACTTCTCCGGATACTTCCACCAACAGCCATTTTGCTCCTCCTGCATTGCCGGCAAATGTCTATATCAGCAAGATCCGGTGGTTGTATGGCACTGCGGTGCCAGGCATGGCGCCGAGCAGTTGGGGCAACCGCCCGAGAATTTATGCCAGGATCTATAATCCCGATGCTGCGGGAAATCCCGTGTCCGTGGGCGATCTGGTGCATAACTGCGCCGATTTGTTCAGTGAATATCCATCAGGCACCGCCCTGACGCCGCAAAATGATTGCGCGGATTTCAATGTCAGCGGGCCGTATGTGTATTTCCAGCCGGATAAGACGGATATGACCAACTCCGGCCCGTATTTTGCCGGTGATACCATCAACTGGCGCCTGCGCGCCCGTCTGCACAGCTATTCCAGCCAGGATCTGCCGCTGAACCAACTTGTCCTCACCGACCTGTTGCCCGTGGATCTGATCTATGCCGGCAACCAGACATTCGATGCAGGTACTGCTGGTGTGCCGGCGCCTGATGTGTTTGAGCAGATAGACAATTACCAGAATACGGGCCGCACTCTGCTGCGCTGGACCTGGACTTCTGCTGGCGATTTTCCACGCAACAGCTATGCGGATATCCGCTATGACACCACGGTTCGCAACGGGGCGCCTCTGGGTTCCCTGGGCAATACCTTTGGTATGCAGCACAATGCTCCCATAGGACAGCGTTGTTCCGGTTCGCCTATCAGCGACGTGCTGGATATGGATAACGACGGTGATACCACAGACATGCGTTGCACGCGAAACCGTACGGTGAACGTGCAAGCCGTGGCGCAACTGATATCCAGCAAAACCGTCAAAGCCAGCTGTGATGCGAACTTTGGCTCCAGCTCCAATGGCCAGCTACCGGGTGGAGCATTCCAGTACAAGATCGATGTCACCAATATCGGCACCGTACCCATGGAGAACTTCACGCTCATCGATATTCTGCCGTTTGTGGGTGATACGGGTGTGGTGGATACCCTGCCCCGGGGTTCCCAATGGACGCCATCACTGGTTGCGCCCATTGCGGCTCCGTCCGGTGTGACTGTCTCATACAGCACTTCCGGGAATCCCTGCCGGGGAGAAGTGGGTGGACCCACCAGTGGCTGTGACGCACCGAACTGGTCTACCGTTCCTCCCACGCCGATTTCCGATGTGCGTTCCGTCAAATTCGAGTTCACCGGCCCGCCGGCAATCTCCTATGACAAGCGGGAAATGATCCTCAACATGAAGGCTCCCGCAGGCATCAACTCTGGTGAGTTCGCCTACAATTCCTTCGCGTGGCGGGCTTACCGCAGCGATCTGGGAACTCCTTTGGGTGCTGAACCCAATAAGGTGGGTACAGATCTGGGGGCCTGCACAGGCGCGAGCCTCGGTGATTTCGTATGGATCGATACCAATGGTGATGGCATCCAGAACGATGGCCCCACAGGACTGAACAATGTTCAGATGTTCCTGTATGGGCCGGGTATGGATGGCGTGCCGGGTACTTTGGACGACGTGCAGTTGGGTACTACCCTCACCTCCATGGGGCCGGGTGGACAGTCAGGCTGGTACAGCTTCCCCGGACTGTCTGCAGGGGACTACTACGTTTGTATGGATGCTCCGGCAACCTACAGCATTACCGGGCCGAACCTGGGGGGTGATCCCGCTCTGGATTCGAACATCAACCCGGCTACCAGCTGCAGCGGCCTGGTTACCCTTGCAGTCAATGAGGACAACCCCACCATCGATGCCGGGCTGGTTCCCACGGGAACCGCCTCTCTGGGTAACTATGTCTGGTTTGATTACAACGGTGATGGGATTCAGAATGAAGCGCCCTTCGATGGCGTGAATGGCGTGACGGTCGAACTGTACGTCGACAACGGCGACGGTTCGCCTGGCGCTGGCGATACCCTGGTGGCAACGCAGGCCACGGCGGATGACGCCAATGGATTCCCTGGCTACTATCGCTTCGATGGTCTGGCGCCGGGTGTTCCGTACTACGTGAAATTCAGCGTGCCCGCATCAGCCAGTGGGTTCACTTCCCGGGATCAGGGCGGTGACGACACCGTGGATTCGGACGCCAATACCGTGAGCGGCTATGGCCATATTGTCACTCTGGTCGCTGGCGAATATGATCCCAGCCATGATGCCGGCATCACACTGCCTCAGGGCGGCCTTCTGCTGGGCAATCAGGTCTGGCTGGAAACCGACAATGATGGCATCTTCGAGCCGCAAAATGGCGAGACCGGAATCAATGGCGTGCGCCTGAGTCTGTACAAGGATGTCAATGGAGACGGCGTGCCCTCCATCAATGAATACGCGGGAGCTACCTTTACCGTAACCGCCAACGGTCTGGATGGCCGCTATGAATTTGGCGCTCTTGATGGAGACGACTACATTGTGGTCGTGGATTTGAGTAACTTCTCCGGAAGCGGCGCCCTTGCCGGTTTGCAGACCTGCACCGGCAATGATCCGGCGCCTGACCCCGATAATGACTTTAATGGGGACGATAACGGCACCTACATCGGTGCGGTTCTCGGCAGTCTGCCTGTACAGTTGACGCCCAATGGCGAGCCAATAACCGATGGAGACTCAGACAACAACACCAACCTGAGCGTGGACTTCTGTTTCACTTCCACGCCAGTCACCGTGCCTGCCTATGACTATGGGGACAACCCGGATGTGCTTTCCGGCAGCGGTGTTCTGGAATACCAAACCACGGCTCTGGACATGGGGGCAAGTCACCAGTTGGGCGCTGCATCGCCTTTCCTGGGCGATTGCGTGGATGCGGATAACGGCGCCTTCCAGGATGCGGCATCTCTGGCAGATGACAGCAGCCAGTTTGGTGTCACTCACGGCGCCTGTGCAACAGCAGGCGATGACGAGGACGGAGTTTCTTTCTCCAGCACCTCCCTGCAGCCTGGGGATCCCCTCAGTGTGAATATCGTGGTAGGAGCGGGATCGCCTGCTGATTGCAATGTCAGCGGCTGGATTGACTGGAACCGTGATGGTGTGTTCGCAGCAGGAGAGCAGATTGTGAACAGCCAGGCCGTTGCTGCGGGTGGAGCGCCTGCGGTGATCAATACGGCTGTTCCTGCTGGACTGGCTCCTGGACATGTTTATGCCCGTTTCCGCTGTACCAGTTCCGCGGGAGCGATTTCTCCTGTTGGGTCGCTGGCCGATGGTGAAGTGGAGGACTATCGCCTGGATATATTAGGCGAGGACTGGGGCGATCTGCCTGAATCCTATGCCACCAGCACCGGAGCCAATGGCCCAAGTCATCAGGTGGATCCCGGCAATCCTCTCATGCTGGGCAGCTGTGTCGATACTGAAGTGGATGGCCAGCCTGGCGCTGGCGCGGACGGTGACGATCTGACTCAGGGTAGCTCAACCGTTGGCCTGTGTGCTGATGATGAAGATGGCGTGGTGTTCGTAAACGGTTCCGAGCTGTTTGCCTGTCAGACCAACGATATATCCGTGACGGCAAACCGCAACGCCCTTGTGGACGCCTGGGTGGATTTTGATGGTGATGGCACCTTCGGGCCGGGTGAGCGTGTGTTCAGTTCCCAGCCTGTCAATGCAGGGGTGAACAACCTGCAGATCGACGTTCCCTGTAATGCAGTAGCGGGAACCAGCTACGCACGCTTCCGTCTGACTTCTGGAGGCGTACAAAGTCCTGATGGTCCCGCTGCGGATGGTGAAGTGGAGGATTACCAGGTCACCATAAACGGATTCGACATGGGTGATGCAGCGGCCAGTTACCCGGTGGATATTGCCAGCAATGGCGCTGTGCACGGGGTTGCAGCGAGTAATCCCATGTACCTGGGAAGCTGTGTCGATACCGAGCTGGACGGCCAGCCCAGTGCTGGCGCAGATGGTGACGACAGCAATGCCGGGACTGCCGTTGTTGGCACCTGCCAGAATAACGATGATGAGGATGGTGTCACTTTCGATTCTCCCATAGCCGCGTGCCTGGCGACCAATATCACGGTAACCGCCAATGTTGCCGGTGTGCTGGATGCCTGGATGGATTTCGATGCTGACGGCAGCTGGTCATCCTCCGAACAGATATTCAGTGGACAAACCTTGTCGGCAGGGGCCAACAGCCTGAGCTTCACCGTGCCCTGCAATGCGGCTCTCGGGGATACCCAGTTGCGTTTCCGCTTCAGTTCAGCTGGCGTTTCCTCGCCGGATGGGGCAGCACCCGATGGCGAGGTGGAAGATTATGCAGTCACCGTGATGAGTACGGATCTTGGGGATCTGCCGGACAGCTACGGTACGTTGCTGGCTTCCAACGGCGCTGTGCATGCTTTCGATGCATCCTCCACGATGTACCTGGGGTCTTGCGTTGACGGCGAGCACGATGGTGCGCCTGGAGCCACCGACAATGGCGATGATGCCGCCACGGGCACGCCTGTGGCGGGTGTTTGTTCCGGCGGGGACGATGAAGACGGAGTGCTCTTCGTTCAACCCTGGGTTGCCGGTAACAATACCGATATCACCATTACCGCCAGTGCTGCGGGCATGCTCGATGCCTGGGCGGATTTCAATGGCGACGGGGATTTTGCAGACAGCGGTGAGCGCATAGCTGCTGGCGTCAATCTTGCGGCGGGCTCCAATCTGCTGACCGTGGCCGTACCAGCGGGAGCGATTCCCGGCAATATTCATACCCGTTTCCGCCTGTCCAGCGCGGGTGTGGCAGGGCCTACCGGCATAGCGCCGGATGGCGAGGTGGAAGATCATCTCGTCAGTCTGATTCTGTCCACAGACCTGATGCTGGAAAAGGCTGTAAGCCTCACTACAGATGCAGATGGAAGCGGCGGTTATACCCTGGGGGATGTGGTCACCTTTACCCTGACCCTGACCAACCAGGGACCGAACAATGCCACGGGTGTGGATGTGCAGGACGTGGTGCCGGATGGGTATAGCAATGTCACGAACATTTCGGGCGGCGGCATTCTTACCGGCGGCAACACCATCAATTGGCTCGGTTTGAGCGTCAACAATGGCCAAGCCATGCAGCTCACCTTTGATGCCACGCTGACCGGCACTGGCAATTACACCAACGTGGCGCAGGTGATGGATGCTGATCAGGACGATCCGGACTCTACACCAGGGAATGATGATGGCGACCAGTCCGAGGATGACGAAGCCAATGTCACACCCAGCGTGGATCCGGTGATCGATCTGTCTCTGGTCAAATCTGTATCCCTGACCACGGATGCCGATGGCAGTGGCAGCGTGACTGCCGGAGACACTGTCACCTTTACCCTGGCCCTGGCCAATGCCGGTCCGGCAAACGCCACAGGTGTGGCCGTCAGGGATACGGTGCCCAGTGGCTTCAGCGGCATCAGTGCCATCAGTAACGGTGGGGTGTTGTCGGGTTCTGTTGTGGATTGGAGCGGATTGACAGTTGGCGCTGGAAGCAGCCTCAACCTCACTTTCAATGCCATCGTGGGTAACAGCGGTTCTTATACCAACGTAGCCGAAGTTACAGCGGCAAATGAGTTCGATATCGACTCGACGCCCAACAATGACGATGGCGACCAGTCCGAGGACGATGAGAGCAATGTGGTCCTGAATGTTGGCGCAACCATTGATTTGCAGCTTCAGAAAACCATCAGCAACAACGCACCCCAGGTTGGTGACGTGGTGACCTTCACCCTGGTTCTGGCCAATACCGGCCTGGATACAGCAACGGGTGTAAGTGTGGCGGATGCCGTTCCCGCGGGTTATGGAAACATTGCGAATATCAGCAATGGCGGCAGCCTGTCCGGTTCCACCATTACCTGGAGCGGCATGACGGTTCCTGTAGGTTTGCCTGTGACCCTGTCCTTTGATGCCACAGTGCTTCCTGCCGGGCCTTACCGGAATACCGCACAGGTTACTGCCGCCAATGAATTCGATATCGATTCGAATCCCAACAATGATGATGGCGATCAGTCAGAGGATGATGAAGATTTTGCAGAACCAGGCGTTCAGCAAGTCATCGACCTTTCCCTGGTCAAGACTGTTGCGATGAGCAATGATGCCGATGGCAGTGGCGACTACACGCCGGGTGACACCGTACACTTCAGTATAGTGGTCAGCAATGCCGGACCCAATGCTGCTACGGGTGTGGCGGTTATGGACGTGGTGCCCAATGGCTTCAGCGGTATCGGCAACATCAGCAACGGGGGCAGCCTGAGTGGCAGCACCATTACCTGGACTGGGCTGCAGGTGCCTGTAAACGGCTCCTTGAGTATTGGGTTTGATGCGGTTATCGAACTCAATGGCAGCCATGTCAATGTTGCTGAAGTCGTCGGGGCTGATCAGATTGATTCGGATTCAACACCCGGCAATGGTGATCCGGGTGAAGATGATCAGGATGAGGCACAGCTGACGCCTTCCGATGTCATTGACCTGAGCCTGGAAAAAACGGTATCTGGTGGTCCTGTTTATGCAGTAGGTGACGTCGTGACCTTTACCCTTACGGTATCCAATGCCGGTCCGAGTACAGCCACCGGTATCGTGGTTACGGATCCCGTGCCTGCAGGGTTCTACGACATTACGGCCATCAGCAATGGTGGTGTACTGACAGGTAATACCATCGTGTGGTCCGGGTTGAGCCTGCAGGCCGGTGCTTCATTGCCCCTGACTTTCCAGGCGGCAATTGCCCCTGGTCTGCATACCAACATTGCTGAAATCACGGGAGCCAACGAGTTTGATCCTGATTCGACGCCAGGCAACAATGATCCGGGTGAAGACGACTATGGCAGTGTGGATCTGTCTCTGAAGCCGCCGCAACCGGTGCCCACGGTATCTTTCTGGATGTTGATACTGATAAGCCTGATGTTGGGGCTGATGGGCAGCATCTACCGGAAACGGCGGAACAACTGATTCCCTGTTTTTCTCTCAATAACCCGGGAAGCACCTGCTTCCCGGGTTTTTTTCGCTGGTATATCGATAATACTTGATAGATTTACTGGGGAATTTGATAATAGGATCATTGCACGAGTTGCTGACTGAAAATACAGAGGTGAAACTATGTCTGAACAAGCTGAAGCTACCAGCCCCGCAGTGACCTTTACTGAGGCGGCTGCAAAAAAAGTGGCGGCAATGATCGAAGACGAAGGCAACCCCAACCTGAAGCTGCGTGTATATATTCAGGGTGGTGGCTGTTCGGGCTTCCAGTACGGATTCGAATTTGCAGAAGAAATCACCGAAGGCGATGAAAGTTTTGTCACTGACGGCGTGACTCTGCTTATCGATCCCATGAGTATGCAGTATCTGGAAGGAGCGGAGGTGGATTACGTAGAAGGTTTGCAGGGTGCCCAGTTTGTTGTGAGAAATCCCAACGCCACGACTACCTGTGGGTGTGGCTCCTCATTTTCTGTCTGACGGCCTCCCGTCAATATGGTCAGGCAGGAATCGGCGCGATAACCACGCGGTTTCTGCCTGTTTCCTTACCCAGGAATAGAGCCTGATCCACGGGCTGAAGAGAAGCATCCAGGTTTTCCCCCTTGCAGTTCCCAAGCCCTGCAGTAATGGTTATCTGCAGTGTTTTTCCTTGCCATTCGAATTTGTGGGAAGCAACTGCCTGACGCAGCCGTTCCATGATTTCTGTTGCGGACTCCAGATCCGTGTCTGGGAGCAGGATGATGAACTCTTCCCCTCCCCAGCGGGCGACAACATCGTTCTGACGCAGGTTCTTCTGAAGAAGTTGAGACATTTCGCGCAGAACGGCGTCTCCACAGTCGTGGCCGTATTGGTCATTGAACTGTTTGAACAAATCGATATCCAGTAACGCCAGTGCGCATTCTCCCGGGTTTGACAGGGAGACCGTATTCCCGGGGAACAGCTCAGTGAAAGCGCGGCGGTTGAGCAATCCGGTAAGTGTGTCTGTACGGGCCAGGTGGCTGAGTTTTTCATTGGCATCAGTCAAGGCCCGGGTTCTCTCAGCAACCCGTTTCTCCAGCTCGATATTCCGTTTCAACAGCCCGGCCATGCGCCAGCGTATGAAAGCATACAGGGCACCGCCGATGGCCAGGAGAAAGAGCAGCCATGCCCAGGGGGTCTGGTACCAATCCGGGAGTATGGTGATTTTGATCTCGTTGGGCTGGCGATTCCATTTCCCGTCGAGATTGGTGGTTCTGACCTGGAACCGGTAGTCACCCGGCGGCAGGTTGGTGTAGCTGGCAAAACGATGTTCAGCATCGGTTTCTGTCCATGTATCGTCTGCTCCCTGCATCCGGTAGGCAAAGCGTTGAGCTGCAGGGTAGGCGTAGTTGTCACTGCTGAAAGACAAGTTGATGTTGGACCAGCGGGGAGGAATTACCAGGTGATCGCTGAAAGCCAAAGGTTGTTTCAAGGGGCTGTCATCTTCGTTGGGTCGGACGCTGTGATTGTCCAGGCGCAGCCCCGTGAAAATGATTTTAGGGACAGTGGTGTCGGCATTGATCCATTCCGGGGAAAAGAACGTAAGCCCCACGGTGCCGCCAAAATAGAGAAGACCCTCAGGGTCTCTGGCACCGGATCCTATGAAATAGCCTTCTGAAAGGGCGCCATCCCTGGCGTCAAAATTGCGGATCTCTCCAGTTTTTGGATTCAGGCGGCTGATGCTGTTGATGGTGCTGATCCACAGGTCACCATCGGTGGATTGCTGGATGGCGCCAATAGCATTGGAAAGCAGACCCTGTCGCGTCGTGATGAAGCTAAGGCGGCTCTTTTGCAGGTCGAGATCAGAGGGAAGTTCAAGGCGAAACAGACCGTCGCCCTGGGTGCCGCCCCAGATCTCCCCTTCCCGGCTGCGGAAAAGGTAGGTAATGGTGTTGAAGCCATGTTTGCTTCCTTCGAGGGTGGAGATTATCCGGGCGGTAGCGGTATCCACCAAGTGGATGCCGCCGAGACTGCCAACCAGCAGTTTGCCCGAATCGATCTGCAATAATCCATAGACATGGGGGATGTCCAGTTGGGCCACCACTTTTCTGTTCACCGGGTCGTACTTGAGCAGTTCTGTGGGACGGCCAAGCCAGAGAAAACCATCCTGGTCTTCCAGGATGGATACGAAATAGTAGGAAGAATCGATTTCTACCGGACCCAGCAGGGTTTGGCCGGGAGCAAGACGGCGCAGCCCTGTCGTACTGCCCGCCCAAACGGTGCCATCCCTGGCGATGTGGACACCATAGATTCCCGTCACGGGAGGATCGACCTGGGGAACGAGTTCGAAGCGGCTTTCTCCTTTGCGACGTCGCACTAGGCCATTCACCGTGCCGATATACATGTCCCCTCCGGGAGTAACTGCTATGCCCAGGATACGTTTGTCAAGGTTGTTCAGGTACCGGGACGGGTTTTCTTTGCCAAATCGCACCAAGTGAGGGGTGACATGGTAGATACCCCCTACATGGGTGCCAATCCATACCGTACCGTTGCGGTCTGTGTAGAGGCTGTGCACGGTATGGTCATTCATTCCTTCTGGACGCAAACTGGTGTCTGCCAATCGTATCAGGGAGTTGCTGTGATACAGGTAGATGTTTATTCCCCCGGCAGAACCTATCCAGATATTTCCCTGGGAGTCTTCGGTAAAAGAGGTGACATCCAGAGCTGTCAGGGATTCGCTGTTGCCCGCCAGGTGCTGAAATTGCTGCATCACGGTTTTACTGACCGGGTCAATGAGGAGTATCCCCTGGTCATGTACTGCAACCCAGAGCCGTTGCCGACTGTCCAGGAAAAGTGCTTTCACCGCTCGTGGAAAGGTTGGCAGTAACTTTGGCAGAAAAGGCTTGGCAACGCCTGTTTCCGGCTTGAGACGGTGCAAGCCCATGCTGCTTGCCACCAGCACTGACCCATCGGGAAGGGTGAGGAGATCGTGAATAGTTGGAGGCGTGGCTGGAATATTTTCAAGCTGGATCGCCTGGATATACCCAGTATGCAGGTTGAGGGAAAACAGTCCCTGCAAGGTTCCGACCAGAATCCTGTCTTTGAGAACCTCCAGGGCGCGGACATCAGCGGTACTCTTGTCTCCGGCGTTTCCAGCTTGAAGGTAGTGGCGGAATTCACCTGTCAGGGGAATGTATTCATCCAGGCCTTTTCCCCGCGTGCCTATCCACAGATGTCCTTCGCCGTCCTCTGCCAGCACGTTGATGAAATCCCGTCCCAGGGATTTTGGGTTTTCTTTATCATGGCGAAAAACCCGTACTTCATGGCCGTCATAGCGATTCAAGCCATCCTGGGTGCCAATCCATATATAACCGGTGCGATCCTGAAGTATGGTGTTGCCGGTAACCTGCGACAAGCCCTGTTTGATACTGAGATTGAAGAAGGTCATGCTCTTGTAGCGCAGGGCGGTATGATTTGCCTGAGCAGCCGGTAGACTGCCCAAGGTCATCAGGCAGACGAGAAAGCTTGCAAGCAAGCGGAATGTGGCTTTGGGCAGGTGCATGACTTCAATTATAGACCCATTGTGGTCCTATCCCGGTTTGATGCCGCCATTATTGATGACCGGGTTAAGTAAGTATGAGTCAGTAGGCCGGTCCAGCAGGGTAGATGCCACCAAGTATGACAGGATGCCTGGCGCCTGTGGCAGAGGGAAGATTTCCCGGCATACCATCCAGAGTCTGTTTTGCCAGCCAGGCAAAGGCTATAGCTTCCACCCAGTCGGGCTGGATGCCTCCTTCAATGCTGTCCG
>Ga0256832_1003125_pt1 | contig 11268 bp, 8 predicted proteins | sample 134614metaG_FD_190534 | JGI IMG/M metagenome (GOLD analysis project Ga0256832, IMG submission 190534) | Hydrothermal vent microbial communities from Lau Basin, Pacific Ocean - 134-614 | ecosystem: Environmental > Aquatic > Marine > Hydrothermal vents | place: Pacific Ocean: Lau Basin | collected...
GATGCGCCAGAGCAGTTTCAGCCAGCCCAGTGGCAGCAACCGGCCGTTCAGGTCCCTGATCGCCTGGTTGATATCCGGCAGGCCGATAATCATTGCTGCAGGTTCGCCATCGACTTCGGCAATCTGCACAAAGTCATCGTCCAGCAGCAGGGTCATGGCCTTGCCGACTTCCCTGAACTCCGCCTCGGTGAAAGGCACAAATCCCCAGTTTTCCGACCAGGCGTCGTTGAAAATATGCCGCAGGGTGGCGAGTTCCTCGTCGAGCTTTTTGCGGTTGAGGGGGCGCAGGTGTATACGGCCGGACAGACGTTCCAGCAGGCGTTTTACAGTCGGGGAGAACTGGTAGGTTGGTGGCTGGTGGTAGGCCAGGAGGTCAAGGGCCGGTGCATAGCCGTTGGCTTCTACCTGCGCGCCGTAATAGGGCGGGTTATACCCCATCATGATGCATGGCGGGGTATCGAAACCATCAACCAGCAAGCCGGCCTCCTCGTTGATTGACAGGGTAAACGGCCCTGTGGCGTGCGTCATGTTCTCGTTGATCAACCATGACTCGGCGGCCTGGAACAGCGCGCTGAAAATGGCCGGGTCATCCCTGGCTTCGAGGCTGCCGAAATAGCCGGTGCGCTCTTCAAACCGCTCAAGGAACAGCTGATCGATCTGTGCCGTGATACGGCCAACGGGTCTGTCGTTACGGTAGGCGACCCAGCCTCGCCAGCGGGCATGTTCAAAAAACGGGTTTTTGTGGCTATAACGCTGTTTCTGCTCGATCAGTAGCGGGGCGACCCAGTTGGGATCGTTGCGGTAGATGGACCAGGGCAGGTGAATGAAGTCCCTGAGCCGGGCCTTGCTGTCCACGCAGCGGACGTCCAGATCATCCTTGTCGGCTTGCATCGAGCTTCGCTAGTTGGCTGTCGGGGCGCTGATCATACCGGGCCAGCGAGTGTGTCGCTACCTGGGGTATAATGTGTTGTGCATCACATTTTCTTTATGAGCAAGCACTTATACTTCTGGAGCAGAAAATTGACCGCAAAACTGGTCTGAATTTTGCTTAAATAGCAGGCGGTATTTGTTGGGTATGCTAACCCCCGGGTTTACAGGGTTTTGCGCAAAGTGTTGTATTATTTCTGTCGCGAATTGGCGACATTTCTGAAATAAGTCCAACAAGTGCCGAAAAAACGTTGAAAAAGTATTGTGTTTTCTTCCTATTGTAGGAATAATTCACAACCGGTTGACTGAAGGGTCAAGTGCAGGCGTTGTTGTTGTGAAAAAACAACGTTGCCAGACGGGATGTGTGTTTGCACGATTAGTGTGTATGACAAGACACCATCACCTTGCCGGTCGGTAATAACTGAAACTTTTTTGGGGTGTTCCTGTCACTGACCGGAACCGTACACAATCCTCAAACAGGGAAAAGACTTTTGGGCGCTGAATCGACACCAACTTTACACAATCTGCCGTTTCGTGCCGCTGATTTCGCAACCCTGCCCGAAGCACTCGACTATGCTGCCAGGGGCGAGACGGGTGCAAACTTCTACACGGGTCGGGGCAAGCTCTATGCGACCATGCCTTACGCCGAGTTGCGGGACGCATCTCGCGTACTCGCTCGCAAACTGCTTGGCATGGGCCTGCAGAAGGGCGATCGCGTTGCACTGGTGGCCGAAACCAACCCGGATTTTCTGAGATTCTTTTTTGCCTGCCAGTATGCCGGGCTGATTCCCGTTGCCTTGCCGGCCTCGGTGAATCTTGGCGGGCACACGGTTTATGTCACCCAGTTGCGTGGCCTGCTCGAGAGCAGCATGGCTTCCGTTGCGATGGCACCGGAAGGTTATGCGTCATTCCTCGAGGAAGCCGGTGACGGCCTGGGCCTGAAACTGATTGGCTCACCTGACGTTTTCGATGCTTTGCCGGAGGCAGAGATTGAATTCCCGTCTATCCGGCCGGGAGACATTGCCTACATCCAGTACACCTCTGGCAGTACACGCTTCCCGCGTGGTGTTGTCATCGAGCAGGGTGCCGTGATGAGCAACCTGGGCGGGATCATCCGTCACGGTGTTTGCATTGGTCCCGGTGACCGTTGTTTCTCCTGGTTGCCGTTCTACCACGACATGGGGCTGGTTGGCCTGGTGCTGGTACCGGTTGCTTCACAGATTTCCGTCGATTATCTCGACACGCGCGAATTCGCCATGCGTCCCCGTCAGTGGCTGAACCTGATGACGCAGACGAAAGCAACCATCTCCTTCGGGCCTCCGTTCGGTTACGAGTTGTGTACCCGTCGTCTGCGCCCGGGCGAGGCAACAAAATATGACCTGAGCAACTGGCGTGTTGCGGGGGTTGGTGCGGAAATGATCCGTTCCGAGACACTGACGCGCTTTGCCAAGGCACTGGCACCGGCGGGCTTTGACGACAGGGCCTTCCTTGCCTGTTACGGCATGGCCGAGTGTTCGCTGGCAATCAGTTTTGCACCGTTGTTCGAGAAGCATTCAACAGACTGTGTCGATGGTGATCACCATTCGGATCACCAGGAAGCCTTGCCGATTCATCTCTCCGAGAATCCCGGTCGTGCACGTTGCTTTGTGGACTGCGGGCAGCCGTTACCTGATTACGAAGTCGAGATTCGTAATGAAGAAGGCAAGGTATTGTCCGACCGCCTGAGTGGATCGATCTTTGTGCGTGGCCCGAGCGTGATGTCCGGTTATTTCAATGCACCGGAAGAAACCGCAGCCTGCCTTTCTGACGACGGCTGGCTGAATACCGGTGACGTGGGTTATCGTGTCAACGGCAACCTGATTATCACAGGCCGCAAGAAGGACCTGATTATCATCAATGGCCGCAACATCTGGCCGCAGGACCTGGAGTACCTGGCGGAACACCAGCCGGAAATCCGCATTGGTGACGCGCTGGCGTTCTCTGTACCCGGCCCGGACAATGATGAGATCTGTATACTGGTTGTGCAGTGCCGTGAATCGGATCCCGTCAAGCGAGCAGACCTGGCCGACCGGCTGAACCGCCTGGTTCACATGGAGCTGGGTATCGATGTGTTTGTCGAGCTGGTGCCGCTGCATACCCTGCCGCGTACCTCGTCTGGCAAGTTATCGCGTTCCAAGGCACGCCAGAACTTTATTGAGTCTCACGACATCAGTAACCTGGCGGCTGCCTCCGATGAGCCGGAGTTGAAACAGGGTTCGGTCTGATCTACGCGTCATTGCGGCTAATGCGTCATTCCGGCGCAGGCCTCCGCCGGCATGACGGTCGTCGTGATAATCAGAGTTTTGGCAGAAAAAATAACCGGCTTCGGCCGGTTATTTTGTTTCAGGCCCGGAATTTTCTTCAGGACAAAGGCTGATGTCGAAACAGATTGCCATTACCGGTGCCAGTGGCTTTATTGGCCGGAGCCTGTGCCAGCGGCTGTATGCCGGCGGCTGGCGTGTCCGGTTATTGCTGCGTTCCCCCGCCAGCGATGCACTGTTTGATGGCATCAATGCCGACATTGTTCGTGGTGATCTCCATGATGAGGTGGCGCTGTCGCGTTTTGTTGAAGGGGCATACGCTGTTATTCACTGTGCCGGTGTGGTGCGTGGTGCCAGTCAGCAGGATTTCGACCGCGTTAATGTAGAAGGTCTGGCCCGGTTGCTGGATGCCATAGAGCGCACCGAAACTTCGCCACGGCTTTTTGTGTTGTCTTCACTTGCCGCGCGTGAACCGGGCCTGTCTTTCTACGCGGCCAGCAAGCGCCGCGGGGAACAATTGCTCGAACAACGGGCGGGTGGACTGAACTGGTTTGCGCTGCGCCCACCGGCTGTGTATGGCCCCGGTGACCGTGAAATGCTGCCGTTGTTTCGTGCCATGGCAAAAGGGTTTGCACCGGTGCCCGGTAAAAAGACCTCGCGATTTTCGATGGTCTACGTCGAGGACATTGCAGAGCTGGTTGTTGCCTGGCTGGAGCGCGAGACGGTGACACCCGGTATCTATACGTTACACGACGGGCGTGTCGGTGGTTACGACTGGTACGATGTCTGTCAGACCGTTTCCGGGATTTGTCAGCGTCCCGTGCGCCCGGTCGAGATACCTCACCTGCTGCTGGATGCCCCTGCCTGGCTGAACAGATACCTGTCGCGCTGGCTGGGTTATGCGCCCATGCTGACACCGGAAAAACTGCGTGAACTGCGGCATCCGGACTGGGTGTGTGATAACACCGGGCTGAGTGAAGTACTTGACTGGCAGCCGCGCATCCAACTCAGGGAAGGCCTGCTGAAAACACCTGGCTGGTCATCGCTCAATCGATAGCCGGCAGTGCCTTGCCCGGGTTGAGTATGCCCTTCGGGTCGAACTGCTGCTTGATGGCGTGCATCAGCTGCAGGCTGTCAGCACCAATCTCCCTTGCCACCCAGTCACGTTTCACCAGGCCGATACCGTGTTCGCCGGACAGCGTGCCGCCCAGTTCGAGCACTGTGCTGAACACATCTTCAAGACAGGCTTCTGCATGTGCCTGTTGCCCGGCATCGTCCGGGTCGTAGAGCAGGTTGACGTGCAGGTTGCCATTACCGGCGTGGCCGAAGTTGACAATGTGAATCGCATGCTTTTCTGAAAGCGCAGACAACCTGTCGACCAGCGCCGGAATACAGGATACCGGCACAACAACGTCTTCATTGATTTTTTTCGGCGCCACGCGCCGCAGGGCAGGTGACAGTGCCTTGCGCACATCCCACAGTGCTGCGACCTCAGCGGCACTGTTTGCCTGGTGTACAACCAGGCAGCCGGGTGTTTTGGCACTGCCGGTAACCTGTCCGGCAAGTTCATCGACCTGCGAGGCAAGGCCATCGACCTCGATAATCAGTAATGCACCGGTTTCACTGGTCAGGCTTCCCGCCAGTTCACTGCGCACCATATCGATCGCGTTCCCGTCCATGAATTCCAGTGCGCAGGGCGTGACCGGGCTGGCCATGATGTTGGCGACCGCTTCGGCGGCACTGTGCATGTCACGATACTCTGCGAGCAGGGTACGTTTTGCCGGTTGTAAGGGCGTCAGTTTGAGCGTGGCTTCAGTGATAATTCCCAGCGTACCTTCGGAACCGATCAGCAGGCGCGTCAGGTCATAACCGACCACGCCCTTTGTGGTGCGAACACCCGTGCGCAAGGTGCGGCCGTCACCGGTAACAACACGAAGCCCCAGGGTGTTGTCGCGTGGTGTTCCATACTTGACTGCGCGTGGCCCCGCCGAGTTATAGGCAAGGTTGCCGCCCAGGGTGCAGACGGCGGCACTGGTCGGGTCGGGTGGCCAGAAGAACCCCTGTTCGGCAGCGGCCTGTTGTACCTGCTGGTTGGTAATCCCGGGTTCGGCCACCATCAGGCGGTTGTCCCGGTCGAGTTCCAGCAGGCGGTTCATCCGGTGCATCGAAATGACAATGGATTGTTTGTCCAGCGGTACCGTGGCGCCGGTGGTGCCAGTGCCCTGGCCACGGGCCAGCAACGGGGTGTCATGCGCGTAACAGGCACGCACAATATCGACGACCTGGTCGTGGGTGGTCGGCAGCGCAACCGCCAGGGGTTGCCCCTGCAGCTTGCTGTTATCGTAGCCGTAGGTATGGCAGTCGGCCGGGTCGGTCAGCAGGCTGTCACCCAGTGAGGCGCGTAGTGCTTCAATAACGTCCTGCGACATACGCCCTCACACCGGCACCAGGCAAACTGCGCTAGTCGAGGTATTCAAACAGTTTGACGATACGTTGCACACCCTTGACCTGGCGGGCCTTGTCGGTGGCGGCATCGGCTTCGGCATGGCTCACCAGTCCAAGCAGGTAAACAGTACCGTTTTCCGTGACAACCTTGATGCGGGTCGGGTCAAAGCCTTTCAGCTTGACGGAAAGCAGGGATGTCTTGACCTTGGTGGTAATCCAGGTGTCGCTGGAGCGCGTCATCATCGAACTGGGTGCGGCGACCTTTATTTCGTTGTGCACCCGCCGTACTTTTTTGGCGCGGCGCGCAATATCCCCGGCGCGTTCACGCATGGCGCCGGTGGGCGCTTCCCCGGACAGTAATACAACACCGTCATAGCTGGTAATGTTGATATGTGCCTGTTTGCTGATTTCCGGGTCCTTGTTCAGGGCGCTGCGGATGCGCAGCTCGATGGACTGGTCTTCAATGACAGTACCCGCTGTGCGGCGATCGTGTGCCAGCGATGCCGTGGTCGCGGCACCACCAACGACCAGTGGTGCACAGGCGTTGAGCAATACGGTTGCAGTCAGTAGTGCTACAGGGGCCAGCCAGCGGTTTTTCATCATGTTGTTCTCCAGTTTCCTGTATGGGTCGGTTTGGTCAGGCATCGGGACGGAAGGCATCCTTCAGCCAGCGTATTGCAGGCTTGTCCGCTTCCCCTTCGAGAGACACGATATCGAAGCGGGCGGCATCGCTCCACGCCTGATGGCAGAGCATATAATACTGTGCGCAGTGTATGATGCGCACCTGTTTGCTTCTGACGACAGTTTCGGCCGCGTGCCCGTAACGTGTCTGCCGTCGGTAACGCACTTCCACGAACACCAGTATGTCCCGGTCCCGCATGACGAGGTCGATTTCACCGCCCCGGCAATGAAAGTTACGACTGACCAGCGTCAGTCCCTGGTTTTCGAGGTAATTACAGGCCAGGGCTTCGGCCCGGTCCCCTGTTTTTTTGCGATTCATGGCGTCCCTCCATGGACACGGATGTTTCACTGTGGGTGAGTTTCTGCGGTATGCCCCGGCGGAACTGCGCCCATTCCAGGGTACGGTGAAGCCGTTTGTGTTCATCCAGTGTCAGGACACCGGTGGCGCCCGGGTACTTGGCAAAACCGGGCATATTCAGGGTGCCCAGCCAGGGTGTGACCTGCCAGGCATCGTAACCCAGTGCAAATAATCGCTGAAAGCGTTTACTGCGTACTGGCCAGACGCTGGCCAGCATCTGGCGCTTTTCGGCCCAGCGTCCGCCAGTGTCCAGCACCCAGGGAATATCACAGAACAACAGGCCGTCCATGTCACGGTCCAGCCCGGGGTCGGATGTGGCGGCATACACGTGTGATGTGCTGTACACCGGCAGGTCGCCGGCATGGTGGAAGCGGAGTTGTGGCCGCAGTTGTCTGGCCTGTTGAGGAAAGCCAAGGATGAATACGGCTTCGACATCCTGGCGGCGGCGCGGTTCGTAGTTGAGCTTTTCACCGAGTAACCGTTGCAGGGCATTGTGTCGCCGCTTGCTGTCGTCGAGGTTGAGCGTTCGCTCGATCGGTTTTTTGAAGTCAGCTGTCCTGGGCGGGTAGTGGCCGGTTTCAAGCACTTCACCACCCAGATCGCCAAAGGCGCTGGCAAAGGCGGTAAATACACGTTCGCCCCACGGGTTGTCGGGCACCAGTGAAACAACATACTGGTGGCCATCACTGAAGATACGTTGTGCCGCCTGGCGTGCTTCGTCCTCCGGTGCCAGGCCAAACTGGTAGAGTGGCAGGTCGTTCTCCGGTTCAGTGCTGATCTGGTTCAGGGCCATGACGGGAACCGGCAGCAAGCCGGATTGTGACAGCTGCTGGATGGATTCTTTCAGTAGCGGGCCGATGACAAAGTCTGCACCGTCATCCACCGCCTGCTGGTACACTGACCACAGCAGCATGGCATCCCCGCCGGTGTCATAAAAACGCAATGATGTCTCGACAGGTTGTTCCTCGTACCAGGCCGCGAGCATGCCATCACGTAATGCGGCGGCCGACTCGCTGGCACGGCCACTGAACGGCAGCAGAACGGCAATGTGCTGCGGGCGCGCCGTGAGTTGTTCGAGTTGCCCGAGCAGGTCCGGCAGCAAGGCGCTTTCCGCCGCATGTCCCGGGTAGCGGTTGCGCCAGTTGGCCAGTTGCCGCATCCATTCCTGCCGGTCACCATGCGATTGCCGAGTAATCTGCAAGAGTTCCATCCAGCCGCTCAGCGGGTCGGGTGGCGGGCTGGTGCGCAGTTGTTCGAGTGCCTGGTCAGTGAGTGTGGAGAGTTGTTCCCAGATCCGGTACTGGTTTTCGAGTCGTTGTTGCGGGTCGTCGAGCAGGCCATCCAGCCAGATCAGCTGGCGGGCGGCTTCCAGTGCATTGCCACGCATGGCATAGGCCATGGCGCGCAGCTGGTAATAACGGTAGCCGTGGTCTGGCAGTAATTCCGGGTTATGGATGGCCTGCAGTTTCTGCAGGGCTGCTTCGCTGCGGCCCTCGGCAAGATCCAGCCGTACACTGAGCAGCAGATGCCGGATCTGTTGTGCGTCGTTCAGCGTGCGCGTGTCGATGCTGGCCAGCACCGGCTGGAGCTGGTCCCACAGTTCCCCTTGTTCCAGCAGGGCGGCCGCCTTGAGGCGCAGGGCGGGGCGCTGGTCAGGTGCCGCCGTGCGTGCGGCATCGAGGTATTGCCGGGCGGCGGTGAGGTAGTCTCCCTGCTCGACCCAGGACCGGACCCGGGCATCGATCCCCTGGTCAGAGGGCCTGACCGGTTGCACGGGGGAACCGCCGCAGCTGACAAGTCCCAGCAGCACCAGTGGAAGAAGCACGTATAATCTGGACACAAACACGAAGGGCGATACCTGTTTTGGTGAGCGCCTATTGTAAATGAGGTGGAAGCGGATGTGCATGTTCTTTTCCCGTCGCCGTTATGAGACGGATATGCAGTCATGACGGTGCATGACCCGGAGATCGGGGGTGGCACCCTGTACGTGGTCGCCACACCGATCGGACACCTCGGCGATATCAGCGCGCGTGCCATTGAGGTACTCAAGCAGGTGGACCGGATTGCCGCCGAGGATACCCGCCACAGCGGCAGACTCCTGCAACATTATGCGATCCAGACACCCATGCTGGCGCTGCATGAGCACAATGAGCGCCAGGCGGCGCCGGCACTCATCGAACAGCTCCGGGCCGGTCAGTCGATTGCGCTGATTTCCGATGCGGGAACGCCCCTGATCAGTGACCCGGGTTTCAACCTGGTGAAACTGGCCCGTCAGGCCGGTGTGCGGGTGGTGCCGATCCCGGGGCCCAGTGCACTGGTCTGTGCCCTGTCCGCCGCCGGCCTGGCAACGGACCGTTTTGTGTTTGAGGGTTTTCTGCCGGCAAAGGCCACGGCGCGGCACAACCGGCTGGCACAGCTGGCGCGTGAATCACGTACCCTGGTGTTCTACGAATCCAGCCACCGCATTGTGGATTGCCTCGCCGATATGGTTGAGGCGTTTGGCGCCTCGCGCCGTGCCGTGCTGGCGCGTGAACTGACCAAACAGTTCGAAACCATTCACCAGGATGAGCTGGGTGCATTGCAGCGCTGGGTGGAAGCCGACAGCAACCAGCAGAAAGGTGAGATCGTGGTGCTGGTGGAAGGCTGGTCGCAGCCCGATGATAACGTGCTCGATGCCGAAGCGGAGAGGGTATTGCAGATTCTTATGGAGGAGTTACCGGTCAGGACAGCGGCCAAGCTGGCAGCAAGACTGACCGGGCTGAACAAACGGGATTTGTATGAACGGGGTGTGGCACTTAAAAATAACGAGTGAGCGACTCTGGCGTAACAAAAACCCGCTTCGTCATTGCGAGCGTAGCGCGGCAATCTCCGTCAGTCTGGCGCAGGAGTTAAAGAGATTGCCGCGCTGCGCTCGTAATGACAGGGGTCAGGGGATGCCGTCTCCCTGACCATGCTGCTGCAATGCCCATTGCACGTGTTCCTGCACCAGTTCCGATGGATGACTGCTGTGTGATCGCAGTGCTTCGATAACGTCCTCACTCCCCGGACTGTTCCCCAGTGCCACAGCAATATTGCGCAGCCAGCTGATATGCCCGATGCGCCGGATTGCCGTACCTTCGGTATAGCGCAGGAATTCCACTTCATTCCATTTGAACAGATCGATCAGCGTACGGCTGTCGAGTCGGTGGCGCGGGGTGAAGTCACTCTCCTTGCTGGGTCGTGAGAAGCGGTTCCAGGGACAGATCAACTGGCAGTCGTCACAGCCGTAGATGCGGTTGCCGATACCCTTGCGCAGTTCCAGCGGGATGCTGCCGTGCAGTTCGATGGTCAGGTAGGAGATACAGCGTCGCGCATCCAGCCGGTAGGGTGCGATAATGGCCTGGGTCGGGCAAATGTCGATACAGGCCTGGCAACTGCCGCAATGGTTGTCCGCGGGATTATCGACCGGTAACGGCAGGTCAGTAAACAGTTCCCCGAGAAAGAACCATGAGCCTTCGCGGCGGTTGATCAGGTTGGTGTGTTTGCCGATCCAGCCCAGCCCGGCCTTTTGTGCAAGGGCCTTTTCCAGTACCGGTGCACTGTCGGTAAAGGCACGAAAGCCAAACGGGCCAACCTGTTCTGCAATATGGTCCGCGAGTTTCTGCAGACGCTTGCGCAATACCTTGTGGTAATCACGCCCGAGTGCGTAACGCGAGACATAGGCGCGCGCGGGGTCATCCAGCACCTTGTCAGCCAGGTCGGCCTGGCCCGGCCAGTAGTCCATGCGTACGGAAATCACGCGCAGTGTCCCCGGCACCAGTTCCTGTGGCCGGCTGCGCTTGCTGTCGTGCGCCGCCATGTAGCGCATTTCACCGTGCAGATTTTCACCCAGCCAGCTCAACAGGTGGGCTTCGTCCTCGTCCAGGTTTGTATCGGTGATGCCGGTTTGCTGGAAGCCCAGTTCCTGTGCCCGGCACTTGATATCCCGCGCAAGCTGTGCGAAGTCGATCGTGTCGCGGCCGGGTGGCGTTGTGGATTTGGGTGAAAGCGTCACGGTGCGGTATGGTTTGCCAATGCCTCTCTGGAAAGGACATTGTATGACGGAAACCGCTGCATTGCCGCTTTATACCGCGGCCGGGGTGCGCGAGCTGGACCGCCTTGTCATTGAGGGGGAGGGAATCCCCGGTTATACCCTGATGTGCCGGGCCGGGCAGGCGCTGTTCGACAGTATTGCCGCAAACTGGCCGGCCTGCAGGCGTATCAATATTCTGTGCGGTGCGGGTAACAACGCCGGCGACGGTTATGTGCTGGCGCGTCTGTGGCGTGAGGCAGGGCATACCGTCAGCGTGCAGTATCTTTATGAGCCGGCACAGCTCAAGTGGGATGCGGCAAAGGCCTACGCGGATTTTGCCGCGATGGGTGGTGAAGCGACAGCATTTGAAGGTGAACTGTGTATGGCGCCCCTGCAGGTGGATGCCCTGCTCGGCACCGGCCTGACGCGTGCCGTGGAAGGGCGCTGGCGACAGGCCATCGAATTACTGAACGGGCAGCCGGGACCGGTGCTGGCCGTCGACATTC